>Ga0310697_10002690_pt1 | contig 18570 bp, 10 predicted proteins | sample 172DNAGHGlowgp2_FD_203883 | JGI IMG/M metagenome (GOLD analysis project Ga0310697, IMG submission 203883) | Sheep rumen microbial communities from Palmerston North, Manawatu-Wanganui, New Zealand - 1728 DNA GHGlow gp2 (v2) (version 2) | ecosystem: Host-associated > Mammals > Digestive system >... | reverse complement strand
GCCCTCATCAACGAGCAAGACCTGGCCGACGCCCTGAACAGCGGTCACCTGTATGCCGCCGCTATCGACTGTACCAGCGTTGAGCCGCCCGCTGCCGACCACCCGCTGCTGACAGCCCGCAACTGCTACATCACGCCCCACATCGGCTGGACCAGCTTTGAGGCCCGCAAGCGCCTGATGGACGTCATCACCAGCAATGTCGCCGCCTATCTCGACGGCAAGCCTGTTAATGTTGTAAACAAGTGAAAATCATTTGTTTACAATTGATTAGGGATTAGAGATTAGTGATTAGTGAATCAGATTAGTGACATTTGATTAGATATGGAGAACGAGTTTTTTAAAGATATAGAAGAGGCCCTGGCGTGGGCCGAGGGCACGCATTGTGCCATTACCGTGTGTGACCTGGAGGGGAAAGTGATTTTCATGAACGAGCGATCACGTGCAACCTTCGACAAGGAGGGCCACACCATGCTCGGCAAGAACCTGATGCCTTGCCACAGCGCAAAGTCGCAAGAGAAAATCCGCCATATGATCGAGAGCGACACCGTCAACTGCTACACCATTGACAAGCAAGGTGTCAAGAAGATGATCTACCAGACGCCGTGGCGCAAGGACGGCAAGGTCTGCGGCATGGTGGAAATCTCCATGGTTATCCCACAGGAGATGCCACACTACGTTAGGGGTTAGGAGTTAGGAGTTAGAAGTTAGAAGTTGGGAAAATCGCGATTCATTTGGGCTGACTCTAGACAAGCATCATAGTAATCCTAGCATTATGAAACGTCTATTGATGATCTCTATAATGTCAATCCTTGCCGTTTGTTCGATGGCGCAAGGGCGTTCTGTTGGGCCGCTTTGGATCATCGACGGGATCGTGATGGACACGACCACCGTGGCAAGATGGGAATTTGTCACCGACAGCATCGATACGTGGGTGCAAAGCAATTTCCCATTGATCAAGATGGATGACATTAAGGAAATCCAAGTGCTACATAACAGTGAAAATCCGATAGGCTGCGGCAACCCCGACGGCTACCTTATTCTCATCACAACACGAAAAGATAGCGGATTAAGAGACCTGGAGCTCAACGGCGTTTACACGACCAAGAGGAAGAGAATCGGTCTGGCAGAACTATCCTGCAAGACCTACCTTAACGACGCCATTGAGAAGATGTGGAAAATTAAGAACATCAAGTCTATCCAGATTCACCCCGAGGGAAAGACCGTCGTTGACCGCAAAGGCCGCTCCCACACCGTGTTTATCAGTATCGAGACGAAATAATCGAGTGAAGGTGTGGTTGAGTTGTGAGTTTTTTTGTACTTTTGTGGTTTGATTAGCAGCAAAAGACATAAAAAACGAAATACATTTATATAATATGGCGGAGAATATTGAGAATATCAACGCATCGGGCGAGGAGAAGAAGCCCTTGAATTTTGTACAGCAGATTGTCGCCGATGACTTGGCGGCTGGTAAGAACGGAGGAAGGCTGAACACGCGTTTCCCGCCAGAGCCTAACGGTTATCTGCACATCGGCCATGCCAAGGCCATCTGCATGGACTTTGGCGTAGCAGAGAAGTTTGGAGGCACGTGCAACCTGCGCTTTGACGACACCAACCCCCAGAAGGAGGACACCGAGTATGTCGAGGCCATCATGCGCGACATTCACTGGCTGGGCTACGACTGGGGTGACCGTCTGTACTACGCCAGCGACTACTTCCCCAAACTGTACGACTTCGCCATCCGTCTGATCAAGGAGGGCAAGGCCTACGTTGACGACCAGACGAGTGAGCAGATTGCCCAGCAGAAGGGCACGCCCACCACGCCCGGCACCAACAGCCCCTACCGCGACCGCACCGTCGAAGAGAACCTGGACCTGTTCCAGAGGATGAACGCGGGCGAGTTTGAGGAGGGTAGCCACGTGCTGCGCGCCAAGATTGACATGGCGTCGAGCAATATGCACTTCCGCGACCCCATCATCTACCGCATCATCAAGACGCCGCACTGGCGCACGGGCAACAAGTGGAACGTGTATCCCATGTATGACTTCGCCCACGGCCAGAGTGACTACTTCGAGGGCGTTACCCACTCGATCTGCACCCTGGAGTTTGTGCCCCACCGCGACCTGTACGACTACTTCGTGCACGAGTTGGCTGGTGAGAGCGCCAGCGAGTATTGCCCCCGCCAGATTGAGTTCAACCGCCTGAACCTCACCTACACCGTGATGAGCAAACGCAAACTGCTGCAACTCGTCAAGGAGGGTCTCGTGGCAGGCTGGGATGACCCGCGTATGCCGACGCTGTGCGGTCTGCGCCGCCGCGGCTACACGCCACAGGCCATCAAGAACTTCATCGAGGACATCGGCTACACCAAGTACGAGGCGCTGAACGACATCGGCCTGCTGGAGCATAACATCCGCGAGGAGCTCAACCACCACGCCAACCGCGTGAGCGCCGTGCTCAACCCCGTCAAGGTCGTCATCACCAACTACCCCGAGGACAAGGTGGAGATGATGGAGATGGACAACAACCCCGAGCAGGAGAACGCCGGCAAGCACCAGATGCCCTTCTCGCGCGAACTCTACATCGAGCGCGACGACTTCATGGAAGAGCCGCCCAAGAAGTTTTTCCGCCTCACGCCGGGCAAGGAAGTGCGCCTCAAGGGAGCCTATATCATCATGTGCACCGGTTGCACCAAGGACGCCGACGGCAACGTGACCGAGATCCAGTGCACCTATGACCCCGACACGCTGAGCGGCAGCGCCGGCAGTCAGCGCAAGGTCAAGGGCACCCTGCATTGGGTAAGCGCCCGCCATTGCGTGGACGCCGAGGTAAGGCTGTATGATCGCCTGTTCGCCGTCGAGAACCCCAGCGCCGACACCGAGCATGACTTCCGCGAGCTGCTGAACCCTGACTCGCTGCGCGTCGTGACCGATGCCAAGATTGAGCCGTTCCTCGCCGAAACAGCTAAGGAGGGTGACACCTTCCAGTTCCAGCGCATCGGCTACTTCACCGTCGATCAGGACTCGACCCCGGGCCACCTCGTCTTTAACCGCACCATCGGCCTCAAGGACAGCTGGGCTAAGCAGCAGGGCAAGTAATCACCAACGACAACGCTTTCTAAAAAGAAGACAATAAGTACAATAAATACAAGGGCATCCGCTTCTCGTATTTCTAAAAAACAACTTGGACAACTCCGAACAACTTTATTCAGTTGCAACGGGGTTGTCCATTATTTATAACATGACTTGCCGCGAATATCCATGAATGGTCCCATGGTAAAGTTTATAAGCATTAATGGAAATACGTATCTGAATTTTATGACGTTTCCTTGCCATTTTCACCGTGATTCGTTACCTTTGTGGATTGATAAATGACTATTAACCACATAACAATAAAAACTGATGAAAAAGAATTATTTCTTAAAACTCTTGACCGTCCTCTTGATGCTGCTTTCCGCCACGAGGGCGTCAGCTTATGACTTTAAGGTTGATGGTTTAGAGTATAAAATAACAAGCAGTAACACAGTCGAAGTGACGGGTGGCTGGTTCATTAATCTGACCATTCCTAATTCTGTTACTTATAACAATGTTACTTATTCTGTAACTTCTATTGGAAATTCGGCTTTTCGCTCTAATTACTCCTTGGAAAGTGTTACTATCGGCAATAACGTAACGTCCATAGGTAATTCTGCATTTGAAGACTGCTATTTCCTTTCAAACGTCACAATTCCCAACTCGGTCACCACTATTGGCCCTAAAGCATTTTATTACTGTCAGTATCTTCCCAGCATTGAATTACCCAATTCTATTGTTTCTATCGGATACTCTGCTTTTTATAACTGTTTTTCACTGGTAAGTGCTAATATTCCTAATGAGATTACAACAATTGAATCTAGTCTATTCTGTGGTTGCTCCTCATTGGCTAGCATTTATATACCTAATTCTGTTACATGCATAGAAAGGCGTGCTTTTTGTGGTTGTTCTTCTATCACCAATATTACCATACCAGTTTCGGTTAGAGAAATTAGTGAGAATCCCTTTGAGAATTGTTCTTCACTAAAACAGATTACCGTGGCAAATGATAATAATTATTATGATTCACGAAACAATTGCAATGCTATCATAGAAACATCCACTAATAAACTAATTACCGGCTGCCAAAACACAAACATTCTTAACTCAGTAACGGCTATTGGCGATTATGCATTCAAGGGATGCATTGGTCTTACTAGCGAAATTATTCCAAACTCAGTAACGGCTATCGGTATTGGTGCATTCGAAGGATGTACCAATCTTACCAACATATCAATCCCTAATTCTGTTAGCGAGATTGCGCCATGGGTGTTTGATAGTTGCATATCACTCATAAGTATCAGTATCCCCAATTCAATAAAGTCAATTGGCAACTATGCTTTTGGTGAATGTTCTTCTCTCACTAGTATCCAGATACCTTACTCTGTGATTGACATCTATCGTCCATTTCCTGGCTGTGATAATTTATCCAGCGTAAAGGTGGACAGTAATAATCCTCAGTACGATTCCCGAGATGACTGCAATGCTATAATTGAAAAATCAACGAATAAATTGATTGCTGGATGCAAGAGTACTATCATCCCAAATTCTGTTAATGAAATAGGTGAAGATGCTTTCTATGCTTGCTATACTCTCAACAGCATAAACATCCCCAATTCAGTCACCGCTATAGGTGATTATGCATTCTATAGCTGCCATGATCTTTGTGAAATATCTATTGGCGATCATATATCTTCAATTGGTAAAGAAGCTTTTTCTTGGTGTACTTCATTAACTAATATGTATTGCTATGCTACTGAGGTACCTAGCACCTCTGGCGGTTGGTATGAGGCTCCTCTAGAGAATGCAACACTTTATATCCCTATAGGTTGTAAAGATGTTTATTCTGCCTCTGCTCCGTGGAGTGGTTTTGGGCAGATTGTCGAAATTGACGTCGATTCCAGTCTTTTCCCGGATTGCCCTGCTGGGGAGTTGCGGGACGCAGCAATCTATCTTTATCGATTAGGTATTGTTGAGGGCGAGAACGGATTGTTGGTACCCAACCGCGAGGCGAAGCGAGCCGAGGTGGCAAAGATTTCGCTCTATGGTGCCTATAATGGACGTAACAAGGTGCCTTCGGTTCTGCCGTCTGACAACTATCCGAGTGTTTACTACGACTTGCAAGACCCTTCTACCTATTATTACCGTCCAGCGAAAGCCTTGCTTTATCTGGAGTATGGCGACGGCGTGACACCCTTCGACCGCGACCGCCTGGCCTTTGAGCCTGAAGGTCCCATCTCACGCGTAAACGTATTGAAGGTCTTGCTAGAGTCCTTCAATATCAAACCCGACCTGGATAGCAACAGTAATCCTTTCCCCAACGACGCCGATGTGGTGGCACTGGCCTCCAAGAACCCCGTGAAGATGGGCTACATCCGACGCGCTGTCGAGTTAGGCATCATTACGACAGCCAATGCGACCTTCCGTCCTCATGACAATATCACGCGTGGCGAAGCCATCCTGATGCTTGCCCGCTTGATGCAGAAGAACAACTGGCAAGTGCCAGAATACGACGACTACTTCGAGCCGCTGAACGTGACCTTAAAGACCATAGCCCTGGGGTTAGACCTACCGATGGGCAACTTCAGCCACTATACCAAGACGAGCTTTGCGCTCAACGGCGTGATGACTCTGGCATTTGACCACACCTATAGCTCCTATAACACCACCTTGCCCGAGGTCTTCTACGGTGCACTTAACGTCAACGGCGCTGAGGTGACCTACCAACCCATGGGTGACGGTTGGAGCCACAACTATCATTCGTTCATCAAGGTCGTTGGCAACCCCACAAGTCCCGATGCCCGCATGATTGTCCACTGGGGAGGTGGCGGCATTGACGTATATAAGTCCAACGGTTCACAACTTGTCGCCGAGTCGCTGGGCGTTTATGACGACTGCGAGATTGACGGCAGCGACGTTGTCATCACCACCAAGGACCAGACAAAGTACCGCTTCACACCGCTGGGCGGCAATATGCACTACCTGACCAGCGTCACCGACCGCAACGGCAACGCGCTGACAATAAACTATGAGGCTGGCGTGACAGGTTTCCAGCGCGTAAAGAGCGTTAGCGATGGCAACCGCTCGCTCACTTTCTCTTATCGTTCAGGCACCGACCTCGTCTCACGAGTGACCGACCCATTGAACCGCTACATCCAGTTTAGCTACCAACTTAACAATCAGACAGGTCGTTACCTGCTCAGCGCCTTTACCGATGCCGAGGGTCATACTACCAACTATATTTATGGCGACGCCTCAACAATTGGCAATTCCAAGCTGCTGACTCGCATCCAGCTACCCAAGGGTAACTACATCGAGAACGAGTATGATGCCAAGCGCCGCCTGAAACGCACCGAGAGTGGCGTGAACGGTGTGCCGACGACACGGACCGACGTCAACGTGACGGCGAATTACGCCAACAGCAGCACTATCTCCACCCAGTCCACGGTCAACGTGAATCGCGCGGGCACCGAGCCCTCGTCCTACCACTACACCTACAATGACAACAACGTGGTGACCGCCATGACGGGCGAGAAAGATCTGTTTGTCAACAGCACATACGGCAACGAAGCACACCCGCAACTGCCCACCGCCATTCAGAGCAACAGCACCAACGTGAGCAGCGTGACCTATGACGAGAAGGGCAACGTGACGAGCGTCACCCTCACAGGCAACGGCACGTTGACGACGACGATGACCTATGACGCGATGAACAACCTGACCAGCGTTACCGACCCCAAGAACTACACGACGACCTACACCTACGACGCCAACGGCAACCTGACGGGCATCTCGCAGCCCGAAGACGTTACCACGGCCATCACGCGTGACTCCCGCGGCCTGCCCGTAACGGTCACCGACCCGATGGGCGTGAATACCAATATGGAGTATAACACCTATGGCAACCTCACCAAGACGACGCTGCCCGCCCTCAACTTGACGAGCACGGCGGCCTACGATGGCGCGAGCCGCTTGACCAGCGTCACTGACGCACTGGGGCGTACTACCTCGTTCAGCTACGACAAGAACGACAACCTGCTGAGTGAGACCGATGCGGCCAACCACACGACGGGCTACACCTATGACAGCAACGACAACCTGACGAAGATCACCAACGCCAAGGGCGGCGTGACCACGATGACCTATGACAACGCGACGGACTGGCTCACCTCGGTGGCCTTTGCTGGCTCGACCAAGCATTACAGCTATAACGACGACGGCACGATAAACACCTACACCAAGCCCGACGGAACGACACTCAACTATAGCTACGACGATTTGGGACGCATCACCAGCGACGGAGTGAACAGCTACACCTATGACAACAAGCTGCGTCTGGCATCCATCACAAATTTTGACAGGACATTGTCGTTCAGCTACGATGGCTTTAACCGCATTACGGGAACTGCCTGCAACGGCCATAGCAATAGCTATTCCTACGACAAGAATGGTAACCGTACGAAAATTAACAATACCACCTACGGCTACGACAAACTCAACCGCATGACGACGGTTAAGTTCAATAACAAGACCATCACTTATACCTACCGCAAGGACAGCCAGCTCTCCAAGGTCACCTATCCCAACGGCATGACAACGACTTACAGTTATGACGCTGTGGGACGGCCAACTGGTAAGACGACAAAATTGAGCAACGGCACCATCATTGCCAGCTATTCCTGCACACTCGACAAGCATGGCAACATTATCAACCAGACCACAAAAGAGCCTTACAACGATATGGTGCTGGCTAACGAGGAAATCAGCTATACCTACAACAGTGGCAACCGCATCACCAAGGCGGGACCTATTCTTTTCAGCTTTGATGCAAACGGGAACACCTCCAACCGAGGTTATGAATATTACTCCTGGGACGAGCAGGATCGGCTGATCATTGCTGGTAATATGGCCATATATTATGATCCGCTGGGACTCATTGCTTCCTACGGTTACATCAACTTTACCACCGACCCACTGGGTATGGGCAACGTGTTGTCTGACTCTCGCAGCGGTGCCCAGTATATCTACGGCAACGGCTTGGAAGCACGTGTCATCGACGGAGCGGTCAGTTACTATGTCACCGATATGCGTGGTTCTGTAGTCGCCATCGTTAACGAGAGCGGCACGATCACCCACAAATACCAGTATGATGAATTCGGCAAAGTCGTGCAGAAGGAGGAGGCCAACTACAATCCCTTCCAGTATGTGGGCAAGTATGGCGTGATGTTCCTCAACGAGCACCTGTATTACATGCGCGCCCGTTACTATGACCCGACCATCGGACGTTTTCTTAGCGAGGATCCCATCTGGAGCACAAACCTTTACCCCTACGCGGATAATAATCCGATAACGATGATTGATCCGATGGGAAAGAAAAGCATGAAGGAAATGACAGCGGAAGAGCTGTTAAAGGCAATAGAAAATGATTCATATAAAGACCTTGTACCTGATGACTACGATATACATAAGTATGCATCAAGTGATTATCTTGATGAGATTAAAAGATTTGAAAATTGGGGGAAAAGTGACCCTGTAAAGCAATCATTATCAAGTAAACAACAAGGCACTAAAATGAATGTTAAACTCTATGGATTTGAAAGGGAATATTCGGATATGATGAACTCAGTAATCACTGATATGGCTGGGCTTTACGGAGAAGATCTTGGATATATAATAGAATTTGTAAAAATATATGGACTCAGAAGGGGATTGAGTGAAGCCTTTAAATATACAAAGATGAAAAACCCTGGTATAGCTTTAAAAGAATTTTTGAATTCCATCAAAAAATGGTATGATAATATTGATCCTCAATTATGGGGAATTCCTATCGGCAATCCATGCCCAAATGGAGGTATTGGATGTATTAGAGCGTGATAAATGTCACTTATTTCTCTCTGATAAAATCAATATGATTGAATCAAATTATAAATTATCAAGGAACTATAATGTGTATAAACTCTAAAATGATTTTTATGAAAATAAATATATTTTTTCTTTTACTTGCATTTCTGTTTTCCTTGCAAGTAAACGCCCAGACTGAAGTGTCCTACACCTACGACAACTTGAACCGTCTGACGGAGGTGAGTTATTCTAACGGTGTTAAAGTTAAATACACCTATGATGCCTTGGGCAACCGATCGAAGAAAACGGTAACAACTTCCGCCATCACGGCGCGTGGTGACGTGGATAGTGACGGCAGGGTTAACATAGATGACCTGACGGCATTGATCAACTATCTGCTCTCGGGCGACGCATCGGCCATCAACCTGGACAACGCCGACTGCTACAGTGACGGCAAAGTGAACATTGATGATGTTACAGCCCTAATCAACTACCTGCTATCAGGACAATGGGATTCTTAACCACAACTTTCGCTAATTAAACTAATTTGTGCCAAGCAAAAAAAAGTGTTTTTGCTTGGCACTACGCTTATCTTGCACTATCTTTGCAGATTAGTTTTGTCAAAAATGAATCCAAATAAGGAACAACTACAGCAGGAAAGAAAGCAGATGGATGCTGATATCACGCAATGCCTCAAGGTGTTGAGCGCTGGCGGGCTGATTCTCTACCCGACCGACACGGTGTGGGGCATCGGTTGTGACGCGACCAATGCCGAGGCCGTCAAGCGGGTTTATCAGCTCAAGCAGCGCGACGACAGCAAGGCGTTGATTGTGTTGATTGACAGCGCCGACCATCTGGACCACTATGTGGTGGACGTGCCCATGATAGCGCGCGAATTGATTGATGTGGCCGTCAAGCCGCTGACCATCATCTATGAGGGGGCCTACAACCTGGCGCCCAACGTGCTGGGCAAGGAAGACAGCGTGGGCATCAGGATTCCCAACGACGAGTTCTGCCACCGCCTGTGTGAGCGCTATGGCAAGCCCATCGTGTCCACCTCGGCCAACGTGAGCGGACAGCCCACAGCCAAGACCTTTGCCGACATTGACAATGCCATCGTCAAGGGTGTGGACTATGCCGTGCAACATCGCCGCAACGACAACAAGCCTCACCAACCGTCGAACATCATCCTGCTAAGCCGCGACGGCACCTTCAAAATCATCCGCTAACCGTTACCTGAAATGAAGATCAGACTCGACATCAACAATAAGGCTCACCTGCAGCGCATCAAGTATGTACTGTGTGACTATGTGATGTCCAATCTTGCCTGGCTCACCTACAATATCGTGCGCTTCCAGATGGGGCACACCTCGGGCTATTATGTCCTGGGCACTTACCTGTCAAGCAAGATGGTGCTGCTGGGACAAATTTTCTTCCCGCTGATGATGATGGTGACCTACATCTTCAGCGGCTACTACAATAACGTCTGCCGCAAGTCGCGTGTACAAGAACTGCTCACGACCATAGCGAGTACGACCATCAACACGCTGCTGATTTTCTTCCTGGCACTGATCAATGATGTGATTGGCGTGCGTGGCACCGACTATGAGATGATCTTCATCCTGTGGGCACTGCTGTTCGGCTTTGTCTATCTCGCGCGAGCCACCATCACCAACATCGCATCACAACAGATCAAGTCTCGCAGGTGGACTTTCCCGACGCTGATCATCGGCAGCGGCTCGGCAGCAGTCAACTTTGTCAACAAGCTGAACAGCCGCCGCAAGTCTTCGGGCTATGAGGTCAAGGGCTTTGTCAATATCCCGGGCGAGAACCCCGTCAAGGGCAATCCCCTGCCGTGCTATGACCTTGAAGAACTGCAAGAGGTGTGCGAGCGCGAGGGCATCTGGGAACTCATCGTGAAGCCGACCCGTGACGACATCACCCAAACGATGAACGCCATCAACCACCTGTTCGCTCTGGACCTGCCCATCATGATTTCGCCCGAGCATTTCAACAAGCTGCAGTTGCCCGTGACCATCTCGGACATCTATGGCGAGCCTCTTGTCAACATCTCTCGCAGCAGCATGAGCGACAGCGGCAAGAACCTGAAACGTGCCATCGACATCATCGTGTCGTCGGTGGCGCTGGTATTGTTATCGCCCCTGTACGCTATCGTCTCGATCATCATCAAGAAGACCAGTCCCGGACCAGTGTTCTACCTGCAGGAGCGCGTGGGCCTGCACAACAAGCCATTCAACATCATCAAGTTCCGGTCGATGGTCCAGGACGCCGAAGCCTCTGGCCAGCCACAACTGACCCAGGATAATGACCCAAGGATCACACCGTTCGGACGCTTCATGCGCAAGTACCGCATCGACGAGTTGCCTCAGTTCTGGAATGTGCTGAAGGGCGAGATGTCTATCGTTGGCCCTCGTCCCGAACGCAAGTACTATGTCGACCAGATCCTGAAACGTGTTCCCGCCTATGCCCTGTTGCATCAGGTGCGCCCAGGCATCACGTCGATGGGTATGGTCAAGTTTGGTTATGCCCAGAACATTGACGAGATGGTCGAGCGTGTGACCTATGACCTGATGTACTTGAATAACATGTCGTTACTCAATGACATCAAGATACTCATCTATACTGTCAAAATCGTCTTTACAGGACGCGGAATGTGATGGCGCAACAGACGAGACATCATAATTCCGGCACCGCCAGCAGTGACAAGACCAACTGGTGGCTCAAGTTCCTGGCCTGGAGAGAGACCCATATCCCCGAGAAGACCTTTGTCGCACTGCTGGCGCTCATCGTCGGCATCGCAGCAGGCCTTGCCGCCGTGCTGCTCAAGACGCTCATCGGGTTGATTGCCGGTTGGCTCACCAGCCGTTTCAACATCGAGCAAGGCAACCTGCTCTATCTGGTGTTTCCTGCCATCGGTATCCTGTTGGCAACCCTGTATGTCTATTACATCGCCCGCGAACCCATCTCGCATGGTGTGACGCGCGTGCTTTATGCCCTGGCGCTGAAGAAAAGCCGCCTCAAGATCCACAACATGTACTCGTCGCTCATCGCCTCGTCGGTGACCATCGGCTTCGGTGGATCGGTCGGTGCAGAGGGTCCCATCGTATTCACCGGTGCCGCCATCGGCAGTAATCTGGGACAGGCTTTCAGACTCACGCCACAGACCCTCGCCATGCTCGTGGCATGTGGCGCTGCGGCGGGTATCGCCGGCATCTTCAAGGCCCCCATTGCGGGTATGCTGTTCACCATCGAAGTGCTCATGCTTGACCTGACTGCCGGTGCCGCCATCCCGCTGATTGTTGCGTCGGTGGCTGGGGCAACAGTGGCCTATGTCTTCACGGGCTATAACGTCGAGTTCTTCTTCTCACAGAGCGAGCCATTCTATGCCGCCCGCATCCCGTATGTGGTCATGCTGGGCGTGTTCTGTGGCTTTGTATCGCTCTACTTCATCAACCTGATCGACCGCATGGAGGCACGCTTCAAGCGGCTGCGCAACCGCTGGGTACGCATTGCCGTGGGTGGCATCACCCTGAGCGTGCTCATCTTCCTGATGCCCCCGCTGTACGGTGAAGGCTATGACGGCATCACCCGACTGATCAATGGTGACGTGACAGGCATCTTCAACAACAGTCTGTTCTACAGCTATCGCGACAACACTGTGGCTGTGCTGCTGTTCCTGTTCGCATTGGGCGCCTTCAAAGTGTTTGCCACGGCTGCGACCAACGGCGGTGGCGGTGTGGGTGGAACGTTTGCCCCCTCCCTGTTTGTCGGCTGCATGGCAGGTGTGTTCTTCGCCTTTCTGTTCAATCACTTGGGCTTCATTGACCCAGAGACACCATTGAGCATCAAGAACTTCGCCCTGATGGGCATGGCAGGCGTGATGGCTGGTGTAATGCATGCCCCGTTGATGGCCATCTTCCTTACCGCCGAGATGACCGGCGGCTATGACCTCTTCTTGCCCTTGCTCATCGTGTCGGGCAGCAGTTATGCCATCAGCCGTATCTTCACCCCCTACGGCATCTACTCACGACGCCTTGCCAAACGTGGCGAACTGCTCACGCACCAGAAGGACCGCTCGGTGCTCACCCTGTTGAAGATGGACAGCGTCATCGAGAAGGATTTCTCTATCGTCCATCCTGACATGAGCCTCAAGGACATGGTTGACACCATCGCCCAGAGTCACCGCAACCTCTTCCCCGTGACCGACGACAATGGCAAGCTGGTGGGCGTGGTCCAGCTCGACGACATCCGCAACATCATGTTCCGTCCCGACCTGTACCGCCGCATGCAAGTGAACCGCTTCATGGCCATACCGCCCGCCAAGGTCATTGTGGGCACCCCGATGGAGAAGGTCATGAAGACGTTTGACGATACCGGAGCCTGGAACCTGCCCGTCGTCGATGAGGAGGGCCACTATGTTGGCTTCGTTTCCAAGAGCAAGATTTTCAACAGCTACCGCCAGGTACTGAAACATTACACATACGACTAATTAAATTCATTTCTGTTATGAAAAAAGTATATACGCTTTTGCTGATGGCCATCGCATTGCTACCAATGAGGGCACAAACGACAGCAGAGACGCCCTCCTGTGATGAAGAAATCACAGTGGACAGTGACTCGATAGCAACTGTCATTGACGAGATGGCCCAAGATGCCATTGATACTGACAGCATGCCAGCTCGCGACATCAATCCGACATTCGATCGTGAGGCTGATCAGCAGTTTTGGCAAGATGAGCACACGGTAGATCCCAACTATTTCCGCAAATATCGAGGAGTGGATTTCCATTTCTTGAAAAATACCACCAACCCTGCCGTCAAGCCTTACACCTTCTTGCAGGACCAGACTTGGGTGGGTCTCCCGGTGTTCGTAGCCGGCATGATTGCCAAGGGCGAGAAAAAGGCCTTCAGACAGGACTATAATAACCCGAATACCAAGATACGCCTCGTCAAGTACAACTTCCATAGTGAGATAGACAACTACACCCAGTTCTCAGGCATCGCACTGACCGCAGGCCTTAAAATGGCGGGGGTCGAGGGCCGCTCATCCTGGCCTCGACTGTTTGCTTCATCACTGGCTTCCTACGGTGTGATGGCGGCCTTTGTCAACGGTATCAAATACACCGCAAGCGAGTTGCGTCCTGATGGCTCGACGCACAACTCATGGCCCTCGGGACACACCGCGACAGCCTTTGTCGGCGCGACCATCCTTCACAAGGAATATGGCTTGACGCGCTCTCCCTGGTACTCCATCGGCGGTTATACGGTAGCTACTGCCACCGGTGTGATGCGCGTGCTAAATAACCGCCACTGGATTTCGGATGTGCTCTCGGGTGCCGGTATCGGTATTCTCTCGACCGAGTTGGCTTACGGCATCTGCGACCTGTTGTTCAAGGAGAAAGGCCTGCTGATGAATGACCTGAGCATCCATCCCGACCTGAGAAAGAATCCCTCATTCTTCTCCATCTCGATGGGCATTGGCCTTGGCAACAAGCATTTGACATTGCCAGGGTTCAACTTCGGCATCCATCTTCCTGATGACGACCCTGACTACGGTCCAGATACACAAGCACTCGAGCTCAAATTCCGCTCTGCGACAGCTGTGGGTGTCGAGGGTGCGTGGTTCTTCAACCCCTATATCGGCATTGGCGCACGTCTTCGCGTCAAGAGCACGCCCATCAATGGCTGGTCTCAATTTACCGATATTGAGAGAAAGAGTCTGAAAGACATCGCCGACGATCCCGATTTCCAAGATGCCATCAAATACTTTGACCTCGAAATTGAAAGTGACCACATTACCGAATTTGCTGCCGACGCCGGTCTGTACTTCAGCCTGCCTCTATCCTCCCGTTTTGCCATCGGCTCCAAGCTACTCCTTGGTCACAGCATCATGGACGATATTAACGTGCAAGGCAAATTCCTCGGAAACAAGGTTGACTATGATGGCGATAACAATTTCTTTACTGACGGTGATGTGGTGGCATACAAGGAATGGGACTACATTGATGTCCATGCCTCCAACTCGATGAAATTCGGCACAGGTCTTTCTCTTACCTGGGCTTACAAGAATTCATTCTCGTGGCGAGTATTCTGCGATTATGATTATTCCCAAAAGACCTATACAGCTATCTATGCCCCGTTCATGTACCTGGAAGATTTCTGTCCAAGATTACGTGATGAATTGATTGAAGCTGTCAACTGGGATCCCGTTCAGGAGTTCAAATCCAGTGCAAGCAAGCACCTGCACCAGTGGATATTGGGCGGGGCCTTGTGTGTCTCCTTTTAATTAGGAATGAGGAATTAGAAATGAGGAATTAATAAAGCCATTATGACTAAAGAGGATTTAAAGATTGTTTTTTTTGGCACCCCGGAGTTTGCTGTCGAGAGCCTCAAGCGGCTGGTTGACGGCGGTTATAACGTGGCTGCGGTGGTCACCATGCCCGACAAGCCCGCCGGACGCGGGCGACAGTTGCAGCAGAGCGACGTCAAGCGCTTTGCCGTGGAGCGCGGTCTGCCTGTGCTGCAGCCCGTGAGCCTCAAGGACGAGGCATTTATCGAGCAGTTGCGGTCCTATCAGGCACAACTGTTCATCGTCATCGCCTTCAGGATGCTGCCCGAGGCAGTGTGGCAGATGCCACCGTTGGGCACCTTCAACCTGCATGCCTCGCTGCTGCCCCGCTACCGTGGCGCCGCTCCCATCAACTGGGCCGTGATGAACGGTGACACCGAGACGGGTGTGACCACTTTCTTCCTCAAGCACGAGATTGACACTGGCGACATTATCCAGCAGCGCAGTTGCCCCATCGACCGCCATGACAACGTCGAGGTTGTATATGACCGTCTGATGATGATGGGAGCCGACATGGTGCTCGAGACCGTCGATGCCATCATTGCAGGAACAGTCAAGCCCATCCCGCAGGAGCAGATGCTCACGACGGGCCAGCAGCCAACCCCTGCGCCCAAGATTTTCAAGGACACCTGCCGCATCGACTGGAGCCGTCCCGCCGAAGCGCTCTATAACCACATCCGCGGCCTGTCGCCCTACCCTGCCGCCTGGACAACCCTGGAAAACGAAGAAGGTAAAGAGGCTACTATCGTGAAAGTATATGCCACGGGAGAGCCTGAACCCTTTGCCGCCGGCGAGTCGCCCTGTACTGGAGCCATCAAGGCAGACCGCAAGAGGCTGCGCGTAGCATGCGGTGACGGCTGGCTGGAGATTCTCTCCCTGCAGCAATCGGGTAAGAAACGAATGGATACCGACGCATTCCTGCGCGGCTACGTCATCACGCCCACGGCACGGTTCCAATAAGTCTCCAATAACATAACGCGAGTTCAACGAAAATAAAGTGCTGATACTCAGTTCCCCCTCTTGGTTAAGAGGAGGAACTGTGCTTGCTAACTGTGTTCAACGCCCCCCGACCCCCTCTAATCTTAGAGGGGGAGTTGCTAACACGCTGATAAACAATCAATCATTTCATCGAACTCACGTTAACATACGAGTAAATACACTTTGCGGGGTGGCACAATCGTGAGCCACCCCGCAAATCATAGGTTATCGTCCCTGAAAGGGATGCTATTGTCTATCCTATCAACGACCCATTATCAAGGCGTCTTTGGCCCTGTTCTTGGCAGCGTTCTCGTTGCTGAGCAACAGCGCAATCAGAGAAGTAACATCGTTGATAGTAATCTTGGAGTCTTGATTGACATCGGCGCAGATAGTGCAGATGCTGACGTTATCACCGTCCAACAGATAGTTGATCAAGAACGTTACATCCGAGATGGCTACTCTGCCATTGTGATCCACGTCACCAAGGTCAAATCCGTGACCGTTCTGGAACAGGGTTACCTCCTCGATGTTGCTCCAGTCGCTCTCGGTACCGTCGTTGTAGATGGCCTTCACCTTGTAGAGGAAGGTGCCTTCGGCTGCCAGATTCTCAACGGTGTAGAACTTGTCGGTGATACCAGTGATCAGGCGATAGAGCTCGTCACCAGTCTCGCTAGCACTGAAGGTAGCAACAGTAGCATTACCGGCATAAACCTCAATCAGAGCGATGTCGGGTGAGTACTGATTCTCGGGCGAGGTGATGGTAATCACGTCACCGGTGCTGCCCGTCACGAGCCAGCTGTGGGTACCGCCTGCACTCATGTTAAACTCAACAGCCTCGGTCTGGGTGGAGCCCACTACGAACCTGCCGGCGCCATACTGGCCGGTGGCGGTGGTCAGCTTCACGGTGAAGGTCTTGTTCTCGTAGCCTGCAGGGATGGTGTACTTGATGTAGCCATCGGTCGTTGCAGACTCGTGGGTAGCATTGCGGAAATAGATGGCTCCATAACCGCCATAGAGATTGTTGCTAGACCATGGTGCTGAGAGCGTGACAGCCTGATAGCTCTGGTTGGTATAGGAGGCGCCATTAACGTTGCCGAGCAATTCAACTACCTCGGGTTCAACGGGCTTAGCCGATACCTCAAGGGTATAGCTTGCCACGTTAGCATCGGGAGTAGCATCGGTCCAGTCGGCACGGAATTGGGTCAGGTTGATATATTCCTCGACAGCGGGCAGCATGACGGGAGCATACTTCACAAGGTCGGCTTGGCCATTCAGGGTAACGGTTGCTGCAGGAGCGCCGCCGCCACTGATGGTAACAGAAGCATTGGTAATGCCGAAGGCTGTGGGAGCATAGGTCACAGTAACGGTCTTGCCTGCAGTAGCCTCGGCCACGGTGATGGTGGTGGGCTGAACGCTGTAGATACCATTGCCACCGCTGACAGCCAGCGTCAGAGGACCATTCAGGTTCTCACCGGTCACGGTGAAGGTCTGGGTCTGGGTCTCACCAACGAGGGCAGTGAAGTTCAGTGCAGTGGGATTAGCCGTAATCGTGCGCACGGGCTCGGTAGCAATACCGGTCAAGGCAACGGTTACTGCCTGGGCGCCACTGCTGGTCACGGTAACAGTACCAGTGTGGGTGCCAGCAGCCGTCGGGTTATAGGTAACCGTGATGGTAACACCATTGGTAGCAGCAGTCTTGGTAATCGTGGTCTTGTCAATCGAGAAGCCAGTTCCGCTAACAGCCAAGTTAACCACACTTGTCAAGTTCACGCCAGTAACATTAAAGGTCTTAGTCACAGGTGTGCCTACTACAGTGTTAAGGCTCAACGAAGCAGGATTAACCGTTAAAGAAGGTGTTGATGATGCTGCACCATTCAAGCTTACGGTAACAGGATTAGCACCTTCACTAGTCAAGGTTACTGTACCAGTGTGGGTACCGCTGGCGCTCGGATTATAGGTAACCGTGACAGTTGCACCATTAGTTGCAGCAGTCTTGTCAATCGTGGTCTTGTCAATCGAGAAGCCAGTTCCGCTAACAGCCAGATTGACAACACCGTTCAGGTCAGTACCCGTTACATTGAACGTCTTGGTCACTGGCTGGCCAACTTCGGTTGAGAAGCTGAGCGAAGTGGGATTAACAGTAAGCTTGGGACTTGACGTGGCAGTACCCGTCAATTGTACGGTAGCAGACTGTGCACCAGTACTGGTCATCGTAACGGTACCCGTGTGGGTGCCAGATGTGGTCGGATTGTAGGTCACAGTAACGGTAACGCCATTGTTGGCAGCAGTCTTGGTTACAGTGGTCTTGTTGATC
>Ga0310697_10002689_pt1 | contig 18596 bp, 17 predicted proteins | sample 172DNAGHGlowgp2_FD_203883 | JGI IMG/M metagenome (GOLD analysis project Ga0310697, IMG submission 203883) | Sheep rumen microbial communities from Palmerston North, Manawatu-Wanganui, New Zealand - 1728 DNA GHGlow gp2 (v2) (version 2) | ecosystem: Host-associated > Mammals > Digestive system >... | reverse complement strand
TGCTGTTCGTATCCGGCGCATTCAAAGGCAAGCGATTCCATAAGGGCCGGTTCTGGCTCATTGCGCTTTGCGATCTCATTCTGTTTGCCGCGCTGTCGCTGGTCATCGTCACGCACAGCTGCAATCTTCTGATGCGGCTCGGCTGTGAAACAGTCGACGAAAAGGACGTCATCGCCGCGCTGGCAACGCCGGTCCCGACCGATTCGCCCGCGCCGACGGCCATTCCGGTCGAAACGATCGCTCCGTCACAAACCGATGCGCCCGCAACCGCCGCGGCAGGAACGCCCGATTCCGCAACCGATGCGCCGACCGATACCCCCGCGCCGTCGGAGATCCCTGGACTGCTGGGCAGCAAGTATGCCGAAAAGTTCTCCGACGAGCGTACCGAACAGTCGTATGACCGGTCGAACGTCGTGGAAACGCTTGCAGACGGTACCTCAAAATCGCTGCTGTATACCTACTCCAGTGACAAGGTCGCGGTCGATATCTATCATTATCAGAACGGAAAACTGGAGTATCAGATCGCGGACATCTATGTGCGCGACATCAACTGTTTCAAAACGCATTATCGGCTGAATCCGAAGGATAACGTCAAAACGCAGAAATATGCCGAAGAGATCAACGCGATCGTTTCTACCAACGGCGATAACTTCAACGCCGGCAAGATCTCGGACGGGCTTGTGATCCGCAACGCGGCGCAGCTGTTCCCCGCAGGCGGCAAGCCGCAGACCAAGTTCACGTCCGATCTGTGCGTGCTGTTCTATGACGGAACGATGCGCGTCTATGACTGCAAGGCGGACACGATCAACTATGATGAGATTATCGCAAGCTATCCGTATCAGGCGTTCTACTTCGGTCCGAAGCTTTTGAACGACGACGGGACCGCCAAGACAACGTTCAATTCATCGCTCGGAAAGCTCAATCCGCGCACCGTACTCGGCTATTATGAACCCGGGCACTACAATCTGCTTGTCGTGCTCGGCACACGCGATCAGATGGATTATAACAACGACAGCCACGGCAACGGAAAGTCGCCCGGCATGACGTTTACTGAACTCTCGAAGCTTTGCGAGTCGCTCGGATACAAGATGGCGTACAACCTCGACGGCGGCGGCTCCTCGAGCATGGTCTGGAACAAAACGGTCTTCGGACACAACGATCGCACGCACGGCGACATCCTTGCCGTCGTCGACCCGTAAAGGAGGCACATCATGAGAAAATCCACGCGCACCGTCACGCTGATCCTTGCCCACCTCGGGCTCGGGCTTTCGCTGATCTTTCTTGTGTGCTACATGGTCGGACAGTTCGTTCCGTCCGTTCACGCGCTGGCGCACGACAACTTTTTCCTGTTCGACTACTTTATTCTGATCATTCCGCTCCTTTGCATCGTCTCGGGCATTCTTTTACAGGTGTCTGCGACGCATCCGAAGCGGAAACACCCGATCAAGCCGGATCGCAAATAAACTTCAGGGAGGATTGTATGAATCGCACGGATATCGAACGCACCGAACAACTTCTTGACTTTTTGGAACAGTGTCCCGTCAGCTTTGCCGCGGTCGCTGCGCTTTCCGCACGACTTGAGAAAGCCGGGTTTACGCGACTGACGTTTTGCGAGCCGTGGGCGCTCGTTCCCGGCGGGCGCTACTACGTCACGCGCAACGGCTCGTCGCTGATCGCGTTTACGCTCCCCAAGGGCGCAAAGAGCTTTATGATCGCCGCAAGTCACAGCGACTCGCCCTGCTTCAAGCTCAAGAACGAGAGCGAAGTCGCCGCCGCGGAGCACTACCTGAAGCTCAACACCGAGGGCTACGGCGGCATGATCGTTTCGAGCTGGTTCGACCGTCCCCTCTCGCTCGCGGGCCGCGTGATCGTCAAGAACGGCGCTTCGTTTGAAACAAAGGTCGTCGCGTTCGACCGCGATCTCTGTCTGATCCCGAATGTGTGCATTCACTTCAACCGCGAGATCAACAACGGCTACAAGTACAACAAAGCCGTCGATACGCTCCCGCTTCTGGCCAACACGACCGAAAAGGGCGTCGTGAAGGCGCTGGTCGCAAAGGAGCTCGGCGTCGAGGAAGATGCGATCGTTTCGATGGACCTGTACGTGATCAACCGTGCGCGCGGCTCGGTGTTCGGCGCGGACGACGCGTTCTTCTGTGCGCCGCGCATCGACGATCTGCAGTGTGCGTACGCGACGTTTACGGCGTTTCTCGAAGCGGATGCGAAGCATGCGATTCCCGTTTACGCGCTGTTCGACAATGAGGAGGTCGGCAGCGAGACCAAGCAGGGCGCGGCGAGCACGCTGCTCTTTGACACGCTGACCCGGATCGCGGAAGCGAACGGACATGCGCTTTCGGAACTGCTCCCCGCATCGCTGATGCTTTCCTGCGACAACGGACACGCCAAGCATCCGAACCATCCGGAGCTCTCGGACGCGCAGAACAGTCCGTGCATGAACGGCGGCGTGGTCATCAAGCACAACGCCAACCAGCGCTACGCGACCGACGCGCTTTCCGAAGCGCTGTTTACCGAGATCTGCGCGCGGGCGAACGTGCCGGTGCAGCACTTCTCCAATCGCAGCGACATCGCGGGCGGCGGAACCTTGGGCAGCATCAGCAATACGCGCGTTTCGGTCAAAACGGTCGACATCGGTCTTGCGCAGCTTGCCATGCACTCCGCGGTCGAAACGGCGGGCACGGCGGACACGGCGCATCTGATCAACGCGACAAAAACTTTCTTTGAGACGGCTTTGACCCTGTCCCCCGACGGCGCGATCGCCTTGAAATAAGCGAACACATAAAAACGGATCGGAGCATTCCGATCCGTTTTTTTATCTGCCAAGGAAGCGTTTGATGACGCCGAGCTGCCATTGCTTCGGCAAAGCGCCGAACAGCAGCAAAAGCGGATTGCGGTTCAGCTTGTACAGGTAGCGCGGATGCTTTGCGTGAAGGACAACGCGTACCTTTTCCGCGATCGCTTCGGGCGGAACGCTCTTGGATTCCACCTTCTCCGTCACGCGCAAAAACCTTGCCGCCTGTCCGGGATAGAGTTCGGTCGCTTCCGTAAACGCCTTGATGCGGGTCACGGACTGCGCCAGCAGCGGCGTTTCGACCGCGCCCGGACGAATCACCGAAACGGTGATTCCGAGTAGCTGCAGTTCCATCGCAAGCGAGAACGCGTACCCTTCGAGCGTACCCTTCGTAATGCCGTAGAGTCCGGTAAACGGCAGCGGATCAAGCGGCGCGAGCTCGCTGGTTATGAGCACGACACGGCTGCCCTGCTTCAAAAGCGGAAGGAACGCTTTGACCGCGCGATACGCGCCGAACACATTGACGTCGAAGATGCCGGTAAAGCGCGCTTCGTCGATCTCCACAAGCGAGTCCATATCGTATATGCCTGTCGCATACACGATCGCGTCGAGCGTGTCGGTGCATGTTTTGACCGCATCAAACGCCGCGTTCAGATCGTCTGCGCGCGTGACGTCCGCCGCATAGCGTTCGCACCCGTCCGGGATCGAATCCGTGCTTCGATCCAGTCCGATCACGCGGTATCCGTCGATTTGCAGTTGTTTGACGCAGGCGCGTCCCATGCCGCCGCCCGCGCCAATGACCAAAACCGGTTTCATACGTTGCATCAAGGCGCCCCGTTTAGGACGCCTTTTCGTTCCTTATTCCAAAAAGTCCTTGAGTTTCTTGCTTCTGGACGGATGACGCAGCTTTCTCAACGCCTTTGCCTCGATCTGGCGAATGCGCTCACGCGTGACGTTGAACTCCTTGCCGACCTCCTCGAGCGTACGCGCTTTGCCGTCGTCAAGGCCGTATCTGAGGCGCAGGACCTTCGCTTCGCGCGGCGTCAGGGTGTTCAGCACGTCCATCAGCTGCTCTTTCAGCAAAGCGACCGCAACGGCGTCCGCCGGGGCGGGTGCGTCGTCGTCCGGGATGAAGTCGCCCAGGTGCGAGTCGTCCTCCTCGCCGATCGGCGTTTCCAGCGAGACCGGCTCCTGCGCGATCTTTAAGATCTCGCGCACCTTGTCCTCGGAGATGCCCATCTCCTTCGCGATCTCATCGGGACGCGGATCGCGGCCGAGCTCCTGCACAAGCTGACGGTTGACGCGGATCAGTTTATTGATCGTCTCCACCATGTGCACCGGAATTCGGATCGTGCGCGCCTGATCCGCGATCGCGCGCGTGATCGCCTGACGGATCCACCACGTCGCGTAGGTCGAGAACTTGTAGCCCTTGCGGTAATCAAACTTTTCGACCGCTTTGATCAGACCCAGATTTCCTTCCTGGATCAGGTCGAGGAACAGCATGCCGCGTCCGACGTAGCGCTTTGCGATCGAAACGACCAGACGCAGGTTGGCTTCCGCGAGCTGATGCTTGGCGTCCAGATCGCCCTCCGACATGCGCTGCGCGATCTCGACTTCCTCATCGGGATTCAGCAGCGGGATCTTGCCGATCTCCTTTAAGTACATGCGGACCGGGTCGTCGATGTTGATGCCCTCGGTCGTGGCAAGTACCGTTTCGATCTGCGCGATCTCTTCGTTGATGTCCTCGGGAACCTCGACTTCCTCAACGATGTCGATGTTGAGTTCCTCGAGCTCGCCGTAGATCTTGTCCATCTGATCGGCGTCGACGCCGAGTTCGTTCAGCGTATCCATGACCTCGTTGACGGTCAGGATCCCCTTCTGCTTGCCCGATTCGAGCAGCTCACGAATGCGCTGTTCGGCGTTCACCGGTTTCGGCTCATCCTCGTCCTCCTCTTCGGACTCGGCCTCCTTTTCGGACTCCGGCTCAACCGGTTTTTCCTTCTTCGTCTTACTCTTGGCTGCCTTTTTCGGCTTCTCCGGCGCGGGTTCTTCTACGGTCGGTTCAGCCGCGGGTTCCTGCTCTTTCGGCTGTTCTTCCGTGCTCTTTGCCTTGCTCCTGCCTGCCTTTTTCGGCTTCTCAGGCACAGGTTCTTCTACGGTCGGTTCAGCCGCAGGTTCCTGCTTCGGCTTTGCCGCACGCTTCGCGGTCTTTGCCGGCTTGTCCGCAGGCACAGCGGCGGTCTCGATCGTTTCCGGCTCGACCGCGGCCGTTTCCTGCTTCGTCTTTTTTGCCTTTTTCGAGGTTTTTGTTTCTTCCATGTCCCGTCTCCTTATTTATTTGCCCGTATGCGTTTCGTGATTTCTTTCAAAACGGCGTCCCGTTCCTCCGCCGTCAGATCCGTTCGTTTGAGTTCCGCCTGCAGCCGCGCGATCTCGTCCGCGTCGTTTTCCCGTTCAAGCCGCTTGATGCAGTCCGCCGCCGCACGTAAAGCATTCTCTCCCACGTCCTCTTCCCGAAGCAGCGAGGACGCCGTTTCGGCCTCCTTCTCGGGAAGCTCCCCAACGTACTTTGCCAGAGAAAATGCCATCCCCTGCGCGCACAGTGTTTCATACAGTGCCAGAAAGACCGGATTTCGGAACAGCTCTTTTGCCGGCTTCTCTTTGGTCAGGTTCAGCGCTTCGCCGTCGTGCAAACAGGCCAGCAGCAGAGTCCGCTCCGAAATGTCGCGCGGATCCTCGCTATTTTCGGCGCGTCTTCTGAATCCGCCGCGGATCGTCGACGCACTGCGCTCCAATGCGAGTCCGCCGCTGCGCATGCCCTGCGCTTCCAGCGCTTCCAGCGCGTACCCGGTCTTTTTCGCGATCAGCCGGTAATAGCGTTCCTGCTCGATCGGCTGCAGTCCCGCGACGAACGCGCAGGCGGCCTTCGCGTACTGCTCGCGCGCGTTCTCGTCGGAAAGATCGTAGTTTTTCGCCATCGCTTCCAGCTTGAACGCGTTGAGCGACAGCGCGTTTTCCTTGAGCCGGTCGAACCCTTCCTTGCCGTAGACCTGCACGTACTCGTCCGGATCGAGATCGTCCGGGAACGTGATAACGCGCACCTCGAGTCCCTCGTTTTTCAGGATATCCAGTCCGCGAACCGTGGCGTTCTGTCCCGCCGCGTCGCCGTCGTACGCGATGTAAACTTTCTCCACGTACCGTTTCAAAAGCCGCGCCTGCTGCTGGGTCAGCGCCGTTCCGAGGCTTGCGACCGCGTTTTTGACGCCCGCCTTGTAGAGCCCGATCACGTCCATATATCCCTCGACCATGATGAGGTCGTCGAGCTTTTCGTTCTTATGCAGATTCAGTCCGTACAGGTTGTTGCGCTTGTTGTAGACCGGCGTGTCGCCCGTATTGATGTATTTCGGCTTCTCGTCGCCCATAACGCGCGCGCCGAAGCCCAATACCTGTCCGGTGACGCCGAGAATCGGAAAGATCAATCTGCCGCGGAACGCGTCGTAGACCGTGCCGCGTTCGGCGTTCTTCACCAGCAGGCCCGCATCGACCAGTTCGGTCTCGGTATACCCCATACCCAGCAAATGTGTTTTTAATGAATCCCACGAATCCGGCGCGTATCCGATGCCGAACCGCGTCACGATCTCCGGATTCAACCCGCGTCTTGCCGCATACTGCTGCGCGTCGTGCCCGATCTTCGGGTCGGTAAAGCAGGCGCAGAAATATCGCGCCGCGTCGCGATTCGCTTCGGTCAGGCGCTTGCGGCGCGCCCGCTGTCTTTGCAGATCGCGGTCGTTGATCTCGTTGGGCAAGTCCATGCCGGCGCGCGCCGCAAGCTGCTGCACCGCTTCATAGAACGTCAGCCGCTCCATGTCCATGACAAACTGGATCACCGTGCCGCCTGCGTGACAGCCGAAGCAGTAAAAGAGCTGCTTGTCCGGTGAAACGGAGAACGACGGCGTCTTCTCGCCGTGCAGCGGACAGCATGCCCATAGTTTTCTGCCCTTGGGTTTCAGTTCCACGTAGTTCGACACCACGGATACGATGTCGTTTTTATGCAGCAGTTCGTCCAGCCATGCGCTCGGAAATGCCATCGCGCGTCCTCCTTTCTTTCAGAATCGGATCAAGCCTCAATTCCAGCTTTTCGGAACAAATACTTTTTCAAATGTGGCGATCGCATAGGTATCGCTCATCCCTGCGATAAAGTCCGCGACCGCGCGCGCCTTGCCCTCTTCGGCGAGCGTTTTCTGATACTCCTCGTCCAACAGCTCGGGATGCTCAAAGTAATACTCGTACAGCGCGCGCACAACGCCTTTCGCCTTGCCCTCTTCGCTCTTTGCGACCGGGTTTAAGTAGACACGGTCGAACATGAACTTGCGCAGCACCTGAAACTCTTCGGCAAACGCGGGCGAGAACCGGATCTCGTCGCTGTCGGCGCTGTTCTCGATCACGTTGATGATCAGGCTGTTGATGCGCTTTGCGTGCGTCGAACCGAACGTTTCGATGCAGGAACGCGGCAGGTCCTCTTCGCACAGAACGCCGGCGCGCATGGCGTCGTCGATGTCATGATTGATGTAGGCGATGCGGTCCGCAAGGGAGACGACCTTGCCCTCTACCGTTGCGGGATGCCCGCTGCTCGTATGATTCACGATGCCGTCGCGCACTTCCCAGGTGAGATTCAGGCCCTTGCCGTCGTATTCGAGCTTCTCCACCACGCGCAGGCTCTGCACGTTGTGTTTGAAGCCGCCTGGCAGCAGCGCGTTTAAAACCTCCTCGCCCGCATGACCGAACGGCGTATGTCCGAGATCATGCCCCATGGCGATGGCTTCGGTCAGGTCCTCGTTGAGCCGCAGCGCGCGCGAGATCGTGCGCGCGATCTGGGTGACTTCGAGCGTATGCGTAAGCCTTGTGCGGTAATGATCGCCTTTCGGCGCTAAAAAGACCTGTGTTTTATGCTTTAATCTGCGGAACGACTTGCTGTGCAGGATGCGGTCGCGGTCGCGCACGAACTCCGTTCGCACCGGACAGAGCGGCAGCGGTTCTTCCCGTCCGCGCGAGTTTACGACCAGCATGGCGTGGGGCGAAAGCATTTGCTTTTCCCATTCTTCCCGCATGATTCGAACCGATCCGTTCTCCATGTTTCCCCTCCGCAAAAGGATTCTATAATTATATACGCCAAAACTCCAAAAAATCCTTTTTTCTGTACACATTTTTTGCCGAAGCGATTTCTATTCGTGAAAAGGACGGGAAACCGTTTTCCCGTCCTCTGTTCGGTTGAAAGCTGTCGAGAATGGTATCAGAAGCCGCGTTCTTCGCCCCGAGCTATGCCGACGTATGCGAAGGGGCGAAAACGTCGGCTGGTTTGCAGCGAACAGATGAAAAGAAAGAGCGCGAACGCTCTTTCTTCATGACAGGTTTTATGATTGTACTCGCTGCAAACGATCTGGTATCGTTATCGGCAGCTTCTATTATTTGTACAGACCGCGCTCGGTGTAGTGCGTATGCAGCAGCTCGTGCGCCTTGTGGCTGTTCGGCTCGCCGAGGTAGTCACGGTAGATCGCCTGCACTTCGGGGTTCTCGTGGCTCTTGCGAAGCGGCATGTTGGCGTCTTCGCCGTACAGACCCGCCGCGCGCTTTGCGCGAAGATCCACAAAGTTGCGGACGTAACCGGGCTGGATGGGCTGACCGCCGCCGTTGACGCAGCCGCCGGGGCACGCCATGACTTCGACGAACTCGTACTGCTTTTCGCCGCTCTTGATCATGTCAAGGAGCTTCGATGCATTCTCAAGACCGCTGGTGACCGCAACGCGCACTTTGACGCCGTTCAGGTCGTACTCCGCTTCCTTGATCGCTTCGGTGCCGCGAACCGCATGGAACTCGACCTTCTCAAGCGTTTTGCCGGTGACCTTCTCGTATGCGGTACGCAGAGCGGCTTCCATAACGCCGCCGGTCGCGCCGAAGATGTGACCTGCGCCGGACGCAACGCCCAGCAGCGGATCGCAGACTTCATCGGGCAGTTCGGTGAACTTGATGCCAGAACGGCGGATCATCGAAGCAAGCTCGCGCGTGGTGAGCGAAACGTCGACGTCCGGTACGCCGTCCTTGCCGAGCTCGGGACGCTGCACCTCGAACTTCTTCGCGGTGCACGGCATGATGGATACGACGAAGATCTTCTTCGGGTCGATGCCCATCTTCTCGGCGTAGTAGGACTTGACCAGTGCGCCGAACATGCCCTGCGGCGATTTGCAGGAGGACAGGTTCGGAATGAACTCGGGATAGTAGTGCTCGCAGAACTTGATCCAGCCGGGGCTGCAGCTCGTGATCAGCGGGAGCTTGCCGCCCTTGGTGAGACGACCGATCAGCTCGGTGCCTTCTTCCATGATCGTGACGTCCGCGGCGGTGTCGATGTCGAACACCTTGTCAAAGCCGAGACGACGCAGCGCTGCGATCATCTTGCCCTCGACGTTGGAGCCGATCGGCATGCCGAACTCTTCGCCGAGCTGGACACGGACCGACGGTGCGGGACCGACGACCACATGCATTTCGGGATCGGAGAGCGCTTTCCACACCTTTGCGGTATCGTCACGCTCGGTCAGCGCGCCGGTCGGGCAGACGCTGATGCACTGTCCGCAGTTGACGCACGACGTGGTCGCCAGCGGCAGATCGAACGCGCTTGCGATGTGGGTTTTGAAGCCGCGCTCGTTCGCGCCGATGACGTTGCAGTGCTGGTTGTATTTGCACACAGCCACGCAGCGGCGGCACAGGATGCACTTCGAGTTGTCGCGAATGAGGTGGATCGCGGAATCGTCGATGTCCGGTTCGGTCGGTGCGCCTTCGAACTTATGCGCGTCGCAGCCGTATTCCTGAGACAGCGCCTGCAGTTCGCAGTTGCCGCTTCTGACGCAGCTCAAGCAGTCCATACGGTGATTAGAAAGCATCAGCTCGAGCGTCATCTTGCGCGACTGGCGAAGCGCTTCGGTGTTCGTCTGCACTTCCATACCCTCGGCAACCTGCATGAGGCACGCGACCGGGTTAGAACGCGCGCCCTTGACCTCGACCACGCACATACGGCATGCGCCGATCGCGTTGATCTCTTTCATGTAGCAAAGCGTCGGAATGCGAATGCCGGCGAGCTCCGCCGCTTCGAGAATCGTCGAACCCGCGGGTACTTCGATTTCCATTCCGTTGATTTTCATGTGAACAGTATCCATGTCGTCCTCCTTATTTCTTCACGATGGCCGAGAACTTACAGCCTTCCATGCAGGCGCCGCACTTGATGCACTTCGACTGATCGATGACGTGCGGTTCCTTGACCTTGCCCGTGATCGCGTTGGCCGGGCAGCGGCGTGCGCACAGCGTGCAGCCGCGGCACTTGTCGGGCTGGATCTCATAGTGCAGGAGATTCTTGCAGACGCCCGCCGGGCAGCGCTTTTCGACGACGTGCGCTTCGTATTCGTCGCGGAAGTACTTCAGCGTGGACAGAACCGGGTTCGGCGCCGTCTGACCGAGCGCGCACATCGCGTTCGCCTTGATGTAGTGGCAAAGCTCTTCCATCTTGTCGAGGTCTTCGAGCGTGCCGTTGCCGGACGTGATCTTGTCAAGCATTTCGAGAAGCCGTCTCGTACCGATGCGGCACGGCGTGCACTTGCCGCAGCTCTCATCGACCGTGAAGTCGAGGAAGAAGCGCGCGACGTCGACCATGCAGGTCGTGTCGTCCATGACGATCATACCGCCGGAACCCATCATGGCGCCGATCTTGGTAAGGTTGTCGTAATCGATCGGCAGATCGAGGAACTCCGCCGGGATGCAGCCGCCGGACGGACCGCCGGTCTGAACCGCCTTGAACTTTCTGCCGTTCGGAATGCCGCCGCCGATGTCATAGATGATCTCGCGAAGCGTGGTGCCCATCGGGATCTCCACAAGACCGGTGTTGACGATCTTGCCGCCGAGCGCGAACACCTTGGTGCCCTTACTGCGCTCGGTACCCATCGACGCGAACCAGTCCGCGCCCTTCAGAATGATCTGCGGAATGTTCGCAAGCGTTTCGACGTTGTTGATGATTGTCGGCTGACCGAACAGACCCTTGTTCGCCGGGAACGGAGGCTTGTTTCTCGGCTCGCCGCGGTTGCCCTCGATGGAGGTCAGAAGCGCGGTCTCCTCGCCGCAGACGAACGCACCCGCGCCGAGACGGACTTCGATGTCGAAATCGAATCCGGTGCCGAAAATGTCTTTGCCGAGCAGGTTGTACTCACGCGCCTGTCCGATGGCGATTTTCAAACGCTGAACCGCGATCGGGTACTCCGCGCGGACGTAAATGAAGCCCTTGTTTGCGCCGATCGCATAGCCCGCGATCGCCATTGCTTCGAGCACAGCATGCGGGTCGCCTTCGAGGACGGAACGGTCCATGAACGCGCCGGGGTCGCCTTCGTCCGCGTTGCACACGACGTACTTCTGCGGAACCTTATTCTTCGCCGCGAACTCCCACTTCATGCCGGTCGGGAAGCCTGCGCCGCCGCGGCCGCGAAGACCCGAATCCTTCATGACCTGGATGACGTCTTCCGGCGTCATTTCGGTGAGCACTTTGCCGAGCGCGGCATAGCCGTCCATTGCAATGTACTCGTCGATCTGTTCCGGGTTGATGACGCCGCAGTTGCGAAGCGCAACACGCAGCTGCGTCTTGTAGAATCCCGTTTCCTGCAGGGAGGGAACCTCGACCTTTTCATCGCCTTCGCTCTCACGATAGACGAGACGGTCGACGACACGACCCTTTAAGAGATGCTCTTCGACGATCTCGGGAACGTCCTCGAGCTTGACGCGGCTGTAGAACGTGCCCTCGGGGTACACGATCATGACCGGGCCCAGTGCGCACAGACCGAAACAACCGGTGCGAACGACCTTGATCTCTTCGGCAAGACCTTTTTTTGCGATTTCTTCTTCCAGCGAATCAGCAATCTTCTTGCTGCCGGAAGAGGTACAACCCGTACCGCCGCAAATCAAAACATGCGTACGAATCATTCTGTATTTCCTCCGTTACTCTTCCACCTTGGTATATTTCACGACGGGTTTGCCGCCGACCAGATGCTGCTCAATGATCTCCGGAACCATTTCGGGCTTGACATGCACGTATGTGGTGCGCTTGTCGCCCTCAAAGACCTCCACGATCGGCTCAAAGCGGCACATGCCGATGCAGCCGGTCTGCGTGACCGTGACGCGGTCGCCGAGATCCTTATTCGCAACCTGTTCCACAAACGCGTTCAGAACCGGACGCGCGCCCGCCGCGATGCCGCAGGTCGCCATGCCGACGACAACACGGATCTCGCCGGTGCCTTCCCGAAGCGCGACTTTGTTTTTCATTCTGTCACGAATCTGTGCAAGTTCTTCCAATGTTTTCATGAGTTTGATCCTTTCATTCGTTATTTGAAAATATCGTCAAGCCTCCGAAGCGTACTGCTCCGTCAGCATGTCACGAATCCAGGCGAGGACCTCATAGGTATCCAGAGGCACCTCATCCCCCAACACCTGCCGGATCTCGCGCGTATCGAGTTCGACCGTGCGGTCGGGCAGCGTGTGGCGGAAAACAAAATCCGTCTTCGCGCTTCCGCGAATCAGCAGGACAATCGTGGAGATCACGTCGCCGAGCGGCGTAAAATCCAAATGTGTTTTATCAAACGACGCCGAGATCTCCGTGCCCGCGTGCTCCGGATCGATCTCTTTTTGCGTCGAGCGGATCGAAAGCGTTCCCCCCGTCTGCTCCGCCGCAAGCTTTAGAAGCGGGATGCCCATTCCGACCTTGCGCGTGGTGCGCGTGGTGGAAAACGGATCGGTCACCGTTTTGACAAATGCCTCCGACATGCCGCAGCCGTTGTCGCGGATCGTGAGCGTAAGCGTCGTTTCCGTTTCGTCGAGCAGGATCTCGATCAACGACGCTTCCGCGCGGATCGAGTTTTGCGCGATGTCGAGAATGTTCAGCGAAAGCTCTTTCACAGCGTTCCCTCCCGCAGTTTCGAAAACAGCGCTTTTCTGACCGCTTCCGGTTCCGTTTCGTCGGTGTCGAGCGTAATGCTTCCGCCCGCGTCTCCGATCTCCCACAGCCGGTGCGCGTCCGAACTCAGAATGATCGCGCGGTTCCCCGCAAGATCACGGTTCTTCGCTTCGCGAAGCTCCGCAACGGAAAATACCGGTTCGTCCGGAAACATGCCGAGCACCGCTAAAAGCCCGTTTGCATCGCGATCGATGTGCGCCGGCCAGCAAACGCCGTCATACGTTCCGACCAGGTTCACCGCCGTCTCAAGATCCAGGTCCGTCGCCGCCGGCAGAAAATACGGATCCTCTCCGATCTTCTCGTCCCGTTCGTTTAAAATCGGCTGTTCACCGAAGATCTCCACGCGGTTTTTGATCTTCATGCGGTGTTCCTTCACCGCGTTTCCGAACGCCAGCGCCGCGTCGAGCGTTTCGAACAGACACAGCAGATGAATGTCCTCCGCCGTCGTCAGTTCCATGCCCGCGACCGGCACAATGCCGTACTGCTCGCATGCCGCGAAAAACGCCGGACAGTTCTCGACCGTGTTGTGGTCGGTCAGCGCGACAAGCTCGAGCCCGTTCACGCACGCCATTCCGGCAATATTGCACGGCGTCATATCCATGTCCCCGCACGGGGACAGGCAGGAATGCAGATGCAGATCGTACCGGAGCGTCCTCATTTGAGCATCGCGCCGACTTCGGCGCAGACCTCAAACGTGGATTTTTCGGTCAGAAGCAGGTTCAGCCCGTGCGTCTTTGCGGCATTGACCGCCGCTTCGTCCGGTCGGACGCCTTCCGAAAAAACGATACACGCGCAGTCGGTCAGCTGTCCGACCGCCGCGACGTTCACGTTCGACATGATCGTGACCCAGCAATCGCCGCTTTCGGCTCTGCCCATGACCCAGCTCAAAAGATCTCCGGCGTATCCGCCCGTGATCTCGCGTGTGTCGTCGCCGAGCAGCAGCGGCTCGTATCCCGTTCGTTCGATCAGATTCCGTACCGTCATACCGTTTCTCACTTTCCGTCGTCGCGTTCGAGTTCTCTCAAAAGTTCACGCATCCGGATCACGCAGTCGTCCAGCTTCGATTCACCGCGCACCACGTCCTCCGCATGCGCGCGGCAGGTCGGCGCGCCGCACGATCCGCAGTCCATGCCCGGAAGCAGGTTTCTGATCCGCTCAATCTCGGACATCATACGGAACGAGCGCATCCGATCGGCGTCCAGGATCTCCGCGGAGCTGTACTCGCCGGGTTCGACCGTGAGGATCTCGCGCGGAAGCGGTTCGCCTTCCGGAATGCTGATATGGTTCTGCTGGATCTGCATGTACCGCTGCAGCGATCGAATGCGGACGCGCGCGATGTACGGATTCTCAACCGTCATGACGCCGCCCACGCACCCGCCCGGGCACGCGTTCATTTCGACAAACTTCAGATCGGGAAAATGCCCCATCTCGATATCGTCCAGCACGCGGATGATGTTCTCGATACCGTCCGCCGCGAGGTAGTGATCGTTCATCAGCGCGCTCGCTTCCCCGCCCGACGACGGCCAGCTCATGCCGATCATGCCCGATTCGGACATGACCTGCGGGATTCTGCCGCGGTCCATCTTCGAAAGCAGCCGGAAATAGATATCGCTCATCGAAACAACGTAGTCGATGTAGCAGTCCTTTTCCGCCGGCGTGTTCTTCACCCAGCTCACCTTGGCGGGACACGGTGAAATGAACACGGTCTTGACGTTGTCCGGATTCAGCTCCGGATGATCCCGCATAGCGCGCTCTTTTGCGAGCTTGCCCGCCAGTTCGATCGGCGGCATGACCGGGACCATTTTGCTCCGAAGCGTCGGAAACCGCAGAGAAATCAGCCGGACCACGACCGGGCATGCCGTACTGATGAACGGCATATGCGCATCGCCCATGCGCTGCATGTACGCGCGCGTATAATCCGTAACGAGTTCCGCCGCTTTGGCGACCTCAAACACCTCGTTGAATCCGAGATTGATCAGCCCCTGCAGCAGATAATCGGCGTCGTCCAGGTTTGCAAACTGTCCGAACAGCGACGGCGCGGGCAGCGCGATCAGATACTTGTCATGATCGAGCGAATCCCATTCGTCGAACGTCGCTTTCTTTGCCTTATAGGGACAATGGCGGATGCACTCTCCGCAGTCGATGCAGAGCGTTGAATTGATACGAGCCTTTCCGTTGCGGATCCGGATCGCCTGCGTGGGGCAGCGGCGCAAACAGTTGGTACAACCTTTGCACTTTTCCGGGTCCAGGGAAACGGAATGCTTGTATACGATCATGCGTCCTCCTTATGCCGACAGGAACTTCATCTCGATCGTCGTGCCGACGCCGACGACGGAGTCGATCTTCAGATCATCCGAGTACCGCTTCATGTTCGGCAGGCCCATGCCGGCTCCGAATCCGAGCGCGCGGATGTTTTCCGGCGCGGTCGAATATCCTTCCTGCATCGCGAGCTTGACGTCCTTGATGCCGGGACCGACGTCCTTCAGGATCACCGTAATGCACTCCGGGGTCACGTATACGTCCGCAACGCCGCCCTTTGCATGGATCACCATGTTGATCTCGCCTTCATACATCGCGACGGAAATGCGGCGGATCAGGTCCGGATGGAATCCCATCTGCCGCAGCATGCGCTTTACCTGCACGGACGCTTCGCCCGCGGAGGTAAAGTTGTTGCCGTCCACTTCATAATGAAAATGCAGAGGTTCCTGTCCTGCCGTCATCTGCCCAGCCCGCCTTCGTACAGTATGCCGCTCGCCTCGTACATCGACTTCTTGGTTTCCAGAACGGCGATGTCGTTTTCGGCGGCGAGACGCTTAATCTCCTCGGTTGCCGTCTTTCCGCGAACGATGATGATGCAGCGCATGTCCAGCATGTGCGCCGTGCGCACGATCTGCGGGTTCAAAAGCCCGGTCAGAAGCACGTCGCGGTTCTCCGCAAACGCCAGAACATCGCTCATCATATCGCTGCCGAACGCACCCTCCAGATCGTCGTCGATCCGCTCGGGATCCGCATAGACGGTTGCATCAAGACGATCGGCTATCTCCCGGATTGTCATACGTGTTTCCTTTCGCTCAGTCGCGGAACTTTTCCAGAATACCCTTTACGTCAGCGGGAACCAGACGTCCGAATACGTCGTCGTCAATGGTCATGACCGGCGCAAGACCGCAGCAGCCCAGGCAGCGCGTCGCTTCCAGCGTGAACTTGCCGTCGTTCGTCGTGTGACCCGCCTTGATGCCGAGCTGACGCTCAAGCTCCGCAAGAATGTCCGCGGATCCCTTGACGTAGCACGCCGTGCCCAGACATACGCGGATCAGATGCTCGCCCTTCGGTTCGAGCGTGAACCACGAATAGAACGTGGATACGCCGTAAACCTGCTCCAGCGAAACGCCCAGACCTTCCGCGATCATCGTCTGCACTTCGATCGGCAGATACCCGTAAATCTCCTGTGCCTGTTGCAGCACCGGCATCATTGCATCGGGATGACCCTTGTGCGCTGCAATGACTTCCTTCAGTTTGGCTTCCTGTTCGGGTGTGCCCCGGAACGGAATCTCAGTAATCTTGTTTGTCATACATCCTCCTTGAAAGTTCAGATTCCTGACCAAATTGTATTATAGCATATGAACTCTGTGATTTCCATATCTTTTTGCGACATCTTTTCCTATATTTTTGTTTTCCCGTTTTTTCGTCATGAAAAATCCGCAAATATTTAGCAAAAAAGTTGTGTTTGCATACTTTTCTTTTGGATGAAAATCGTGTATGATAAAGATACCTAAAAAAAGGAAGGGGATTATTATGGCAAAACGAATCAAGCCCACTCCGGCAGGTATTCTGTTTTTATCGGCGATCGCCGTTCTGATCATCGCGCTGATCACGGTCGTGATCGTGCTGGCAGTCAGCTGCAAGTCCGATCCGTCGAAGAGCAAACCCTCCGATACGACCGCGCCTGCCGCATCCGATACGCCGGAAGCGACATCGACTCCCGTTCAGACCGTCGAACCGAGCGTGGATCCCTCGCTGAATCCGCTCGATACGCCGGATCCGAACAGCACGGTCGATCCGAACAACACCGCCGATCCGGCCTCCACCGACGGCACCATCGTCGTGAACACGCCGCAGGCCGGCGGAACCGCCGATCCGAGCGCGTCCGCAACCGCCGCCGCGTCCTACTACACCGAACCGACTTCTTCGATGAAGAACAACGCGAAGAAGGGTTACGTCAGCGGCGACAAGGTCAATATGCGCAAAGGCCCCGGCACGAAGTATGATAAGGTCAAGTCCGAAATCGCCAAGGGCACGAGCGTCACGCTCTACGTCGAGCAGGAGGGTTGGTGGTTCGTAAAGTGCGACGGCAAGTACGGCTACATCAAGAAGGACTACGTCGCCCAGGGCGAATACTCCGGTTCCACGACGGGCGAAGCGGAAGGCAAGGTCATCGCGACCTCCGTCGCTCTGCGCAAGGACGCTTCCAAGACGTCGCAGTGCATCAAGGAATACAGCAAGGACGAAAAGCTCACGATCTTCTATAAGTCCAAGGACGGCAAATGGTACTACGTCAAGACCAGCGAAGGCAAGAAAGGCTGGATGTACGCCGAGTACGTAAAGGTCACTGCCGGCAAGGTCGGAACGAAGGATTGATCGATCAAAGCAATCAAAAGGGCCCGCAGATCCGCGGGCTCTTGTTTTATGCTTTTCATCGTTTCTCAACCCGTGTGAAGAGCCGCCTTTGGACCGCAACTGCTGCCGCAAAACGCCGCGATGCGCACAGCAAGGCCCTGTGAAATAAGCACTTAAGCGAACTATGAATCCCGTCCGGTTTACCCGGGGGAGAAACGAGTGTACTCCATGTGGTACCAAGCCATTTGTTTTTGATGTCTTGCAATGCCACAGTATAGCGCGAGTCGCCTGCCGGACGACAGGCGACTCGCATACGTATCATTATCGAATAACGAACTGATATTCTTTACGGAAGGCGCGGGGAGATGGGTTTCACAATCGGATCAATTGGCTTAATAGGCGTGACCTTCTTCCATTTGGAATCGATCACTTTGACTACGGTCTTTGTTTCCGTGCGTTCCACTCCGTCCGGTGCCTGTTCCGCCGTGACTACCGCCTTATACTTCGGAACAGCCGTGTAGGGGTTCACCTTGGTTACGGTTGCCTGGACTCTATACTGATGGTCATAGCACCCGACGACCTTGCATACATAGATCGCGTATGCCTTGACGCCGTTGGTTGTATCCCACTCAAATCCGCCGAACGCAGGCATAATTTTCATCGTATCCGTACGTTCTTCTCCGTCCGGAGCCTCATCTGCAGAAATGACCGCTTCAAACTCCGAGACAATGTCGTGATTGATCTGCGTTACAGCCGCTCCGATCTCAATTTCTTCACCGCAGATCGAGCAGGTATAGACCGCGTTTGCTCTGTATCCGTCAGTCGTATCCCAGACGAACTGCTTGAACATCCAATCGTGCTCATTCTGCTGAACAGTCGGGATCTTGCCCGCCTCGTACAGACCGTACACCAGCATTCCCTGTTCGATCGACCCGAGATTATAAAGGATGTCGGTCTCGGGATGATACGCTAAAACAAAAGACGTGCTGAGTTCGCGATACGTTCTGAACAGCCAGGTGCCGTCAAAATAGAACCCGTCGCAATTTCCGTCCGGATAGATGCACGTATCCTGGATTTCTTTCTCCTCTACGATTTCAAAGTTCGGGAAGGAGATCGTGACGCTCCAGATCTCGCCCG
>Ga0310697_10002687_pt1 | contig 18603 bp, 9 predicted proteins | sample 172DNAGHGlowgp2_FD_203883 | JGI IMG/M metagenome (GOLD analysis project Ga0310697, IMG submission 203883) | Sheep rumen microbial communities from Palmerston North, Manawatu-Wanganui, New Zealand - 1728 DNA GHGlow gp2 (v2) (version 2) | ecosystem: Host-associated > Mammals > Digestive system >... | reverse complement strand
ATGATAATTTCAACCAATTGGACTTGAATTGTGCATATAGGTCATCTGGAGCCAGTGGATCATATTCATATATTTCTATTGGGATTTCACATTGCTCAAGATATTTATACATCAGGTCAAGAACTTCGACTTTGTCAAGTCCGCCATTGTTAGTTCCAAGAAGCGGGAAGGCAATGGATGTGATACCTTTTTCCCTATAGGAATCAACAAATTTTTGTAAACCGGCTTCAAGATATTCTATTTTACTCGGGTATTTCCAATGTAATTTTGTAGGAAAATTCAGCACCCATTGCTGAGATTCTTCTGACTTATATAACCACAATTTTCCTATGCCAATCAGTTTAGACTGACAATATTCTTTATATTTTTCAAACATTTCAGGATATCGGAGTTTGAAAACGAGCGCAATACCTTTGCCCATGACGCCAACGCAATTTATTGTATTGACAATGGTCTGCGCTTTACTGTTAAAGATATTCCCCTTATGGAATGTAATATTACTCATTTATTGCTTCTTTTAGATTTATGTATTTACCCATATATTCATCTGACATGGCAATGATACCATTGTCATTATCAAATGTTTTATTACCATCATCATACACAAACATGTGTTCCATATACTTTAGCCCTCCAGCATCTTTAGTATAAGAGGCTATATCACACTGATATAATATCATTTTATATTGAAGAAGAATATCAGGAGGGATATTTAACTCTGTTGCATCTGCAGTAATCTCTTCCTTCAAAATTGATAAATCATATTTGTCTTGGAAGTATGATCCTAAATGGTCATCTTTCAATAATACTTCAACTAGATTGAGCTCATGCTCGTTAAAAGGGGTGTTTTCCCATAGTTCTCGAACCAAAGAAATAGTATGTTCATGCTGAGTTGAACGGTCTATAGCCTTACCTATATCATGGACTGCAAGGACAAGACGCATGAGGTCAATATTCATACACTTGTTGTCAAAATTGAAAGCGTATTTTTCAAACTGCTCGCAGACTAATATGGTATGCTTCTTGACCACATAATGCCTTACTCGAGTATTATATAAATCTTCTAATTTGGGCATTATAAGTTCAAGCGCAGTTATCATTTCTTCAGGTGAATAATCGTCATCAAGACTAATACCCAAGAAATTCTCAATGATAGTAGAATCCGTATTCTTACATTCCAGTTTAACCGGAGAATATTGGTAAACAAGCCATCTTGGTGAACGAGCACGAGGACTCATGTTTACATAATATACCTCAAATGCTGTTTCGCCGCATTCTACAGATACTTTTTCTCTTATCTGCATAATATGGCTCTTTATCGCTTTAATTTGAGATGCAGGATTGAATACCCGGATTTTGTTTATCTGAGTACTTTCAATCTGGAACATATAGTCTCCGTTGTAGTTTGTAGTTATATTTAGACGGCCATCTGTTTTTTCAAACCTCAAAGGTGGGTTCTCATGTTCAAAAACATCTTCAGATTCTGCATCATAGATACTATATATGTGTTCGTTAATAGGATCATCGCAGAATATTGATTTTAAAATTTCTGCCTCTTCCCGGTCGTAACAAATAATTTGATAATCTCTAAGGTCCGAAAAATCAAACTCATTTTTCACAAGAAATTCTTGTTGTTTTTTTTCTTGAACTTCTTTACTCCATTGTCTGCTGTACAGATTTACTGCATCTATATTGCTTGGGTCATCTATAACTTTATATATTCGGGCCCAATTAGTTTGTAAATTTCCAGTACTATAATAGCACAGAGAAGAATGTTTTGCCAAAACTTCTTGAAGGTCGAACTTAAAAAACACTGGCATAGGACACATTGGCAAACCATTATCTTCAGCACGTCCATAATATTTGGAACCTTTTTGTTTTCCCAAGCACTCATTGTAGAACTGTGTTTGAGTTCCAGTTCTATAATAAAAACGAGCATAAGGATGTGCCTTTGCAGATCTATATACAACTGAACCTGCAGCATCATATTTTAATAGTCCAAGTTCTGTTGCTCTGTTACGGCTGAGAATCTTTCGAGACCTAATCACTTCTATGGCATTGAACATGTGAGTAAAGTGATATACGAATGGCCTTCTATAACAAGTTGATTTAAGTGTGTTATAAAACTCCATAAGATTCAGTTCGCTCTTATATGATTTTTCAACACCAGAGACTCTGAAAGCAGGATTCTCTGATAGTGCTACCCAGTCCCAACGATCTTTGAATTTATCAATTAAGCTTTGAGTAAACACGATAGTTCCACTTTGAGAGATTCTCTTCCAATCGATTTTATCCTCAAATAAGGATAATGTTGTTTCGTCAACAATGAAATCTTGTCTTTTACATATAATGGCCCAGTTTACATATTCTTTGAATGTTTGCAAATTCTCATTTGATGGAGTAAAGTCAGAAGAGTTTGATATTGCATTCCAATCAAGATAATCTTTGAATGTTTCAAGAATTTTAGGATTGGACTTGTCAATTTGTGTACTATTTGTAAGAATTGACCAGTTTAATTTATGCTTATAGAATAGAATAACATTGTATGGTAATTCCATTCTTCTTGAAATGTCATTCCAGTCAAGATCTTTATCCTTTAGAATGTTCAAAGTGCTCATTGTTGGGAAGAAATCTCTTCTCCGACTGAACTCTTTCCAATCTAAATCAATTTGCGCTAAATGAGAAAGATGCTCTTCTTTAAATTCTATGTCTTTTCTTCGCAAGATTTCCTTCCATTCCCATCCTTTTTCAATTAGGGAAATCACGATTTCTGCAGAAAGTGTAATATCATCTCTTCTGGATAGAATAGACCAATTCCAATTCCTGTTTTTATGAGCTTGTATATATTCAATAGTAAATTGACAGTCTTTTCTTGAAGTCAATTCATACCAATCCCATGAAAAATTTTCGTGTTCGGTGACGAACTCTGCTGATAATTCAAATCCTTTGTTAGAGGATATTTCCTTCCAGTCCCATTTTTCAGAAATCAGTGATGTTAGCATCTGTAAGGAGAGATTCACATCATGCCTTTTTGATAGAATGGAAAAATCAAGATATGATGAGAATTTCTCAATATGCTTTAATACTTCATTCGGCTTCTTATTATTGTAACTAAAGCACTTGCTATTTTCAGATAGGTAATTCCAATCCCATTCATCGCTACGAACTCTAAGTATATTATCGCACCAATTAATAGATGAAAGGGTTGATAGATAATGGAAATTCCAGTGGAAATCTTCGTTACCTAGAATGTCAAGTACAACATTCTCCCATACGGAAAAATCTTTAATTACTTTTCTATCCCAGGAAAGTATCTTATTCAAAGCTTTTGAAGCGGAGAGAGCATCCCATTCTACAGGAATATTGTATTCTTTATATGATTTTAAGTATTCATCAATATCAAAATCTTTTCTATTATACAAATCAAAATAATCCCACTCATATGAAACTTTTGTAGCTGTATGCCGAGAATTTTCATTTATTATTTCAAGGATTTCATTTGTAGAGTATCGCAAAGTTAGTTTGCTCCATAAAGAAGTTCTAATATCTTTCTCGAGCATTGACAGAATAATTGCAATCTGTATTCGTAAATCAGATTTTGCAAGGTCTTCTTCTGTAAGAACAGAATCTATGATATATTCCCAATCCCAAAGAAGATAGTATTCTGGTAGGTTGTCTATAATAAAATCATGATCAAGACGAGTGGTTAATATTGTCCATTTCCACTTGTCTTCATAATCATCAAGATTATTTTTGATTTTTTCTATATCTGCATTCTTTGAGATATAATCCCAATCAAGGAGGTCTAAAACATTCAGTTTTGAGAGAGCAGCAAAATTAAGCGTATCACAGAAATTCTGCGTAATAACACCCCAGTCCCAATTTGAGTCGCTGATATTCTGCAGAATTGTTTTCTTCTCAATATAGGATGTTAATAAATTCCAAACATCCTGTTCTGTAACTAACTGCTTGAATTCATCAATCGCATATAACAGCGAAAGATTTTCTGCCTTAATTAAAGGAATTGCCTTAGAATAGGAAATTTGAGATAAATGCTGCTTGATAAATTCAATATCAGAAACAACTATATCTCGCGATGAGAGTATAGGCCAGACCCATTTAAAATCAGGATAAAGGTTTATTATTTTCACATCGGTAATTGCTGATGTGATGTGATTTAGACCTTTAACCGAGAAATCTTTATCATGATATCTTTCAAAGGTTGCTTTATTCCAAGCGATCCCTGGGTTACATTCAAATCCATCAGCATTGTTAACAGACTTCCATGTAATAAAACCTAATTTTTCATGCCAATCAATTACTTTATTGGACCAGATGTAATCTGCAGAATTTGCATTATATCTATTCTGCAACCATTCCTTTTTTTCAATTACGGCAAATGCAAATTCGCTAGAGTCACAAAACGCTTCTGCCCATTTCTCTAAGGCAAATGCTCTTGACATAACCACATCTAAATGAACATCTTTCGCAAATACATTGATGTTCTGCAAAATATAATCAAGTTCTGCATTTGTGGATATTAATTCCCAGTTCCATTTTCTTTCTGGGAAATCTGCGATTATCGAAGCATACTTAGATATGTATTTCTCTGTTACAGAATACATATCGTAAGGGATGAAATTAATTGTTTCAATAACAAACTTATCATCAAGCCTCTCTAATATAGACTCCCAGTCCCAATCTACATCTTTATGAAGTTCAGGAATAACAATGAGACGCTTAACAAATTCTATACTCCTATCTGCAGACAGACTTTCGAAATCCCATGGATAGATAATTGCAGATTCAACGATGAAATCATCATCGTATCGTGAAGACAGAACTATCCAATCCAAAGATTCTTTATAATCTTGCAGATATAGATTAAGTGCATCTGTTGGGAAAACCGCAGAAATGGTATTCCAATGGGAACCATTTGCTAATTTTGCTATTTCTGCAAATAGTTCTTGGTCTATCCATTTCAAGCGTTTACTTTCTAGAAAGTCATTAAGATCCCATACGTCTATGTATGGCATCATGGAGGTATAATTCAATTCCCTTTGGCTTTCTCTAACAAGATGCAAATATTCACCGATATGAATTTTCCGATTTATGTACTCAGTATTACATTCTTGATGCAAAAGTACATTGGTGGCTTCTGAGAATTCATTATTGTAGAAAACAAATGGGTATTTAACACCTTCATATTCATACAGCCTAAAATCGACATATATTTCAGCCATACGAGATATCGTAGATTCTTCTGCATGGAAGATATTTATGTCTGTATCACTTTGAAGAGAAAGTCGTGCTACAATCTCCGAAGGAGTTCCATATAGTTCCGCTTCAATACCATCGTGGTTAAAATCGTCGTATGATACGACTGATTCACCTTGTATAGAAGATATTATTCCGAGTGCATCACGAAATGGGAACATCTTGTATTCAGAAGACTTTTTCTGTGCAATGTCAAAACATTGCATCAAAGCCATAGCTCCACGATGAAAAGAATACTTAACACCTTTTTTAACTGCTAACTTGCCGAGGTGTGATAATGAGATTTGTTTTTCGAATATTGTAATCAAACCAAAAGATGATAATTCAGAGAGAATTCCTTTAAAAATGTCTTTTTCTCCCTGATCTGCATACCTTTTAGGATTAGCATCAAAGTCATCTTCTACATTAAATCCCAAGATACGTGCGAACTGATTTTCATACAGCTTTCCATTGTGTTGCAATGTGAGCAGTATAACTTTATCCAGTTTTGATAACACGTAAGTTTTATAGTAGACCACATTGCATATGGTCTTAATCAATCTCCACTCCCGAAACTTAATATCGGATGGACGTGAAGAATATATGAGCTTCCCTTCTTCCAGGATCTTATTATAGTCCATATTCACTTGCGGTTATTATTTTTCCATATTTGTTGTGTTTATCAGCAATTGTTTGATATACATTTTCATATATATCCTTGGTTCTAAACAATTTACTGTTTCCAACAATTATAAGCAATCTTTTCGCACGTGAAAGTGCGACATTCAAACGGTTTGGAGATTGAGCAAAACCTAAATCTTCCTGTTTAGGGAATCCATCTTTTGGATAACGCTTAAAATTGGGATTCTGATTTTTCTCATTCTGAATGCAATGGCTTCTTACCATTGATACAATAATAATATTTCTCTCCATTCCTTGAAATCTGTCAACAGTACTTACTCTAACAGGAATTTGAGTGTTGTCAAATTCTCTTGTCATATCTTTTAATAAGCGCAACTGTTTCCCGTAGAAAGAAATGAGACCAATTTGTTTGTCTTCTACACTTTCCCAGCTATCTATGTACTTATGGAAAGATTCAGATTCATTTAGTTCTGTTAATAATTTCTTTATTATAGCTACTTCTCCATAGTTTACACGGGATGTTCCGTCAAGCATCTCTGGACTTGATGAGTCAATCCATAATACATGAGTCTCTGGATCTATGGGACCTGCAGTTATTCCATGATAACGTGATGCTCCATTATTGAGATAGTCTGGGTCATCTACACCCAAATCAATCGGGGTAGTTAGACCACATTCCAAGCCTCCTTCATCTTTGTAGAATTGCTTTATTACATCGTTAATGGCAGGATGCATGCGGAATTGGTAATTGAATACACCCTTTAGATTATCATCTATCTGGGTGAACAAACGTTCAAAATGACTTATTTCAAGAGTTTTGAAGTTCTTAAGGACATAGCTCTTTAATTCTTTCATCTTCTGCCTTTCATCATCATTCTTTTCTCTCTTGATCAGATAGTCAAAAGAGTTAATGAAAGATTCTCTAGACAGCATAGGTGGTAGTTGTCTATGGTCACCAATTATCACATTCTTTTTCCCATAGATTAATGGTAGGGATAATTCAGCAGGAGTCGCTTTACTTGACTCGTCCTGAATAACCATATCAAAATAAATTTTGGGGTTATATACGCCCTCTTTATCACTGAAGATCCGCCTATAAATCCTATAGAATTTTGTGGGAACAAAGCGGTTTCTCTTTCCGCTATTCTCAATTGATTCAGACAGGATAATGTTTTTCTGACCAATAGAACTACATGTAGCACCTATAACGTTGCAATTCTTTATATAGTTGTCAAAAAACAAATTCTTCAGTTCTGGCGTTGGATTCTCCAGTAAATCTAACCAAAGCTCTTGCGCTTCAGATGGCATTCTTTCGGAATCTAATCGACGACCTACATTTTCCATCCAGTTTAGAAGTATCAACTTTTCAGGTGCTTCATAAATGGAGTCCATGTCAGTATAAACATCATCGTCATCATCATCGTCATCGATTGAAACATTTTTCTTTTTAGCATTCCAATCTTCACCTTTTGCCCATCTATACATGGCAGAATATGAAAATTGTAAACCTTCTGTTTCAAGCCGAGACTCATCACCGATACGTATAGGTTTAATGAGGTTATGGTATTGGTTTACTACACGGTCAATAGCGTTGTCAACAGCTAGATTTGTCTCAGATGTAAGAAGTATCCTTTTATCGGGGTTTTCTCTTGTGTGCTGCCAAATCAATTCTGCTATGGCTGTAGATTTCCCAGTTCCCGGAGGTCCTTGGATAAGGGCAAGGTCAGGAGCCAGCAAAGCCTTTGCTATAGCTGTCTTCTGAGGTTGGTTTTTATCAATTTTAGTGTTAAGAATATGCTTACTAATCTCTTGCTCTTCCAGTTTTATCGATTCTTCATAATCTTTGATACCTCCTGCTTTTGAGGCATCAAAGATAAAATCTCCTAATGATGCATTTTCAACATCACGCCCCTGGACGATTCTGTTCAATGATTCTTTAAGGCGGGCTAGCTTTTCAAGGTCACCAGACAAATCAGGTGTAATAGAAGAAACCTCCGATTCTTCTATCAACTGTTTTGTAACCTCATAATTATCTCCTGAAATGTCAATGACGATTTCTGGATAGTTGGCAATTCTTATTAGCCTACCTATAGATAAATTTCCAATCGAGAAATCTGCGCCCTTCAGCTCTCTTATAGCTTCAACCCGTTCTTCATCGCGGCTCTTTTTGTCGAAGTAGTAAAATAATTTGACGAAACCAGCAGGTGTGTCATTGATTACACACTTGTAACGTGATGCGTCAAAAGAACTGAGCTTATTTTGTAATTGTGGTCTGAAAGCAATGAGCTCTTCAAGGGTATCAAATTCCCTATAGAAAGATAGTTCGGTACCTTTCTTTATAAGTTCGACATTTAGCTTATCAAATGAATCATGAAGTTCTTCCATGATATTTGTAAGCTCTGCTTTCTTATATATAATATCAAAGTTGCATTTATGTCCCTTTTTGAATATACCGAAATCTATAAATCCGTATTCACTACTTAATTGGGTAAGAATCTCTGGCAAACTCTTTTCTTTCCACTTAAAGTCAATGCCAATCGAAGAGCCATTCTTCTCAATGCTGACCTTCCCTTTAAGCTCGGTGTGTATTTGGTCATTGAAGCGGTCTAATTCCTCTGTTGTTGCCCAACTTCTGTTTTCTTTATACTTATAAAAGAAGCGTGGGATAACCTCATAATTACCTTTGCCAAATATTCTGTTAACGATTTGACAGTCTAATGTATACTCGAAGTGTATATCTGTTGTGTCATTTTTGCTATTAAAAGCGTAGACGTCGTTTGCTATTGAGCGGCCCTCTATGTTTTCCTCAACCACTTCCATTTCGTCTTCATCTTCGTCAAAGATGTCAGATACAGAAAGCCTTACTTTCTTTTTGAACAGGATGGTGCCTTCTTCTGAAATAGGAAGACCAAACTTGTTCTTTTTCCAGTCATAATGATCGATTGCGGAATCTTTAATTTTAAACTCATATTCGATTCTGCACATTCTAATCTCAAATAGTTCTTCCAACTTTCTGAGTATCTCTTCCTTAAAATAGCCTCCTTCTACGACAAGATGTTTATATAATGTAACGCCTCCTAAAGAATCTTTGAAGACCTCGACGTTCTTGAATTCATGATTTGGACATATTCTTTCCAAGTAATACAAAATACTTGGGTATGTCTGTATAATAGCAGAAGCTTCATCAGGAAGTGAAACCTGCAAATTTTGGAAATCTTCATTGTCTCTCAGGCGCTGAAGTTCATTAATTGAAATTTGCAAACGGCGCTTCTTGTCAAAATCGTATTCGATTTCCAATTTGTCAAGTAATTCTTTGACGCCAGTAAACTGAGCTTTGATATCGGTAATCTTGCCATCAATGACAGGATAATATGAGAAAGAAACATATTCTTTGTTAGCCTGGGTACTGATTCTGGATTTCTCGCGCTCATTCAAATTGCTCCAGTTTTTATATGGAGCAAATACATAACCATCATCAAAGTGGCAGTCTTGGTCAGAGATATCAAGAGATTCCATTATTATAGACTTCAGATAATCGGTATTGTCTGAAGTATCTATTCTGACATGTAGTTTTTCGTTGACTATGGTTGACAAAGAAGGAATGATACTGATTGGTTCTGTTCTTTGACGCAGTATTTGTTCCTGAACTTCTGTGTGTTTTTGCCAAATGTCTTTTAGCAATGTCTTATCAGATGACCTTTTCTGAAGATTCTCTGTAACTACTTCTTTATGACTAACAACTACATTCCTATATTCTGTATTGATTTTGATAACTTTAACAGCAAGAGTCTTTCCAATATAACTATCATAATCAAACACTTTAACTATATCTATTTGGGAACCCGGCATGAATGCTTCTATGCCAAAGGCATCCACAATCATTCCTCCCTTTGTGCCGCATTTTACATAGACTTTTATAGTTTCGTTATTTCTGTAGACTTCTTCTATTTTATCCCAGGCTTTAGTAAACCTCGCTTTTCTGTGTGAGACTAGAAGTGGCCCATGGTTATGAGTAGATTCCTCTATATAGACTTCAATTTGATCTCCAACTTTGAGATTCGGATTATATCTTAACTCACTAGCAGATATTATCGCATTTGCATTTTGTCCTAGGTTTACTACAACCTCACTTCTATTGAGCGATATAACTTTAGCTAATACAATATCCTGTTTTTGAAATGACGAAATAGTGGATAAGTTTTTAGACGCATCTGTCTTATTTGCTTCATATTGTTCCCAATCAAAATCACCGAGAGGGATAATACGAGGAGTAGATGTTGTCGAAGTGCTAGTACTTGATATTGAAGGCTTTTGGGGAGAAACATACTTCTTATCGCCAAAATGCTCATATACAAGAACTGCTTGTTCATCAGCAAGCATGAAATAGGGGGTTCGCTCAACCTCAAAGCCTTTGCTTGATAAAAAATCACATAATGTTTGCAATCCTACAGAAAGTTCTTTGCAAACTTTATTTAATCTGACAGACATATTGTGACCTATGATTTAGATGTAAGGTTGTTATTTAAAGATATTATAGTATCCTTCTCTTGGTTTTCAGATGAATCAGACTTAAAGGTTGAAGTTTCACCTCCTTTCATAATCATACTTATGTATTCCTCAATGAATAGATGTGGGAGCATTACATTTTCATATGAAATAAAAGGCTCAAACAACTTTGCAACTTCTGATGCATTAAAACCGGCATGTCCACATCCAACGGGAGTCACAAGATAAGAAAATTGCATATTTGTATCAACAAAATCCTTAAAACGAGATACGGCATTACTAAGATCGCTTATTGAAAAGCCTTTTGTTGGTAATGCGTAACACTCCCCTGTTTTACCATCTATAACACCTATCTGTGCACCAAACTTCTTTGCTGCAAGACCTGATGCTCCATATTTTTGAGAACCTTTTTTGTCGGTGCCAAATACGAATATTTGATTAGTCCTCAAAGCAAAAATATGATTGGGAGTAAACCTATCGTAAGTTTTCAGAATTTCTGTGATCTCCTTTTGTTTTATTGCCGTCTCCTTTTCCCTTTCTAAGTAGTGCTCTGTGACTTGAATATCAGGTTGTGATGCAGGGACTTCAGACTCTTGAACATCTTGTTCCTTTTCTTCTTGAATTTTCGCCTCAATAGCGAATGAAATGGAACTTAATTCTGGAACAATAAAAGAATTGAGGTTAAGACTGATAGCCAAATCAATAATATCCATATTGGATAAGTTGGCAGTGTTGTTCGTGATATCCTCTATTTTATCTATAAAATGGGCATTGTCGGTAATCTTAAGCCAGCTTTGAACTATACCTGATAATTTGTTTTCAAGAATAATTGGCTGATTAAAAACAATTAATGTCGGTATATTCCTTATCCAATCATTATTAATACCGAGGTCTCTTAATCCATTTTTTAAAGATGCATGATTTATTCTTGCTTGTTGATAAACAGTCTTTCGTGAACCTCCTTTGATGGCAATACCGTTTGCTGTCCAGTCTCCATTTTCTGTTGCAACAATATTTCCGCCATAATTCTTGAATTCAATAGCAACGATGGCATCATGCTTGATGACAATAGCATCAAGTTCGCTATCGAAGATATTATAATTTGCGACAAGAAGATAGAAATGATCAGAGTTGAAATACTTCGATTTCATTTTTTTGCAGAGCAACCTGAACTGTTCTCTCTCAGCAGTTGTTTCATAGTTGCTACATCTAAAAGCTAAGAACCCACCTTTCATATACTGATATATATTAAACAGTTATAAACAGATATTATTTAAAGGCTATAAACTTAATGATTATTTGTAAGCATGTGAAAGTAAATACTACTTATACTCCCTTTCCAATAATTCTTTTATATCGACTTCCAGCAGATCAGATATACGAAGTAGATTGGCGAGGTCAGGCTGGGATGAGTTAGTACAACTTTGATGCGGTTTATATCTTCCATATTCTTTAGGTTTTATGGCACAAAGATAGCGATTATTTCTTTATGTCAAGTCAAAATAAAAATTTTTTATTCAAAATAGTTAGCACATATCACTACAGTTCAACTTTTGGGGGCACTTCAATCAGTCAAAAAGTGACATGTGCTAACTGTTTTGAAAAAAACTTTTGCGAAAAACCCTACGAACCCTCCGGAAAGGAGGGAATATATAAATAAGGTTCGCGGGTGTTCCGCGCGCGTATAAATTTACCCCAAATAACCTACATACCTACACCTTTGGTGGTTAATCGGAAGAATATAAGGCGGATGAGTGGGTGTAGGTTGGGGTGTAGGTTGGGTGAAAAGGTGTAGGTTTTAACACTTTTTTGGCGATTCACACGGAATAGGATGGGGGAGGGTAGGCCGGTCCTTGAATTAGAAGACCACGGTCTTCCGGCCATAAGACCGCGGTCCTTGAGCCGTAAGACCGTGGTCTTATGGTTTTTCTCACGCGTGAGAAAATATTTTATCACTGGTGAGAAAAATGTTTATCACGCATGAGAAAATATTTCATCACGCGGTCTTCCTTCATTTATAGGTGTAGTTGATCTCCATTTGCATATAGCCCTTGGGCCATTTGACGCGGTCGAGGTAGAAGCGGGCGGTGCCGTGGGAGAGGAGGTAGAGGCCGGGCTTTACTTCGCGGAACTCATATTGCAGGTAGTTCTGGCCTTCGTTGTAGCTGAGGCGTGCAATCTGCCAGCAGCCGTCGGCAATGTGAACGGTCATGCTTCCGAGCTTCACGACGTAGAAGAGCTTTTCGTTGGAGGTGTAGCTGCCCTCGTATTTCATGCCGGTGTCCTGCTTCTTCTGACGTTTCTTCTGCAGCTCACGGACTTTCTCGCGTACCTTTTTATAGAACTTGTCATAGACGTTGGCGCTGAGCATGTCGTCGTGCTTGAGGAAGGAGGCCACCTGCTTGGGCGTCAGCTCCTGCTTCATCTCTACCATGCGGACGTTCGTGGCTGTTGCCTTGCCATCGGCATAGTGTACGTCCTCGGCCATCGTGATGCCGAAATGCTTGTGTTCCCTGAGGGCGGAGAGGATGGGGCCGTAGCCTGCCAGACGGGCAGCAAAGGTGACGACGCGACGGTGGGGGAACTTCTTCAGGTCGATGTCTTTCTCCAGCTTGCACGTCACGGAATAGTCGAGGGTCTTGGTACGTGCGCTGAGGGGCTTGGCATTGGCAAGCACCTGCTGCAGGAGATATTCCTCGAAGGTCATGCCATTGGCCAGCACTACAGCCTCGGGCATGTCGAGCGTGTAGGCGATGTCGTCATCCTCCTGAGCATGAACACTCAGGGCGAAGCACATCGTTAACAGGATGAAGGCATATTTCATTTTATATAGGGTTTCAGAGGATGGAACTTAAATATGATCAAATCTAACCTTAAATATTCTTTCAAACCACAGATTCTACGGATTTTTCTTTTTTACACGAATTCAAGACATGAATTTTTCTTTGGAAACGAATTGCCGTAATGCGCATAATTTTCTTCTTTCACCACAGATTTCACGGATTCAACGGATCTCTTTGCGTGGGCGGTGAAAGGAATGTCGCCCCGCTGGGGCTTGGAGTTTCGATGGCTGGTCATCTTGAAAACTAGTTTTCAGAGTGACAGCCCTCGGAATCTCCTACGGCTAACAGCCTAAGCTGTGAGCCAATTCCTTTCTCCGAGAGCGAGGATTCATTATGATCATTCTTGAAGTGTCAAGCGTCGCAAGCGCCGAGCGACGGACATTCGTGTTCAATAAATTTAAGTCTTGATTTATGACCGATTTATGTTCCATGAATAATCTGTCTCATCTGTGGTGCTTTAATCTTCCTTATGGTGGCGATGGTGTCCGCCGCGGTGTTTCTTCTTGCCTTTGCCAGCGGGCTTGGCTTCGGGGTGCCCAGTGGCTTTGGCTTCTGGGTTTCCTGCGGGTTTACTGCCTTTCTTGGAGCCGTGGCCTCGGCCTCGGCCATGACCGCGACCGCGACCACGCCCTTTGCCACCGGTGCGCGAACGTTCGCTGCGACCTGTGTAGGCGGGGGCTTCGCCGAGCTCTGCGGGGACGGGCTCCTTAGGGACGTCCTTCTCAAGGAAGCGTTCGATGGCGGCGAAGAGGGGCTGGTCCTTCTCGCTGACGAGGGTGATGGCGCGACCGTCCTTACCAGCACGGGCGGTGCGTCCGATGCGGTGAACGTAGTCTTCTTCGTCGTGGGGCACGTCGTAGTTGATGACGAGCTGTATGTCATCGATGTCAATGCCGCGAGCTACGATGTCTGTGGCCACGAGAATATCGATCTGACCGGTCTTGAAGCGGTACATGACGTCGTCGCGCTGTTCCTGCAGCAGGTCGCTGTGCATGGCTTCGGCATTGTAGCCTTTGCGCTTGAGGGCGATGGCGACATCCTTAGTGTGGACTTTCTTGCCGACGAAGACAATGACGCGCTCGGGCTTGCGCTGCTGGAAGAGGTGTTCTACGATGCGGAGCTTCTGGGCCTCGTAGCAGATGAAGGCGCTCTGATGGATGCCCTCGGCGGGTTTGTTGAGTGCTATCTTGACTTCGACGGGGTCGGTGAGGATGGTCTTGGCGAGCTCGACAATCTTGTCGGGCATGGTGGCGGAGAACATAATGGTCTGCCGCTGCTTAGGCAGGAATGAGACGATCTGCATGATGTCCTCGGAGAAGCCCATGTCGAGCATGCGGTCGGCCTCGTCGAGGATGAAGAAGCTGACGCGCGAGAGATCGACATTGCCGAGGGAGAGGTGGCTGATGAGGCGGCCGGGGGTGGCGATGACGACGTCGGCGCCCAGCTGCAGGGCGCGCTTCTCCTGTTCGTAGCGGATGCCGTCGTTGCCGCCATAGACGCTGACGCTGGAGATGTCGTCGAGGTAGTAGGCGAAGCCCTGCATGGCCTGGTCAATCTGCTGGGCCAGTTCGCGGGTGGGGGACATGATGATACAGTTGATGGCATCGCGCGGGAAGCCGCCGTCGCGCAGCTGCGAGAGGACGGGGAGGAGGTAGGCGGCTGTCTTGCCGGTTCCGGTCTGTGCGACACCGATGAGGTCGCGGCCCTCCAGGAGTGGGGGGATGGCTTGTTCCTGAATGGGGGTGCACTCGGTGAAGTTCATGTCGTCGAGGGCATCGAGGACGTCGTAGTTGAGGTCTAGTTCTTCGAAAGTCATTTTTGAGCTTATAGGGCCAATAGGGCTTATGGGTTATCTAAGTGAGCGGCGGTAGAGCCAGATGGCGATGAAGGTGAAGATGATATTGGGGAACCAGGCCGCGAGGATGGGTGGCCAGCTGCTGTTGATGGCGAAGGTGGAACTGACGGTCTGGAACATGATGTAGGTGGCGGAGAGGGCGATGCCGAGTCCGAGGGCTGTGCCCATGCCTCCCTTACGCTTGCGGAAGGAGAGGGAGAGGCCGATGGCGGAGAGGATGAAGGCGGCAAAGGGGGCTGCGAAGCGCTTGTGGTACTCGACCTCGAAGACCTTGACGTTGCCAGAGCCGCGCAGGCGCTGCCGCTCAATGTATTCGAGGAGCTCGGCGTTGGTGAGCGTCTCCTGCTGGTTCTTGGTGGCGAGGAAGTCGGTGGGTTCCATGATGATGACACTATCAACGAAGTTCTTGCGCGTAATCTCCTCGCGCAGGCCCTGGAGGGTGCGTATCTTCACGTCGTAGAGCTTCCAGTGGTAGCGCTCGTCGGCGAGGGTGTCGTACTGTATGCGCTGTGCGGTGAGGTGGCTGACGAGGTTCTTGTTCTGGAACTTGTCGAGCGAGAAGCGGTAGCCGCTCTTGACCTGTCCGTCGAAGTGGTCGATATAGGCGATGACGCCGGTATCTACCTGCAGCTGCACGTGCTCGGCCATCTGGGGTTTCTTTCGGCTCTTGTACTGCATCTCGAACTCCAGGCGCTTCACGGAGCCGCGGGGGATGACCTCGGAGCCAAGGTAGAAGCTGATGATTGCCAGAAGGGCTGACGACAGCATATAGGGTCGCAGCAGGCGCCCGAAGCTGATGCCGGTGCTCATCATGGCGATGATCTCGGAGTTCTCTGCCAGCTTCGAGGTGAAGAAGATGACGGCGATGAACACGAACAGCGCCGAGAAGAGGTTGCTGTAGAACGGGATGAAGTTGAGGTAGTAGAAGAAGAGGCCGTCCAGCGGGGCGTGGTTCATGGTGAACTTGTCCGAGTGCTCGGAGAAGTCGAAGACCACGGCGATGGAGATGATGAGGAGGATGCTGAAGAAGTACGTCCCCAGGAACTTGGCTATGATATAGCGGTCGAACCTGGAAAAGAGATTGCGCTTTAAAGTAAATAGGAAAGAACGGACCCTCCCCCCGCCCTCCCTTGTAGGGAGGGGAGCTGGCTTGCGCGTAGGTTCTATATCTTTAGTCATACTTCTCAGTAATAGAGTAGTCCAGAGGACTGAAACTCCCCTCCCTCCACGGGAGGGGTTGGGGGGGGGCTGCTGGGGTTGGGTCTTTATAATCTCTGTGACAACTTGGGGATCATCTGGTCTTTCCATGTGCGGAAGTCGCCGGCGAGGATGTGGCTGCGGGCTTCGCGCACGAGCCACATGTAGAAGGACAGGTTGTGGATGGTTCCCAGCTGCAGGGCCAGCAGCTCCTGCGACTTATAGAGGTGGTGGAGATAGGCGCGCGTATATTGCCGGTCGATGGGGCTGGGGCCGTTGGGGTCGATGGGCGTGAAGTCCGTGGCCCATTTGGCGTTGCGCATATTCAGGGTGCCCTCGCTGGTGAAGAGCATGGCGTTGCGGCCATTGCGGCTGGGCATCACGCAGTCGAACTGATCGACGCCGAGGGCGATGGCCTCGAGGATGTTCTCGGGGGTACCGACACCCATGAGGTAGCGGGGGCGGTCGGTGGGGAGGATGCCGTTGACGAGCTCTATCATCTCGTACATCACCTCGGCAGGTTCGCCCACGGCCAGGCCGCCAATGGCATTGCCCTCGGCATTCTTGGAGGCGATGTACTCGGCGCTCTCCGTGCGCAGGTCGCGGTAGGTGCAACCCTGCACGATGGGGTAGAGGGCTTGGTGGTAGCCGTAGCGGGGCTCTGTCTCGCTGAAGCGCTGCACGCAGCGATCGAGCCAGTGATGGGTGAGGGTGAGGCTCTTGCGGGCATAGTCGTAGGGCGCCGTGCCTGGGGGACATTCGTCGAAGGCCATGATGATATCTGCGCCGATGGAGCGCTCGATGTCGATGACGCGTTCGGGGGTGAAGAAATGCTTCGAGCCGTCGATATGGCTGCGGAACTCGCAGCCTTCCTCGCGCAGCTTACGAATGCCCGTGAGCGAGAATACCTGGAAGCCGCCGCTGTCGGTGAGCATGGGGCGCTCGAAGCCGTTGAACTTGTGCAGGCCGCCGGCAGCCTCAAGCACGCTGGTGCCGGGGCGCAGGTAGAGGTGGTAGGTGTTACCCAGAATGATCTCGGCGTTGATGTCCTCGTAGAGGTCGCGCAGCTGCACGCCCTTCACGGAGCCCACAGTGCCCACGGGCATGAAGATGGGTGTGTGAATGTCGCCGTGGTCGGTGTGAATGACACCGGCGCGGGCGGAGGAGTGGGGATCGGTATGTTGGAGAGTGAAGAACAAGGGCTGTTTAGCGTTTAGAGTTTAGCGTTTAATTATTTTCTGGTCGTCACTTCGTTCCTCAAAATCTCCAAAAAATCTCATGTAAAATCTCTCAAATGCTTGTTTGAATAATTATTTGATTGATTTTTTGGAGATTTTGAGCGCAGCGACCCAAATTATGTTGGCGGTCTATTTCTTTTCTTCCTCGAATTTGAACTGAATGGGATGATCGACTTTTTCACGCAGGAGGGCGTAGTCAAGGACTTGCAGGACATTCTCGACATAGTGGAAGGTGAGGCCTGCGACGTACATGGCGTCGATTTCCTCGATGTCCTTGCGGTTGTCCTCGCACAGGAGGATGTCGGTGATGCCGGCGCGCTTGGCGGCGAGGATCTTCTCCTTGATACCGCCCACGGGGAGCACCTTGCCGCGGAGCGTGATCTCGCCGGTCATGGCGATGCCCTTGCGGACCTTACGCTGTGTGAGGGCTGAGGCCAGCGATGTAGCCATGGTGATGCCGGCGCTGGGGCCGTCCTTGGGCACGGCGCCCTCGGGGACATGCACGTGGATGTCGTAGTTGTTGAAGATGCGCGTGTCCACACCGATGTCCTCGGCATGGGCCTTGATGAACTCCAGGGCGAGGATGGCGGACTCCTTCATGACGTCGCCGAGGTTGCCGGTGAGCGTGAGCTTCTGCCCCTTGCCGCGGCTGAGGCTGGTCTCGATGAACAGGATCTCGCCGCCCACGCTGGTCCATGCCAAGCCTGTGACGACACCCGCGAAGCCGTTGCCCTGGTAGGTGTCGCGCATATACTTGGGCTTGCCCAGCAGTTGCTCGATGGTGTCAATCTGTATGTTGTCCGTGGGGAACTCGCCGTGGCGCTCGTGGTAGAGGACCATCTTGCGGAACAGGCGGTCGAGCTCTTTCTCCAGGCCGCGGACGCCGCTCTCACGCGTGTAGTTCTCGATGATGAACTCCAGGGCTGCCTTGTTGAGCTTCAGCGAGCCCTTGGCAGGCAGGCCGCAGCCTTCCTTGACGCGCGGCACGAGATGGCGCTTGGCAATCTGCACCTTCTCCTCGGTGATGTAACCGTTGACCTCGATGAGCTCCATGCGGTCCAGCAGG
>Ga0310697_10002683_pt1 | contig 18624 bp, 16 predicted proteins | sample 172DNAGHGlowgp2_FD_203883 | JGI IMG/M metagenome (GOLD analysis project Ga0310697, IMG submission 203883) | Sheep rumen microbial communities from Palmerston North, Manawatu-Wanganui, New Zealand - 1728 DNA GHGlow gp2 (v2) (version 2) | ecosystem: Host-associated > Mammals > Digestive system >... | reverse complement strand
TTGATTTCAAGCAGGGTTTCATAAATCATTTCGTTAAGTGGCCCAAAGACGGGGTCATTCAGATAGCCGTCCAGGTCGGCATGGATCTTAAATGATGATATTGCTGTCATGGCTATAAAGATTTAAGAGTGCGCGAAATGGAGGGATAAAAAAAGCCCAGCGGAGCGCCGGGCTTTTTCGTGTCATTCTTCGTCTTCGTCAATCTCTGGATCGATGAAGAGGAGGTTGTTGACCTTCAATCGCTTCTTTGGGCTGATGGTGCCTTGATAGCCTCGGAGGACGTTCTTGGAATCGACGTGGCCGACCATGGCATCGATGAAGGCATCTTGGATGCCGTGCCAGGTCAATGTGGTAATGTAGGAATTTCGGGCAGTGGAAGCGGTGACGGGGCGGATGCCAAGATGCTCACAAACGCCTTTCATGCCTTTGCGGATTTGGCGGTTGAAGTCGTGAATGCGGCTTTCCATGTCGGAATCATGCTTGGCACTGAGAAGAATCTGCGGGAAGACGAGCTTGCCTTTCTCGGGCTTGCTGGCGTACTTTTCGAGCAGCTTCTTCAATGGCTCCGTGACAGGAATGTGGACGGTGACCTGGACCTTATCGGCTATCTTGCCACGGATATAGGTCAACTCATTATTATAAAAGTAGTCGTCATTCCATTCGAGATAAGCCAAGTCTTTCAAGTTGCTGCCGTTGCAGAGATAGAGGATGAGCCACCAATCAGCAGCCTTCTTTCCTTCTCTTTTCTTATAGTCACGGATTTTCACAATATCGGAGACAGGGATGAAGTCCTCTTTGCGGCGGGTGCCGGACTTGATGGAGAACTTGGGGGTCTTGCTGATGACGTTGTTTTGGCCAAGGTTGTTCATGACGGCACGAAGGGCACGGAGATAGATGCTACGGGTGGAAATGGACAAACCAGCTTCATCCATCGAGGCATCCCATTGCTTGATAATTGTCTCATTCACGAAAGAGGGAGTGACCTTGGCTTTCTTGCCCTTGACGGTGAAGACTCTCTCCTTGGAACGTCTCTTGATGTGACAAGTGACGGTGCAACCGAGGAAGCGATAAAAGCTCTTCAGCGCGTTGAGGTATTGCTCGCGGGTCTTTTCGGTGTTTTTGCTCTCGCCAAACTCCATCCAGTATTCAAGAAGGGTGACCGACTTGGGCTGGGTCTTTTGAGGGCCAGCGAGGATGTTCTTCAGATTCTCAAAGGTGAAATTGTTCTCGGCATTGAGGGAGTCGACTGCGTCGTTGACTTTTTTGAAGACCTGGCCGACTTGCGCCTTGGCTTTACAGATTTTTGTGGAGCCCGTTTTGACGATGAGTGCCTTGGCATAGTCTTCAGGAGTGAGCGAGATGCCCGTGGGTAAATACAGCTTGTCGTGACGGCAGCAAACCCTAATATATACAGGGTAAGTGCCATCTTTTTTTACTCTTCTTACGTCGTAGAGAGTGTTCACTGTGACATGCTCAGTGACACTGACGAAGAGAGGTTCGTACATGGATGGTGTGAGTTTCATTTCTCTAAAGGTTTAATTATCTATTAGTTGCGCGTTTGATTTTTTCGTCTGAGTGCAAAAAATTTGCACTCCATTTGCACTCAGACTTCTAAAACCATGCAAAAATAGATATAAATATCCATATACGCAAGTATTTGATATAGAAATAATTAAATAAAAATGTAAGTGGTTGATTATGTGTGAAAAGTGGTTTTTCATGCTTTGGGAGCAGGGGGTCGAAGGTTCGAATCCTTTTGCCCCGACGGTTGAAAATCAAGAGGTTACGAGCAATCGCAACCTCTTATTTTTTGCCAATGAGAAAAAATTTGCACTCGATTTGCATGTATGTTTGGCCATTTTTTGCATCACAGTGCAGTTTTTACACAACAACACCGTTGTTATCGGATAGGAAGCTGGGGCCTTCAACAGATTTTTTTCTCCAGCCACACCCTCTTTTCTCAACGAATAGTTATTATCTTTGCAAAACCAAACAACAAAGACTTATGCCCACCTTTAACATCATCGGTGACATTCATGGGAGAGACGCCTGGAAACAACTCGTTGACGAGAATTGCATCAACATTTTCGTCGGCGACTACTTCGACCCCTACGAGTATTTCCCTATCGAGACAATGGAACGCAACTTCCAAGAGATCAATGAATACAAGCAAGAGCACAAGGGCAAAGTAGTACTTCTCTACGGCAACCACGACATGTGTTATCTTCCACACGTCTTCGAACGCACCAACCGTTACGACATCGCGAATGCAAAAAGGATACAACAACTATTCGAAACCACAAAAGAGTTGTTTTACGGCGTAGCCTACGCCATCGGTGACGACTACCTCGTCAGCCACGCTGGAGTCACTTGCCAATGGAAAAAGAAATACCTATCGGATGTGGAGGACATCAGGCCGACTCACATGGCACGGGCCATCAACAACCTATGGGAGCGCGACAAACATCCGTTCACTTTTGCACCCAACGACAATGGATTTGACTACCGTGGCGATGACCCGCTCCATTCTCCACTTTGGGTTCGTCCTAATTCGCTATGCCTCAATAATCTTTATAATGGCACCCATGTCAAGCAGATTGTAGGTCATTCAAAGGTAAAGGAAATCGCTGAGATAGTAGGAAGCGTCATAATGGTGGATTGCTTGGATACGGTGGCACAATCCTACAGATTGGAACATCCGTAAAAAGGATGAAACCGGACAAAAAAAAGGAACGACCAATGCCGTTCCTTTATTCCGTTTACAAGATCTACGTTTAGGCTTCTGTCAGGTCGACAATAGCGGCCTCAGGAGCATTACGCTTCACCGATGCGATACCGTTTTTCATAGTAGTCTCGCTGGCATACATCTGGCTGACGCCAATGACTTGGCCATTGGTGGCCATCAGGTTGAAGAAAGGTTTGCCATTGCTGGACACTTTCACCTCGAAACGGTTATCGTCCTGGCTGTTCTTCTTGACAGATTCGACGCCGTTGAGGCACGAAGCCTTGGTCTTATAACCCTGGCTGGTGAGGATGACTTGGCCATTGGTGGCCTTCAGGTTGAACTGGAACTCGCCGTTTTTCCTGCTTGTGATTTCAAATTTACCCATAATTATCTATTTTAAAGGTTGGTTTTCGCTGCAAATATACATTTTTTTCTTTGCTCCAAATAAAAATTGGATTTTTTTACTGCAATCTCGCCAGAAGCTCGTCGCGATAGCTGGCGCCAACCGGCACCTTGTTGCCTGCCACCGTCACGTCGCTCTTGTCAAGGTCCTGTATGTGCTTGAACGAGACAATGTAAGACTTGTGGACACGCACGAACTTGTCCTTGGGCAGTATTTCTTCCAAGTCCTTCAAGGCGAAAAGGGCTGTGATGCGGCGCTGCGTGGTGTGAAACGTCACATACTCATGCTGCCCCTCAATGAAGAGCAAGTCATCGTAATTGATTTTATACAGTTTGTAGTCGGCCTTCACCGTGATAAAGTCGTTCGACTCGCTGATGGTGTCAGCCGCAGGCTTCTGTATGCCCATCACCTTTTGCTGTTCGGTGCCGATGGCCTTGTTGATGGCTTGGATGAAACGGGGGAAGTTGAACGGTTTGAGCAGATAGTCGACCACCGAGAGATTGAAAGCATCGACAGCATATTCAGAATAAGCCGTAGTAAAGATAATGGCGGGCCTGTGTTCCAAGCTTTTAGCCAAATCCAGACCCGTCAAGTCGGGCATCTGGATGTCGAGAAACATAATGTCGACCTGATGATCTTTCAAGACGTTCATAGCCTCGATAGCATTGGAGCATGTGGCCACCAGCTGCAGCGACTCCACCTTCGACACATAGTCCTGCAGAAGCTTCTGTGCCAGATACTCGTCATCAACGATGATTACATTGTATTTTTCTTTTGCGTTCATATTTCTATCTTAACTTTATAAATCCCTTTTTCTTGTTGAATGTCAAATCTATAATCTTCACCATAGTGCAACATGAGACGCTGTTGGACGTTGGTCTGCCCGATGCCCGACTTCTTCTCTCCCACCCCATTGCCGATATTCGTGACGACATTGGGCGCTATGGTATTAACGGCTTCGAAACGAAACACATTGCCTTTCTGATAAATGCCGATGTGCACAAATCCCTCGGGATGCGTATCCAAGCGGCTGTATTTAAAGCAGTTCTCAATGATCGGCTGCAAAAGCATGGGGGCAATCATGAAATCCTCTTTCTCGACATCCTGTTCAAACACCACATCGCGCTGACCCGCCATACGCATCATGTGAAAGTCAATAAAATTTTCGACATATTTGATTTCCTTGCTCAACGGGATCATCTCCGCTTGGCAATCAACGAGAACATAACGCAACATCTCTGACAACTTCAGCACTCCATCAGCGGCATTGTCGTCGTGGGTGTATACCATGGAATAGATGTTGTTTAAGGCGTTGAAGAGAAAATGCGGGTTGATTTGCGACTTCAAATAACGCAGCTCCATATCGAGTTTCTCGCTCTTCAGCTGGTCGGAGACGACCTTTTCCTCATTCTCCTTGCGTTGGTAGTAGAAAATCAACACAATGGCGTAGATGGTGATGAACCAAACAAGACGCACCATGAAGATCACAAACAGAGAAGGGAAACTGAAGATCTCCACAAAGGAACGTCCTACGATAAAGTGGACGAGGACACTATCAATTGCGGTAAAGGCAGCCGCCCAACTAGGGAGCACCAAAATGGAAAGCAAGATGAAAAGCACCACCCTGTTGCGCTTCAACAAAAGCTCAATCAACACCTTGTTGGTCAAGACAACCAACAGATAGGCCATACCCGCAAAAACCAGAGAACTGACCGTTCTGAAAAGGTAATTGCCATTGGAATGCACCATGAAAAAGATGATGAAAAGCACAATCCAGACAACGCCATATTTATAGAGGCGCTCAAGCAAGCCCAGATTGGCTGTTGGAAAAGTCGGCAAGGTCCTTTTCTTCATTGCATCGGATTTGAATTGCAAAGATAGGAGGAATCCCGAAAACGGCAACCCCTTTCCAACGAAAAAAACAAAAAAAGGAAAAAGAGGCAAAACCTTTTTTGGTCGACAAAAACCGCGTTTTGGTTGAAGTGTCAGCCAAATTGGAATAATTTTCTTTAAAGGAGCAAAATAAAACGCCGAAATCAACGTCTACACAACACAATTATTGCTATTTTTGCACCTTTATTAATTAAAGCAGTTACTGACAGATAAATTTCCCATGAAGAAACTGGTTATTAGAATATTAACTTTCACTATGATACTCATCGGTCCGATGGTTTTGAAGGCTCAAGAGGACATTTCGACAAGTTCAACGGCCCTTCAACTCACAATGGACCAAGCCCTGGAGATCGCCCTATCGGAGAGCAACACCATCAAGATCGCCGACATGACCGTGGAGAAGACCGGATACGCGAAAAAAGGAAGTTATGCTTCGCTTTACCCCAATGTCAACATCAATGGCTCCTACCAGCGCACTTTACAGAAACAGGTAATGGTAATGGACATGGGGGGCCAGCCGATGGAGATCAAGGTGGGTCGCGACAACAACATCAGTACATCGGCCTCTGCCAGCATGCCATTGGTGAACGCCTCGCTGTGGGAGAGTCTCAAACTGTCAGGCATGGATGTTGAACTCGCCGTGGAACAGGCCCGTTCGTCGAAAATCAGCATGGTGAAACAAGTAAAGCAAGCCTTCTACGCAGTTCTTCTCGCGCAGAAGTCGCTCGACGTAGTGACGCAGGTATACGTAAATGCCCAGAAGAACTATGAAAAGACCGAGCAACGCTTCAATGTTGGCAAAGCCTCGGAAGTAGAGCGTCTGCGGGCACAAGTGACGATGATGAACGCCGAACCCAACGTATCGAGTGCCGAAAACGCCGTCCTCTTAGCCACTTGGCAGCTGAAAGCCGTCATAGGTATCGACCTCGACACTGAGGTCGAGGTGGTTGGCGACCTGAACGACTACATCCAACAAATGTTGGCCCCCTATGTTTCGGAAGATGACTTAAGCAACAACAGTTCGCTCATGCAACTTGACATCCAAAACCGCATGCTCGAGTCGACCATCCGTATGCAGAAAAAGCAATACCTCCCCACCCTTGCAGCTAACATCAACTACAACTACAGTGCCATGGGCGACGACAAGTTGAGTTGGTTCCCCTCTTCGACTGCCGCACTAAGCCTCAGCATTCCTGTGTTCGACGGTTTCCAGAAGCGCTTCAACATCAAGCAGAGCAAAGTCAACAAGAGCATGCTGGAACTGCAACGCGAAGATGTCGAACGCAACCTGCGCATCGGCATCCGCAATTTCAACGACCAGATGGCGCTCTGCATCAAAAACTACGAGGCTGCCAACGCCACAGTAGCCATTGCACAGAAAAGCTACGACATCTCCGAAAAGATGTACGAAGTAGGTAAGGCTACCCTTGTGGAACTCAACGACGCTCAACTGTCCTTGCAACAGGCACAACTCACACAAGCCCAAGCCGTCTACAACTTCATGGTCGCAAAAGCCTCGTTGGACGAATTGATTGGCAAGGAATAGGCTATTATGTCCCGAGTCCGGTAACTATTGGTAGTTGCCAAGAAAACAGCAGAAGCCAATTCTTGAATCCCTAAATCTTGAATCCTTGAATAATAAATACGAATCAATGAAATACTACAAACTCTGTATCATCGCTTTTGCCGCAGCCGCACTTATGACGGCATGTGGACAGAAAGACAAGACAAACGCAACAGCTCCGGCAGGACAAGACGCCCCAAAAGCCGCTCCCGTCGTCAGCGTCGTCACGGCTCAAGCTGAAGACGTCGACATCACCAACACTTTCACTTCCAACATCGAGCCTTATGCCACGAACAACATCGTGTCGCAGACCGCAGGTCGCATCGTGAGCATCAAGGTAGAAGTGGGCGACAAAGTGCGTAAAGGCCAGCTGTTGGCCACCATGGATGACGTCAACCTCGCCAAGACCCGCATGCAATACGTCAACGACTCGACCGAGTTGGCACGTCTCACGGAGCTATACAACATCGGTGCTATCGCTCAAGCCGACTATGACATGGCGAAATTGGCCTTGAACATCACCAAGAAGACCTATAACAACCTTGCTGAGAACACCTATCTCCGCAGCCCCATCAATGGTGTGGTGACAGCACGAAACTATGACAAGGGTGACATGTACAGTATGGCACAACCTATCTTCGTCGTTCAACAAATCCAACCCGTCAAAATGCTCATCAACGTCTCGGAGAGCCTATTCTCTCAAGTACATGAAGGCATGGAATTCGACATCGACGTGGACTCCTATCCAGGTGAAATCTTCAAGGGCAAAGTCAACTTGCTCTACCCCACTGTCAGTGCCGCCACACACACCTTCTCTGTTGAGGTCGTCTGCCAAAACTCCGACCAGCGTTTGCGTCCCGGCATGTTCGCACGCGTCACCGCCAACTTTGGCACCAACCATCATGTGGTTGTCCCCGACGTGGCTGTGGTGAAGCAGATGGGCTCGGGCGAACACTTCGTGTATGTGCTCCAGCCCGACAACACGGTGAAATACACCCTCGTTGAACTCGGCAAACGTCTTGGCAACCGTTATGAGATCATCAGCGGCATCAACGAAGGCGACCGCATTGTCACAGAAGGACAAGTGAGGTTGAAGGATGGAGTTAATGTAACCGTCAAACAATGAATAATATAACTACGAATTACACGAATGACACAAATTCAAACAAATAGAATTTTGCGGCAAGCCGTTAATTCATACGAATTATTGTCTGCCCCTAATTCGTGTCAATTCGGATGCTTGCATCCATAATTCAAAAAGTCATTCGTCAAATTCGAATAATTCGTAGTTAAAATTAACTGAATCATGAGCTTACAAAGAACAGCAGTAAACAACCCGGTGACGACTGCTTTGGTGTTTGTCGCCATCGCCATATTTGGCATCTTCTCCCTGATGAACCTCTCCATCAACCAATTGCCTAACATGGAGACCAACTTCATCATGGTGATGACCTCCTATCCAGGAGCCAGTGCCGCTGATATCGAGACTAACATTTCAAAGACCTTGGAGAACACGCTGAATGCCGTCCCCGACCTGAAGCACATCTCCTCCACCTCGCGCGAAAACACCTCGGTGCTGTCGCTGGAGTTTGAAAGCGGCATCGACATTGAGACCGCCACCAACAACGTTCGCGACAAGATCGACATGGTCAGAAACTATCTGCCGGACGGAGCCACCAATCCCGTCCTGTTCAAGTTCAATGCAGAGGACATGCCTATCATGCTTATCAGCGTGACGGCTGACGAAAGCCTGGCGGCCTTGGACAAAATCATCGAAGACCGTGTCACCACACCTTTGGCGCGTGTGAGCGGTGTGGGTACGGTGTCGGCCAATGGCGCTCCGAAACGCGAAATCCAGGTCTATGTCGACCCGAACAAATTGGAGGCCTATAACTTGACCCTTGAAAGCATTTCCAACACGCTCGCCACCGAGAACCGTAATGTGCCCGCCGGTTACATTGACATCGGCTCCAACAGCTATAGTCTACGCATCCAGAAGGAATTCTCCTCGGCCAAGGAGATGGAAAGTGTCATCGTAGGTTCACGTGGCACGGCACCTATCTACCTGCACGACGTAGCCACTGTCATCGACGGCTCGGAGGAACGCATCCAAGAGTCATACAGCAATGGCCGCCAAGGTGCAACCATCGTCATCCAGAAGCAAACCGACGCCAACGCCGTCAACGTCATCAAAGGCATCAAAAAACAACTGAAACAGATTGAGCCCACCCTGCCTTCCGATGTCAAGTTAAGCATCATCGTCGACGGCTCCACCTCCATCCAAAACACCATCAACAACCTGCGCGACACCATCCTCATCACCTTTATCTTGGTGATGCTGGTCGTGTTTGTCTTCCTGGGTCGTTGGCGTGCCACCTTCATCATCGTACTTGCCATCCCGATTTCGTTACTCGCTTCGTTGATATACCTGTTCGCCACTGGCAACACACTGAATATCATCTCCATGTCGGCACTATCCATCGCCATCGGCATGGTCGTGGACGATGCTATCGTGGTATTGGAAAACATTACGACACATATCGAACGAGGTTCGAAACCCAAAGAAGCCGCCGTACATGCCACCCAAGAGGTACAACTATCTGTTATCGCCTCTACCTTGACCATGTTGGCCGTGTTCTTGCCTTTGACCATGATCAAGGGCACGACTGGCGTGATGTTCAAACAACTGGGTTGGATCGTTTCCATCATCATGATTGTCTCCACCATCGGCGCTTTGACATTGGTACCCATGATGTGTTCCCGAATGTTAGTGATGAATCCACACCAAGGCAAGTTGCACAAGGCCATTTTCCGTCCCATCAACAAGGCTTTGGATGCCATTAGCAATGGCTATGCACGCCTTATCAAATGGTGTCTCAGCCATCGAAAGGTGGTCATCTTCGGTATGCTGGCATTGTTTATCCTCTCCGTTGTCTTCCTTGCCCCGACTTTGAAAACCGAGATGATGCCCAAAATGGATGAAGGCCGCTTAAGCATCAACATCGAGTTGCCTACCGGCACAGGACAAGATGTCACCGGTGCTCTTGCCAAGAGCCTTGCCGAGGACTTCATGCAGATTCCAGAAGTGAAGATATGCAACTACAGCTTCGGCCAGGCCGACTCCGACAATGCCTTCGCCTCGATGCGAAGTAACGGCACACATATCATGTCGTTCAATCTGCGTCTTGGCACCAAGACCGAGCGCCGCAAAGCTGGCCAGCGCAAGACCAGTGAGGTGGCCGATGAGATCCGTGCCAAACTCAACGCCATACCTGAAATCAAGAAAGCCAACGTTAGCGAAGGCGGTGGCGGCATGGGCGGCATGAGTACCGTTCAGATTGAGGTCTACGGCTATGACTTCAACACTACCGACCGGGTGGCCAACGAACTCGCTCAGAAACTACGCGACAGAGGCATCCTTCAAGTCATTGTGGGCCGCGACGAATACACGCCTGAATACCTAGTCGACTTCGACCGCGAGAAGCTGGCCTTGAACGGCTTGAACAGCACCACGGCTGCCACCTATGTCAAGAACCGCATCAATGGATCCGTGGGGTCATATTACCGCGAGGATGGTGAGGAATACGACATCCGCGTGCGCTATGCTCCCGAGTTCCGTAAGAGCATCGATGACATCGAAAACATCAAAATCTACAACTCCTATGGACAGCCTGTCCGCGTGGGCGACCTCGGTCATGTCGTCGAATCACTCACGCCACCTCAAATCCAACGCAAGGACCGTGAACGCATGGTCAGCGTCACTGCCGTCGTTGGCAAGGGACAAGTGCTGAGTGATGTGGTGAAGATGTGCGAGGAAGTCATTGAAGACACCGCCATCCCGCCTGAGATCTTCCCAAAAATCGCTGGTGACTACGAGACCCAGCAGGAGATGTTTGGCGACCTGCTCACCTTGCTCATCCTCATCATCATCTTGGTCTACATCGTGATGGCCTCACAGTTCGAGAACCTGATGAAGCCCTTCGTCATCATGTTCTCCGTGCCCTTCACCTTTACCGGCGTGCTGCTCGGCCTTTGGGTCACCAATACCGCTTTGGGTGCCATGGCTTTCGTGGGCGTTTTGATTCTGATGGGTATCGTCGTGAAGAACGGTATCGTGCTCATTGACTACACCACCCTTTTGGAAGAGCGTGGCGTAGAGGTCATGGATGCCACCGTCCAGGCTGCCCGCTCGCGTCTGCGTCCCATCTTGATGACCACACTGACGACCGTCTTGGGCATGATCCCGTTGGCCATAGGTCGAGGTGAAGGCGCCGAGATGTGGAACTCCTTGGGTATCACTGTCGCTTGGGGTTTGACCGTTTCAACTCTTATCACATTGTTACTCATCCCTGCTTTGTACTGCTCACTTGAGACTCGTGCTGTGCGTCGGAAGAGAAGGAAAGCGGAAGAAGCGTTGACTAAGACAGAAAATATTAGATAAGCTGTAAGCTATCTGCCGTCAGCTATCAGCAATCAGCCGTCAGCTAATTCTTTGTGAAATAAAGCAACAGATTAAATGAGAGATTTTCATCAATATAAAGTTTGGTCAAGAGGACATCAATTTGCCTTGAGTATCTATAAGAAAACAAAAGGATTTCCAAAAGAAGAGTTGCTGTTAGCTTTCGACCTTGAGTTTCTTGACAAGGAATCATATCAACCGCTAGATAAAGAAGTAAAAGAGATTAAAGCAATGCTGAGTAAGTTAATAGATTCAATAAACTAACCAAAAAGCTGTCTGCTATAAGTTCCGTCCAAACCAAGCTGACGGCTGATAGCTGACGGCTGATAGCTATAAAAAGCCATGAAAGCCATACTAATAACATACAACCAAGCCTACTACGACGAAATCGCCAAAGTGCTGAACGACAACGGCACGAAGGGCTACACTGAATGGAATGAAATCAAAGGCCATGGAAGCGAGACGGGCGAGCCACACTACGGCACCCATGCCTGGCCGACTTTAAACAACGCCATCATCAGCATCGTCGACGACGACAAGGTGGACGGCATCCTCAACCAGCTGCACGAAAAAGACCTCAAGACCCCGGATTTGGGGTTGAGGGCTTTCGTTTGGAATGTTGAAAAAATGATTTAAAGTAGGACTGTTTTACTTTGTCGCAAAATTACTCTGATACTTAAACAGGATATACTGGTTCGCATGCATGTCATAGTCAATGGTGTGAACGCAGAAACGGCAATATTCGTAGGTGCCATCGTCCATAAGCAGTCGCCCCACATAGCCGTCTTGAAGGTTGATATGCCCAATAGTATCTGTCCAGCCATTCTGAGGAATCTTGTTGACCATGCTCAAGCGATACACCAAATCCTTCACAAAGGCAAACTCAACTTGGCTTGAGCCAGTATTCGTCATATTGAAGTCGCTATCGGCGACGATGTTCACATCACCCTGCGAGAAAAAGTTGACACCCTCGGAATTACCGAGATAAATCACTGCGATTTCATAATCTGTCTCACCTGGGACGCAGCCGCACAAACCCAAGCTTAATACCAAAGCGATAAATATATTCTTGATTCTCATTGCATTAGTATTTCAACCTCCTAATTCATCTAATTCAAGCCACCTCAACTCTTTTTCATCTAATAGATCCTTGATCTCTTGCAAACGATTGCCCATTTGCTGCAACTTTTGGTAGTCGGTCTCGGAATTCAGGGCTTCCGTCAAAGACTGTTTTTCCGCCTCCAGGTCGGCCATTTCTTGCATTAAAGTCTGATATTCACGCTGTTCCTTGAAAGAACGCTTCACCTTCTCGCGTTGCTTCAGGGGCTTGGGCTCTTCCTTTTTCTGTGTCGACTTTTCCTTGCGTTCCTCACGCTGCTTGGCATCCAGATAGTCCTTGTATTGACTATAGTTGCCCATAAAGCCTTTCACCATGCCATCACCTTGGAACACAAAGAGCTGGTCGACCACTTGGTCCATGAAGAAACGGTCGTGCGAGACCACCAAGAGGCAACCTTTATAGCCTTGTAGGAAGTCCTCGAGTTTCTGTAGAGTCAGCAAGTCCAAATCGTTGGTAGGCTCGTCGAGGATGAGGAAATTGGGGTTCTGCACCAAGATGGTCAACAGATAGAGTCGCCGTTTCTCACCGCCACTGAGCAAAGCCACAGGCTGGCGGTGCATCTTGTAGGGAAACATGAAATGCGCCAAAAGCTGGTCTGCGGTATAGACCTTGTCCTTCCCGTATGTCATCACCTCGGCGATGTCGCGCACGGTGCTGATCACGGTTTTGCTTTCGTCGAACTGAATGCCTTCCTGCCGGTAGTAGCCGTAGGTAACGGTCTCACCGGTCTTCACCCGACCTCGGTCGGGCTGCATCGCGCCAGTAATTAGGTTGAGGAAAGTGGACTTTCCCACCCCGTTCTTGCCAATCAACCCGATGCGTTCACCACGTTTGAAGACATAGTCGAAGTCCTTAAGCACCGTCAAGTCGCCAAACGACTTCGACACATTGCTAAGTTCCAATATCTTGCCTCCAAGCCGCTGCATCTGAAGGCCAAACTCGAGGCGCTCGTCTTGTTCTTGATATCTCGCGCGTTCCTTTAGGTCGTAAAACGCGTCTATGCGGCTCTTCGACTTGCTAGTACGAGCTTGAGGGGTGCTACGCATCCATTCCAACTCATATTTCAGCAATTGGCTGTTGCGCTCGGCTGTGGCACGTTTCACCTCCTCGCGTTCACGGCTTTTCCTGACATAATAGTCGAAGTTACCATTGTGCGTGTACATCACGCCTTGATAAAGTTCAAAAATCTTATTACACACACGATCAAGGAAATAACGGTCGTGTGTCACCATGAGCAGTGTCATGCTCGATTGGGTGAGGAACTTCTCCAGCCACTCCACCATCTCCACATCGAGATGGTTAGTGGGCTCGTCTAGAATCAGGAAGTCAGGCTCATGCAGCAGCACCAAGGCCAAAGCCAAACGCTTCACCTGTCCGCCAGAGAGCTCGTCGACCACCTGCTCCAGATTGGTGATGGCAAAACGGGTCAGATATTGCCTAGCCTTGAGGTGTTGTTCCTCATCGAGGTCAGCCAACAAGTCGAAGACCCGCGTCCCTGCCGGATAAACGGGCAGCTGTTCCAAATAGCCGATTTTGATGTCGTTGGCATAGGTAATCGTCCCCGAATCGGGTGACTCCTGCCCTACCAAGATTTTCAACATCGTCGACTTGCCAGAGCCATTGGTGGCAATCAGCGCCGTCTTGTCGCCCTTCTCAATGCCAAAGGTGACGTCTTCGAACAGCGTCTTGATGCCATACGACTTTGATATCGCGTTGACCGACAGATAGTTCATTTCGCAAAGCGCTTGACGTACTCGATAGGATACTGCGACTTCTCCGAGACCTGCTCCACCGTCATGCCTGATTCAAACAAACGCTTGATGACGGCATCCATAGGCTCACCGACTTCGATGATGTGGAAGTCGGGGTCATAGAAGCGGACAACACGTTGCCCCCACGGCGTTTCTTCAACGCCATGGACATACAGGATTTCGGAAAAGCCTCTCAGATAATCGATGAAATCATCAAAGTCCTCCTCTTCGAAGTATAGCTCGGCGTCGTTGCCATTCCTGCGCACCTTTGCGTCATGGATCATCTTCTTCCACTTCTTCATCTCTTGCAGCGCAAAGCCGCCTTTGAACTGGACGTTCTCGCCAAAGTTCATCTCAACGCGGTCGCCAATCACCTCTTCATAGAAGTTAATGGATTTCTCCATGTCGGCAACCACCAATAACGGGCATTTGAATTTCAGCATAGCTAGTAGTTTTGATACCGCAAAAATAAGAAAAGCCTCGCATCCACTGACACGAGGCTTCAACTTTTTCTCCATTTATGAGTTATTTCTTTTCCTTGGGCAGCACGGTAAACTTGTAGATGCAAAGTTGGTGGTACTCCTCGCCAGGATTCAGGATCGGCATAGGAGCCAATACATCATGGTTGATGGCATCGGGGAAGAACTGAGGCTCAAGAGCCAGACCTTCGCGGTATTTCAGTGCCTTACCGCACTTACCCGTACCCTTGCCATTGAAGAAGTTGCCACTATAGAACTGCAAACCCACTTGGTCACTCCACACCTGCATCTCGCGACCGCTTTGAGGCTCGGTCACAGTAGCATTCCAAGCGTAGGCTTTGACATCGTTCTTGTCGACAATCCAATTGTGGTCATACCCCTTTCCGTTCTTGATTTGCTCGTCATCGGCATCGATATTGTCGCCAATGCAGTGCTTTTCGCGGAAGTCGAAGGGAGTTTCCTTCACGCCCGAGAACTTACCGTCGGGAATCAATTGGTCGTTGATGGTGGTCATGTAGCGTGAGTTGATCTGCAACTCGTGGTCGAGGATAGTGCCGTTGCCTTCACCCTTCAAGTTGAAGAAGGAGTGGTGCGAAAAGTTGCACAGCGTGGGCGCATCGGTTGTGGCAGCATAGCGAATCTGGAATTGGTTGTCGTGCGTCAAGGTGTAACTCATCGTCACATCAAGATTACCAGGGAAGCCATCTTCGCCATCGGCAAACACGGTGTGCATCGAAATGACGCTATCGTTGACTGAAGTCACATCCCAAACGCGCTTATCGGCGCCAACGAGGCCACCATGCAAGGTGTTCTCACCTTCGTTCTTGGTCAGCTGATACTCAACGCCGTTCAATGTGAAAGAGGCATTGGAGATGCGGTTGGCACAACGGCCCACCACGGCGCCAAGGTAACGTTCACCTTCATTGTTCAAATACTTGTCGATATTGTCGTAGCCCAGTACGATATCCTCATAACTACCACGGCGATCGGGCATCCATAGGGCGACCACGCGGCCACCATAGTTGGTGACTTGCATCGTCATAAAACCATTGTGCAAGGTATAAAGCGACACTTGTTTGCCTGCCACCTCTTTATTGAAGTTCTCGGCAGGAATCAATTTGACTTCCTTCTTTTGGTTGCAACCGACTAACATTAAAGCCATTGCAAAAATCGATAATGCTTTTTTCATCTTTTTCGATCTGAAATCTTCAAAAAACTGGGCTGCAAAAATACAAAAACTCTTTTTTCCGTGCAAAAACATTTTGCTTTTGCCCTTTCTGCCACCTTACTTTGTCCTTGTTATACCTTGATAATCAACTTCTTTATGCTTTAACAAAAAATCAATCATCATTTCCTCCGAAGTCTTGAACATGCTTTGGCCATCGTCTTCGCTCTCGATGGTCACCGTAGAGGCCATATAGCTGTTCATCGCCACTTTATAGACCTTGTTGGTCGAGAAATTCTCGCCATCCATATTGACCCACACTGACCTATCGTCATCTCCTACGGTATATGACATGCCAGAAACAAAAGACGGAAAGCCTCCGTTCTTGCGGTAAGAGTTGAGAATAAACTTCTTAACTTGGGCACCGGTCATCTTATAAACAACGACATCGTTGTTGAACGGATCTATGCTGTAAACGTCTTTCACGGTGATAGGACCTTTATTAAGATAGTTGACACGTACGCCACCTGTATTTTGGAAGGCAAAATCAGCACCACTCATCTCGCGAATGGCATCGGTCATCATGCATCCCACCTCCTCGGGATTCTCAAACTTGGTCCTGGCTACTGCAAGCGCCCTGTTCAATTGCGGAGCGTAATTGAATTCATTCACCAGTTGCTTGATCTCTGGTTTCTCTTTCCTGACACCATTGACATTCAACACTACGGCTTCCTTGTTCACCACCTTATGATCTTTCACTTTCAGCTTCACCAACGTTGCATATTTGAGATGCGAGCCCGATTGGGTAATGAGCACCCCATTGGTTTGGGAAGGGTGTTCAATAAGCGTGTGGCTATGCCCACCGATGATAGCGTCAAGCCAAGGGTTGGCCTGAGCGAGTTCCATGTCATCCTCAAAGCCGCAATGCGACAGCAAAATGACTACATCATTTTCATCTCTTAGATATTTGTATTGGGGAAGCACCACATTGGGATGCTTGAAGTCAACCTTCGACACATTATCGGGATGCGTGCCTGGGATGTTATCATGACGGACTTCTATCATACCAATGACAGCCATCTTAACGCCTTGACTCTCGAAAGTTTCGAAGGGCTCAAAGTCAAGATCGACGTCGTTTGGAATGGAGACATTAGCACAAAGGAAAGGGAACTTGGCCCTTTCAACGTCATCATGCAAGGCACCGATGTTGGCATCCCACTCATGGTTGCCGACAGTACAAAGGTCGAATCCCAAACGGTTCATCAACTCAATCATGGGGTAATTGACCGGGTCGTACTGATCGTTGACGGGATTGCCCGTGCGGTTGTCGCCTGCCGAAAAGAGCAGCAGGTTGGGATAGAGGGCACGCAGGCTGTCGACCATCGTGGCAAACTTGGGGAACTGGTCGATGCTAGCGTGCATGTCGTTCACTGATAATATGACAATCTCGCCCTCTCCTGCTGAAAGTGGAGTGTCGGTTTGTCCTGTTCGATCCTGTTGTTCCGATTCGTTATCTGAATGAGGGCGCAACACTAAAAACAACACGACGGCAATCAAAGCCAGGGCCAATAGCAATTTCTTTCTGTTCATGATCAATGTTGTGTTAAACTGCTGCAAAATTACGAAAAAACTCCTATCTTTGCGCCATCATGTCGAAGAAAAGGCAAAACGAATACCCGAGCGGGAGCAGGACGAGCTGGAAGGTGGTCATCACCTACCTGTTCGTCATTGCACTTTGCGCGGCTTTGTTCTACTACATCTTCAACCTGCGCAAGAGCATCGATAACCAACGCTCCAACATCAACACGCAACACGTAGCGCTCGGTTGGGTCAACGAGTTTACCAAAAATGTCCATGGCGCCCAAAATGCGGCCAACCTCTATGCCTTCACAGAGCAACAAAAATACAAACGCGAATTCAACAGCTATCGCGATGAAATCAACACGCTGACCGACTCACTTATGAAATTTGAAATAAGTGAAGACAACAAATTGATGGTAAACGAGATACAAGATCTCATTAAAAGCAAAGGACGAATTAGTAATGAACTATCAAAACAGTTCCACGACTTCAACCCAATGGCTGAATTCGACCGCACCATCGACGAATACACACCACCGCAACCCGAAGAAGAAATCGTCATCACCACAGTCTCCAAAGACACCGTTCTCCACGTTCCAAAGAAAAAGGAGAAAAAAAATTTCTGGCAACGTGTCGGCAAAGTGTTCAGACCTGAGGAAGAACAAGAAGACAGTGTGGTATACATCAGCATCGAACGTTCTGACACTCTGCGCATCCAACAACAACGGGCCGACACGGTAGACATCCTGGCCGACCTGCGCGTCCTTTCCGACAAAGCCAAAGTCGAGTATTGGAACAAGATAGAACAATACGAGAAGAAGACCCAGGAACTGGTCAAAGCCGACAACCAACTCTCCGAGCAAATCTCCTCGTTATTGATACGACTCAATCAAGAAATCCTCGACAGCACCGTCGCCGAAATCGAGAAAAGCGAGGAGATCATCAAAGAAAACACGAAAACCTCAATTCTTATCGGTGCAGCGACCCTATTCCTAATCATCATTTTTATCATTTTGATAATCAGCGACGTAAATAAAGGTTACCGAGCCCGACGCGCAGCCGAGGAAGCCAAGAGGAAAACCGAGGAAATCATGGAAAGCCGCCACAAGTTGCTACTTTCCGTCTCGCACGACATCAAGGCACCACTGACCTCCATCATGGGGCATGTGGAGCTCATGGACAAGACTGAAAACGAGAAAGATATCGTGTCAATCAAGCAGTCGGCGGACCATATTCTCAACCTCCTCAACAACCTTTTGGAATACTCCAGCCTCGAACAGGGCAAATTGCAAATCAACATGGAGACCTTCGACATCGGGCTGCTCTGTGAAGAGATCACCGAAATGTTTGCTCCCATCGCCAAACACAAAAACATAGAGTTCCACTTTGAAAACGACATCGAGCCCAAGACCCTTCTCAAAACAGACAAACTGAAAATCAGGCAGATACTGACCAACATTATCTCCAACGGCATCAAATACACT
>Ga0310697_10002680_pt1 | contig 18631 bp, 14 predicted proteins | sample 172DNAGHGlowgp2_FD_203883 | JGI IMG/M metagenome (GOLD analysis project Ga0310697, IMG submission 203883) | Sheep rumen microbial communities from Palmerston North, Manawatu-Wanganui, New Zealand - 1728 DNA GHGlow gp2 (v2) (version 2) | ecosystem: Host-associated > Mammals > Digestive system >... | reverse complement strand
ATCCATTTATTCCTGAATTTAAGTCCTCAACAATATCATGTGCATATTCATTTGCATAAGGATTTTCTGGTGTGAATCCAAAACATCCTTCTGTATGGAATAAAAGCTTGTCTGGGAATGTTTCCCTGCATAGAGCAATATTTTCAAAATGATTTCCAGAATACCAGTGAAATGCAATACCAGAAGCGGCATCTTTCATTGTAGAATTACCAAATTCTTCTAAAGCTCTTGTAAAAAGTTTTTCTTTATTATGGTCATAAATAATAATTTTTGTATTAATGTCATTTTTCTTAAAAGTAGGGTAAAGATAGTTTGTTACGAAATCAACTTCATCTTCAGCTGAATATAAGCAAGATTCCCAAAGTTGAATTGCATTTGGTTCATTCTGAACAGTTATATAATCTATATTTATTCCTAATTCTTTATATGCATTTATGTATTTTACTAAGTATTCTGCATATGTTTGTTTATATTTATCTAATAGCTTTCCTCCTAAAGATAATATTTTAGTATTTTTCATAAATTTAGGTGGACTCCATGGAGATGCAAGAAAATGAATATTTGGGTTAATTTTTAAAGCATCTTTAATAAGAGGAATAACATATTTTAAATCTTTCTCAATACTAAAATCAGATAAATCATGTTTATTTGCATAAGAATAACTATTTAAAGAAAAGTCTGAACTTCCAATAGTTAACCTACATAAAGAATAATTTAAAGTATCAAAATATGCACTTAAAAATTCTTGTTTTTTATTATCTGGGAGTAAACTATAGCAATAACCAGAAGCTTCTGTTATTGCACCACCAAAACCAATAAATTTTTGATATGTTACATTTGGATAAATATTTAAGACTTGGTTTTGTATTTTTGATGAATATTTTTTTGCTTCAATTGTGCTTTTATTAAAATATAGATTTCTATTTTTATTTGTTTCAATTTTTGTTATTTTCATAATATACCCTCACAATTTAATTTTAAATATTATATTATATTTTTTTTGAGTTTGCAATTTTATAAGTAGATTATAATGTAATGAATAATATTGATAAATTGTAATTAATATGTTATAATTATTATTGTAATATGGGGATGCAATGGTTTCGACATATTACTAGAAATTCAGTAAGCAAGTAGTGGATTCTCGTTGGCCACTAAAAAAACGAGAAAATAAAATAAACGCTGATAATAACGAATTAGCATTTGCTGCCTAATGTGCAGCATCACTTTATCTAGTAGTCCCAACCTATTGGAATAAGGTGTCATATTTAGTTGGGAAACAAAACTACTTTTGCTTTTAAGGTAGTGGGTAATTTAAAAAGCTATATTACAATTAATCCTGTTTATCGGAGTAATGTAATGAATATAAAAGATAAACTAAACTTGTAGAAAACTGTATGGAAGGTATTATGGACATGGGTTCAACTCCCATCATCTCCACCAAAAAAAAGAGACTAACAATAGTTAGCCTAATAGTATTTTAGTGTATCTTCAATGACATAAGATACAGGTAGAATGTCTTCGTCATCTGTTTCTATTTTAAAGGTTGTAGAATTATCTTTTGTTTTAAATACTGAAACTGTGATGGTTCCTATTTTGTCCACAGTATACACCTCTTTTCTTCTGTATTTGTAAAATCACAACAAATACTACTATAACAGAATAAGAATGAAGAATTTGTCGAAAATTGACAAAAAATTAAAAAAATTTATTTTTTTATAAATAATATGAATATGCGGGTATAATTTAGTGGTAGAATGCAATGCTTCCGACCTTGTTGCGCGAGTTCGATTCTCGCTACCCGCTCCAATAACGAATCTGTTCGAACTTTTTATAGAACAGATAGATATGAAATCAATCAGTAATGGTTGATTTTTTTGTTTGCAAAAAATCATCCAAAAATTTGAAATGAAAGTACGGTGTAAAAAATGAAAATAAAGCTGAAAGGAATGGAAAATTTTGCAGAATTCTCTAAAATATGTTATAATAAAAGATGATAGCATAAAAAAACTCGTTTTATATAAAAAGAAAAAGTAAACGAGGTGGTATATATGTATAATTTAAAATATGATTTCAAACAATATAATGAAGTTATGTCTGTGTATATGGAAGTATTAGTAGAAAAAAGTACAGTTCAATTTCAACAACAGATTAGAAATGGACAAGTAAGAAATACCGAACATGATGCCGATGCACTAGCTGGAGGGATAGAAAATTTAGAAGAATATTTATATTATAATTTTCAAAAATCTCCTCAAACCTTTAATCATATTATTAATTCTACTATGAATAAGGTAAAAACAATTTCAGTTCTGCCAAAAGAAGAAAGAGGCATCTATGGGAGAACAGAAGTAGAAAATCAGATTATTTTTATAAATCCAGATTTACGTAGTAGTAAAAACTTGACAGGAGAAGAAAGAACTAGATTATATATGGCTCATGAATTAGGTCACGTTATAAATGACGCATGGATGAAAAAAGTTTTAGAGTTTTGTAATCAGAATTTAAGACAAGGAAGGTTAACACAAGAACATGCTCAATTAATTTATGATGGATTTTCAATGTTAGATGAAGCTACAACGCAGGATAGAGCTGAAGAATTTGTTTATGAGTTTTCTGGTAAAAAAAGACCACAATTAGCATATTACAAAAACGGAAGATTATTTGATGGACAGCCATATCGATCAAATTTTGACTATTATGGAGAGTTACAAGAACCAGCAACAATGTTCGCAAGAACTTTAAGGGGGATAGGAAAAGAAGAAAATGATATTAAAGCATTAGATATGTTATCTAATAGAGCGCTATCTCCAAACTTTTTTAACAGTATTTTAAATGAGTATTCTAGAGACGGACAAATGCCATCATTTATAAAAGAATTTCAATATATGGGATTACTAAAAAGAGCTTCGTATGCAAATTTTGGATATGAAGATCCCTCATACTTATATAATTCAAATAGATATTTACAAAATTTGAGAAGTGTAACAGCACAAATGAGAGATTATAGAGAACCATTCTCTGATGGAATTGACAGATAAGCTAATGACAAATCCACAAACGTGGTTTTGCCGAATTGATATGATAAATTTGACATAATAACTTTTTATTATGTCAAATTTGATTTTTATAAGAAAAAGTGCTATAATATACTTATCTATTGTGCTTACACAGCAAGTACAGGAGAAATCTATTAATTTTTTCTGGAGGGGCTGTGTAAACCCTCCAGATAATTTTTCGGAGGTAGCATATGGCTAATAATTTATTTGAGGCAATTTCAGAAGGTTGGAATCAAGGCGAAGGTGCACAAAATGAAGCATATCGGAGGCGTAAAATTCCTGTAGAGTTGGTTGAACCAAGTTCAGGAAGAATTGTGGAATTCCACGTAACTGAAACCGACGAACGTTTTGTCAAGATGTATATGAGCCAGTTAACGGTATATGCAGAATGTCTTGAACAGAACGGGGTGAAGTGGAAAACTACAGAGAACACAATTCTGATGGATTGTACCGACAACAAGGTGGCTGAAAATATCCGAAAGCAATGGAGAAAATAATATTGCCCAAAGCAGCGAGTCGTCTTCTCAGACGACTTGCTGTATTTTTTATTAGCTATTGAAATAAAACATATCAGAGCAATTTTCTACCTGCTCTATTTTTTTGGCATAAAAAAAGATATGTTATTTTCCTAAAATATCTAACATAATATTTGGTCAATTGATTAATAAATATAAAAATAGGTTTTTAGAATATTATCTAAAAACCTATTTTAAATTCTTTATTATTTAAATAATTTAAAATATCACTATCTGTTTTAAAATTAAATTTTAAAATATAGCTTTTAAGCATTTGATATTTTTTATTAAATCTCTTATTGATTTCATTTTTTCCATATTTACCGATCACCAATAATAGGATAACCAAGATAAGCAAGATGTGCGCGTATTTGATGTGTTTTACCTGTTTCAATTTCTACATCTAATAAACAAGAATTATCATTATATTTTTTTATTATAGAATAGGTTGTTATTATTTTTTGATATCCTTTTTTAAAAGTATCATTTATATAAACCATAGATTTCTTTGTATCTTTAAATAAATATGCTTCACAGCGTTTATGTTCAGGAGAAGGAATACCATAAACAAGTGCTAGATAATGTTTTTCAATTTCCCCATTTTTAAATTTATCTAAAAGAATGTTAAGTGCTTTTTCATTTTTTGCAAATAAAACAAGACCAGTTGTATTTCTATCTATTCTATGACATGGCATAGGTTTAAAAGAATTGGTATATTTTTGATGAATAAATGAAGTTAAACTATTAATTCCAGTAACTTCAATATTAGCAGGTTTATTAATGATTAAAATATTTTCATCTTCATAAAAAATATTTAGATTAAATGAAGGTAAAAGTAGTTCATCAGAAATATAAACAATTACTTCATCATATTCTTTTAGCTCTATATTTTTGTTAATCCTTTTACCATTTACTTTAATATCTTTTTTTCTTAAAGTTTTATAAAATAAATTAGTAGAAAGAGAGGGTAAAGAATCAATCAAAAACTTATTTAATTTTTTTCCATTATATTTTTCATTTACAATTAATTTTTTCATAATATAATTATAGTTGCATAAAATATAAAAATCAAGAAATTTTAAAAAATTGAACAAAAAAATGAAGGAGTAATGTGAACTTTATGTGAAAAAAGTAAAAATACTATTGACATTTTTGGAAATAGGGTATAAATTATTAGCAGTCAAACAGAAAGAGTGCTAAAAAGGAGGTAGTAAAATGATTAAACCATTAGGAAACAGAGTATTATTAAAAATGAAAGAAGGCGAAGAAACAACAAAAAGCGGAATTATACTTACAGGAGCTTCACAGGAAAAACCACAAATAGCTGAAATAATTGAAGTTGGACCTGGAAAGCTTGTAGATGGAAAATTAGAAAAAATGGAAGTAAAAAAAGGACAAAATGTTTTTATTAGCGATTATGCAGGAACAAAAGTTAAATACAATAATGATGAATACATAATTGTAAAAGAAGACGAAATTTTAGCAATTGTTGAATAAAGAGGGATTAGGGGACGCTCTTTTAATCCCTAAAAGAGGGAAAAAAAGAACGTCCCCAAATCCCTGATTGAGAAAGGAGAAATGATAAAATGGCAAAGGTTATTAAATTTGGAGAGGATGCAAGAAAATCTTTATTAGAAGGTGTTAATAAATTAGCAGATACAGTAAAGGTTACATTAGGACCTAAAGGTAGAAATGTAGTTTTAGATAAGAGTTTTGGTTCTCCATTAATTACAAATGATGGTGTAACAATAGCAAAGGAAATAGAACTTGAGGATAAGTTTGAAAATATGGGTGCTCGTTTAGTTAAAGAAGTTTCTACAAAGACAAATGATGTTGCAGGAGATGGTACAACAACAGCAACAGTTTTAGCTCAAAGTATGATTAAAGAGGGTGTAAGAAATGTTGCAGCTGGAAGTGACCCAATGGCTATAAAAAGAGGTATAGATAAAGCTGTAGAGGTAGCTGTAGAAGGATTAAAAGATATTAGTTCAAGTATAAATGGAAAAGAAGATATTGCAAGAGTTGCAAGTATTTCGGCAAATAATGAGGAAGTTGGAAATTTAATTGCAGATGCAATGGAAAAAGTTTCAAAAGATGGTGTTATAACAATTGAAGAGTCTAAAACTTCAAATACAGGATTAAAAGTTGTTGAAGGTATGCAATTTGATAAAGGGTATTTATCACCATATATGGTTACTGATACAGAAAAAATGGAAGCGGTTTTAGATAATCCATATATATTAATTACAGATAAAAAGATTAGTAATATACAAGAAATATTACCATTATTAGAATCTTTAATGCAAGAAAGCGGAAAGTTACTAATAATATGTGATGATATGGAAGGTGAGGCTCTTTCAACATTAATTTTGAACAAATTGAGAGGAGTTCTAAATGTTGTAGCAGTTAAAGCTCCAGGTTTTGGAGATAAAAGAAAGGCAATGTTAGAAGATATAGCAATTTTAACTGGAGGAGAGGTAATAACATCAGATTTAGGATTAGAACTTAAAGATACAACTATTGAACAATTAGGAAAAGCAAAACAAGTTAAAGTTCAAAAAGAAAATACAATTATAGTTGATGGTAATGGAGAAAAGTCTAAAATTCAAGAGAGAGTAACACAAGTTAAAGCTCAAATAAAAGAAACATTAAGTGATTATGACAAAGAAAATTTACAAGAAAGATTGGCTAAAATTGCTGGAGGAGTTGCAGTAATTGAAGTTGGAGCAGCTACAGAAGTTGAAATGAAAGATAAAAAATTAAGAATAGAAGATGCTTTATCTGCAACAAAAGCAGCTGTAGAAGAAGGAATAGTATCTGGTGGTGGAACAGCATTAATAAATGTTATACCAAAAGTTACAAAATTAGTTGATAAATTAGAAGGTGGAGAGCAAATAGGTGCAAAAATAGTATTAACAGCATTAGAAGAACCAGCAAGACAAATAGCTATAAATGCAGGACTAGAACCAGCAGTTATATTAGATAAAGTAAAATCTTCAGAAACAGGTATTGGATTTGATGCAAAGGCTGAAAAGTATGTAGATATGAAAAAGTCTGGAATTGTAGATCCAACTAAAGTAACAAGAAGTGCATTACAAAATGCTGCATCAATTGCTTCAATGGTACTTACAACAGAAAGTTTAGTAACAGACAGCCCTGAACCTAAAGGTTGTGGATGTGGAAATCATGGAGCAGAAGGAATGCCAGCTGGAATGGATGGAATGTATTAATAAAAAGTAAAGATGAATTGTTAAATTCATCTTTTTTATTTACATTTTTTTAGTTTTAATGTATACTAAATGCGGGGTGTAAATATATGGTTAAATTAATATATTCAATATTTGTAATAATAATATCTGTAGCTTTTGTAGTTATAGTATATTTTTTAAAAAGGAAAAGTGTAGAAAGACAAATACATGTAAATGACATAAAAAAAGAGCCGCCAGAAGGATTAAATCCAGAAGTATTATCATGTTTATATATTGATAAGGTGAAAAATGAATATATGAATTCAATTATATTAGATTTGGCAAATAAGGGATATTTGAATATAGAAGAAACTAGCTTAAGGGATTCAGAAACAAACTCAAAAAATTACAGGATAACAAAATTAAAAGAATATGATGGTGAAGATGAAAATAGAAAACTATTTTTTAAAGAGCTTTTTCAATATGGATTTAATGGGGTTTCTGTATCTAGTTCTGACTTATATGGTAATATTGAAACAACAACAGGTGAAATCAAAAAAAATATATTAAATGAATATAAAAATAAAATGTTTGAACCACTTATGTCTGGATTATTTAAATTTATAGTTATAATGATTGCAATTATTTTATTATTAATATTTGTTATACCTGCAATAATACCATTTGAAATAATGTTTTTGTTTTCAGGAATAATTGGAATAATAAGCATAGGAGCCATTGCCTTTTTTGGAAAAGATGTAAAAGAAAGAACACAATATGGAAATGAAATTATAAAACAAATTGAAAGTTATAAAAATTTTATAGAAAAAGAACAAGTAGATAATTTATTATCAGAAAATCCAAATAGTTTTTTTGATATTTTGCCTTATGCATTTGCAACAGGTATAGTGGATAAATGGTTTGAAAAATTTAATAATGAAGATATAAAAAAGCCAGAATGGTTTCAAGCTCAAGGTGATTATAAAATAGAAAATTTAAAAGAGTTTGTGAATTTATTAAAAATATTAAAATAATTATATAATGATAGAAGTTGTTACTTCTATCAAATATGCCAATATAGCTCAGTTGGTAGAGCGCTGGATTCGTAACCCAGAGGCCTGCAGTTCGATCCTGCATGTTGGCACCAATTAAAAAAAATATATAAAAGATATTACAAGCATTATTCTTGATTTTTATGTTAATATGTATTATAATAGAAGTGTTGTAGACATTGTTCTATGCATATATTTTTTTCACTGATTAGTGAGAGGAATCTCCTCTAACTTTTCGGTTTATCATATAAATAAAAAACAACAGTAAAAGTTTAATAGGAGGAATTAATATGTTACGGAAACTTAGATTATTATTAATCATAATTTTAATTTTCAGCTGCTTAATTGCTTGTGGAATTAAAATTAAAACACTTACTCTACAAAAAGAACCTGTAAATATCTCAGATATGAGGGGATTTTGTTCAAACTATGCAATCTATGTAGATGAAGAAACAGATGTTATGTATCTATTATCAAATAACGATTTTGCTGGTGGATTAACAACTATGCTTAATGCAGATGGAACCCCAAAACTCAGAGAACAAACCAATTATAATACTATAAAAATCTCAGAGATGAAGCGCTTTTGTTCAAATTATGAAATATTTGTAGATGAAGAAACAGATGTTATGTACATATTTTCAAGTAACGGTTTTGCTGGTGGATTAACCATTATGCTTAATGCAGATGGAACCCCAAAACTTAGTGATGGAACAAAATATGATACTATAAAAATCTCGAATATGGAAGATTTGAATTTATACCACGAAATCTATGTAGATGAAGAAACAGATGTTATGTACTTATTCTTAAGAAATAATTATGGTGGTGGGTTAACAACTATGCTTAATGCAGATGGAACCCCAAAACTTAGTGATGGAACAAAATATGATACTATAAAAATCTCTAATATGGATGGATTAACGTCATATTGTAAAATCCATGAGGATGAAGAAACACGTGCTATGTATCTGTTTTCAAAAAATAGTTATAGTGGTGGTTTAACTACAATGCTTAATGCAAATGGAACCCCAAAACTTAGTGATGAAACAAAATATGATACTATAAAAATCTCTGATATGAGAGGATTTAGATCATACAGTAGAATCTATGTAGATGAAGAAACCGGTGTTAAATATTTGTTCTCAAGGAATGGTTATTGTGGCGGTTTAACTACTATGATTAATAAAGGTAATCTAGAAACAAAGTAATGAAAACGGAGATGTTGCATAAAATTTTATGTAATATCTCTATTTATATTATTTAAAAATTATATAAGGTGAGAGTAATTTAACAATCAAGAAATTTGTTCATAATTAATTCATTTTTATATTATATAATATCAATGCTAAAAAATGGAAAGGAGTAATTGTATGAACAAGATAGCAAAGACAATATGTAAGCACAAAAGATTAATAATAATTATAGCTTTATTACTATTAATACCATCATTTATAGGAATAAATGCCACAAGAATCAATTATGACATATTAGTATATCTTCCAGAAGATGTAGAAACAATTCAAGGAGAAAATATACTATCAGATGAATTTAATATGGGTGGATATTCAATAGTATTAATAGACAATATGAGTACAAAAGATATAGCAAAATTAGAAGAAAAAATAAGGAAAATAGACAATGTAGAAAAAGTTATAAGTATAGCAGATATTACTCGGAACTGCATTTCCAGTAGAAATGTTACCAGAAGATGTAAAAGATAAATTGTATAGCGGAAATGAAACAATAATGTTTGTTACATTTAAAGAGCAAATTTCATCAGATAAAACAATGGAATCTGTACAAACTTTAAGAGAAATAACAGATGAACATTGCAAAGTAAGTGGAATGACTTCAGTATTGTTAGATACAAGAAATTTAGCAAATTCTGAGGTTATAATTTATGTTGTAATTGCTGTTGTTTTATGTTTGATAATTTTAGAAATTGCTCTAGATTCATATTTGGCACCAATTTTATTATTACTAAATATTGGTGTTGCAGTTTTATACAATATGGGAACAAATATATTTATTCGGAGAAATATCATATATAACAAAAGCAATAAGTGCAGTATTACAACTAGGTGTAACTATGGATTTTGCAATATTCTTATATCATAGTTATATGCAAGAAAAGGTAAAAATAAATAATAATGAAGAAGCAATGGCAATTGCTATTGAAAAAACATTCAAATCAGTTTTAGGAAGTTCACTTACAACAATAGCAGGGTTCTTAGCTTTATGTAGTATGAAGCTAAGTTTAGGAAAAGACATTGGATTAGTTATGGCAAAAGGTGTATTATTTGGATTAATTTGTGTTGTAACACTTTTGCCTAGTATGATATTACAATTTAACAATATAATAGAAAAAACAAAACATAAAGAGATATTACCAAAATTTACACATATCAGAGATTTTGTAATTAAACACTATAAAATAATTGCATTAATTTTTATAATTATTTTGCCAATAGTATTTTATGGATATAAAAATACAGGTATATACTACAATTTAGATAAATCATTACCAACGTCATTAGAAAGTATTTCGGCAAATAATGAATTACAAGATAAATTTAATATGGTATCTGTTGAAATGGTATTATTAGATAAAAATATGCCTGATTATAAAGTAAATGAAATGTTAAATGAAATTGAAAAAATAGATGGAATTGAGTGGACTATTGCATATTCAAAAATAGCAAATAATGGAATACCAAAAGAAGTATTACCAGATGAGTTAGTAAGTGTATTTCAAAGTGAAAAACATCAAATGTTACTTATAAACTCAAAATATGAAATAGCAACAGATGAATTAAATGACCAAGTAACTAAGGTAAATGATGTGATAAAAAGATATGATAAAAATGCAATTTTAGCAGGTGAAGGACCATTAATGAAAGATTTAGTGGAAATAAGTGATCATGATTTTAATAGTGTAAATACAGTATCAATTGTTGTTATATTTATAATAATGATTTTTGTATTAAAATCAATATTATTACCTGTAGTTTTAATTGCTGTAATAGAATTTGCTATATTTGTAAATATGGGAATTCCATATTACACAAATACGATTCTTCCATTTGTGGCATCTATTGTAATAGGAACAATACAATTAGGTGCAACAATAGATTATGCAATTTTAATTACAAATAAATATATAGTAGGAAGAAAGACTGGAAAAGATAAAAAAGAAGCTATATCAGAAGCATTAGGAACATCTATAGGTTCAATTATAATTAGTGGATTGACGTTTTTTGGGGCAACCTTTGGAGTAGGTGTATATTCTAAAATAGAAATGATAGGTTCTCTTTGTACATTAATGTCAAGAGGTGCAATTGTTAGTATGGTATGTGTAATTACAGTGTTACCAACATTTTTAATGATATTTGATAAGATAATTTGTAAAACTACAATTGGAATGAAAAATAGTTAATAAAAATCTTTAAAGGAAAAAGAAAGGATGAAAAAAATGGAAAGTAAAATAGTAAAGAAAATAACTTCAAGTTTATTATTATGTACAATAATTGCTTATACAGCGCCTGTATTTGCTTTTACAAAAGAAGAAACTGTATATTCTAAATTAAACTCTGATGGAAGTGTATATAATACAATAGTGAATGACCATATAAAGAACAGTGAGCAAAATAAACTAATTGATGACATCTCAGATTTATTAAATATAGAAAACACAAATGGTGATGAGGAATTAAAAAAAGATGGAAATAAATTAGTTTGGAGTGCTGAAGGAAGTGATATTTATTATCAGGGAGAATCTCAAAAAGAATTACCAATTGAATGTAACATAAAATATGAATTAGATGGAAAAGAAATTTTAGCTAAGGATTTAGCAGGAAAATCTGGTAAAGTTAAAATTTCAATTGAGTATATAAATAAAGATAAACATATTGTAAATATAAATGGAAAAAATGAAAAAATGTTTACACCATTTGTAGTTGTTTGTGGTACAATTATAAAAAATGAAAATAATAAAAATATCGAAATTACAAATGGAAAATTAGTTGATGATGGAACTAAAACAACTGTAATAGGAATAAGTTTACCAGGATTAAAAGAAAGTTTAAATATATCAACAGATAAAATAGATATTCCAAATACGATAGAAATAACTATGGATTCAACTGATTTTGAACTTAATAATATAGTTTCTTATGTTACACCAAAAATAATTGATAAAAATGATTTAGATATATTTAATGAAATTGATCAAATATATAGCAAAGTAGATGAATTACAATCTTCAAGTAAAAAAATTGAAGTAGGTGCAAATGATTTAAATAATGGAGTGCAAACATTAAATAATAGTGTTGGAGAATTAAATAATGGAGCAAATCAAATTAGTAATGGCCAAAACCAAATTACTTCAGGATTAAATCAAATTCAAAATCGTTTACCTTCAACAGAAGAAATGAATGTTAATAAAACTCAGTTAAATACATTATCTGAAGGAAATAAATATGCAAAACAAAAATTATCAGATCAGGTAAAAAATGCAAATACACAAGTAAGTGAATTACAAAATCAATTGGCAAACGTAAACACAAAATTAAATGCAATTAAATCTGGGTTATCTGCTGGAAAAATTTCAGTAAGTGAAGAAATGACTGATGCACAATTAGATGGAATTATTAACCAAATTAATTATAAAATATCAGAAATAGATACACAAATATCACAATTAACAGTTCAAATTACAGAAGTTGAAGAAATAGAAAGTATAAAAATGTTAGCAATGTCTTTAAAAACAGCAGAAGAAGGAAAAGTTTCTTATCAAAAAGCTGTAGATAATATAAATATATATAAATCTTTATTAGGAACAAAGCGTTTAATTACAGCAAATATACAGAGTTTAAGTGATTTAGGAAATACAATTAATGGAACTGACACAATACCAGGACTTACAAAATTAATAGAATCAAATGAAACAGTTGTGCAATCATCATTAAAAACAATAGATTCAATGAATTCATTAAGTAATGGTGTTAAAGAATTGGTAAAAGGAAGTAATCAATTACAAAATGGAGCAGTAAAATTATCTGGTGGAACTAAACAACTTGTTAATGGAACAGAACAGTTAGCTAGCGGTTCAAAAGAACTAGCAAATGGAATTTCAAAATTTAATAAAGAAGGAATAAACAAAATTTGTGATTTTATAAATGGAGATATAAAAGAAATAAGTGTTAGATTAGAAAAATTGCAAGAATTAGTAGAACAATATAATAATTTTACAATGCTAAATGATGGAAATGAAGGAAATGTTAAATTTATAATGATTATAGATGGTATACAGAAAGAAGAAAATAACAAAGAAGATGCAATTTTGGAAGATAAAAAAGAAACAAATTAGAGGTATTTTTCAGAAAGGATATTGGAGATTTAAATGTTTAATATTTTGGTAGTTGAAGATGATAAAAATTTAAGAAAGTTAATAACAACTTGTTTGAAAAGAGATAATTATAATCCATATGAAGCAAAAGATGGAGAAGAAGCATTAAATGTTTTAGATGAAAATTATATTGATTTAATAATAACTGATATTATGATGCCAAATATGGATGGTTATGAATTAACAAGAGAATTAAGAAAAGCCAAATTTAATACACCAATTTTAATGATAACTGCAAAAAACACATTAGAAGATAAAAAAGAAGGATTTAATCTTGGTGTAGATGATTATATGGTAAAACCAATTAATATTGAAGAATTATCTTTAAGAGTTAAAGCATTGTTAAAAAGAGCCAATATTGCAAATGAAAAGAAAATAACAATAGGTAGTTTAACAATAGATTATAATGGATTATCTGTTGTAAGAGGAGATAAAAGCTATAAATTGGCACAAAAAGAGTTTTATTTGTTATATAAGCTTTTAAGTACTCCAAACACCATTTTTACAAGACAGGAATTGATGGAAGAAATTTGGGGGATGGATAATGAATCTGATTATAGAACAATAGATGTTCATATAAAAAGACTCAGAGAGAAATTGGCAGATGTAGATGATTTTGAAATTGAAACAATAAGAGGAATAGGATATAAACTAGTAATAAAAGGAGAATAAAACTATGCTAGAAAAAGTATTAGGGAAATATAAATCGATTCAAAGATCATTAGTAAGAAGTTTTATTATAGCAATATCACTTGTTATAATTTTATCTATATTAGAGTTTTTTATATTTATTGACCCATATATTAAAGATAAATTTATTGAAATAAATTTACACAACCAAGAACAGGTTAGAGAAATTGCCGATATAGTAAGAAGAGCTTTAGGGTTTACAATAATTAATATTATATTGATTAGTGTTATAATAATAAGGATTAATATGAAAAAAATGTTGCAACCTTTAAGACAAATAAATGATGCTACAAAAAAAGTTGCTAAAGGTGATTATGATATTGAATTAGAAACTAAAAGAGAAGATGAAATTGGTGAATTAACAGAAAATTTTAATAAAATGACTAAAGGATTAAAAAGCACAGAAAATTTGAAAAGTGAATTTATAAATAATGTATCACATGAAATTAGAACCCCAATTTCTTCAATTGAAGGATTTGCAGAGCTTTTAAAAGATAACAATTTATCAGATGATGAAAGAGAAGAATATGCTAATATCATTATAGAAGAATCAGAAAGACTTATAAATTTAACAGGGAAAATGTTAAAATTATCAAAATTACACAATCAAAATGTGATTGTAAAAAAACATGAAATTGAAATAGATGAGCAAATAAGAAAAGCAATAAGTATTTTAGAACCTAAATGGAAAGAAAAAAATATAAAAATAAATGTAAATTTAGAACATCAAATATTTTTGGGTGATGATGACTTGATTTTTCAAGTATGGATAAATTTAATTGAAAATGCAATAAAGTTTTCAAACAATGGTGGAAAAATTGATATTAAGCTTACAAAAGAAAATAGTGAAATTGTTATTATAGTGAAGGATTATGGAGTTGGTATGCCTGAAGATGAAATTGAAAAAGCATTTGAAAGATTTTATCAGATTGATAAATCTCATTCTGAAGAAGGAAGCGGTTTAGGTTTGGCAATTGTAAAAAGAATTATTGAATTATCAGAAGGAAAAATTGAAATAAAGAGTAAGGAAGGTAAAGAAACAGAAGTTAAAGTAAAACTTCCAGCACCAAATGAAAAAAGTAATAAGATTGTAATTGAATAAAAGAGAAATATTTTAAATTATAAATTTTTTGAAAATAGTTGTAAAAACAATAAAAAATTGATATACTGGGATATGATATTAAGTATATCAATTTTTTAACAAATAAAATATAAGGAGAAATATAATGGGATTTTTTGATAAGCTAAAATTAGGAATGGGTAAAACAAAAAGTTCATTTGATGAAAAAATAGCAAATGTATTTAAAAGTTTTAAAAAAGTTGATGAAGATTTTTTAGATGAGCTAGAAGAAATATTAATAATGTCTGATATAGGTATGGATACTTCAGTTCAAATTATAAATAATTTAAGAAATAGAATAAAAAAAGAAAAATTACAAGATGAGGAAGATGTAAAAAAAGCTTTAAGGGAAGAAATGAAACAAATATTAGATGTTGAGGATATTAGCTTACATTTAAACACAAAACCATCTGTAATTTTAGTTGTTGGCGTAAATGGTGTTGGAAAAACGACATCAATTGGAAAAATTGCAAATCGTTTAGTAGAAAGTGGTAAAAAAGTTGTAGTTGCAGCAGCTGATACATTTAGAGCAGCAGCTGTAGAACAATTGGAAATATGGGCAAAACGTTCTGGTTCAGATATTGTAAAAAAAGAAGAAGGAGTAGATCCAGCATCTGTAGTTTATGATGCAATGAAAATAACTAAAGAAAAATGTGCAGATGTTTTAATTGTAGATACAGCTGGAAGATTGCACAACAAAAAATATTTAATGGATGAATTGAATAAAATTCAAAAAGTAATAAATAAGGAAATGCCTGAAGCGGATAAAGAAGTATTACTAGTAATTGACGGAGCAACAGGTCAAAATGCTATTTCACAGGTAAAAGCTTTTAAACAAGAAACAGATATAACAGGTTTGGTTATAACAAAATTAGATGGCACAGCAAAGGGTGGAGTTGCAATTGGAATTGTTAATGATAATAAAATTCCTATAAAGTTTATAGGAGTTGGAGAGCAAATAGATGATATGCAGATTTTTAATTCTGAAGATTTTGTTAAAGCTATTATTTAATTACATATAAGGAGGTAAAAAGTGGAAAACGATAATCAAAAAAAAGAAAACATAAAAACAAAATATAATAAAGGTCGAATGTGTTTAGTAATAATATTTTTATTACTTTTTGCAGGTATTAGTTATATAACTTTAAGAGGTAGTTATTTAGAATATTTAGAATTAGGAGAGAAATACTTATCTGTATTTTATATAAACATAAAATATAAGTATTTAATTATGGCTGTTAACTTCATTTTGTTATATCTAATCATATATTATACAAACAAGGGAATAAAAAAAGGATTAAAGCCTTTTTTTGAAAAAGAAGGAAAAAGTATACCAAAATTGCCAAATAAATCTTTAGCACTAGTAATTTCAGCAATTACAAGTTTTGTTGTAGCATCTGCATTTACACAAAAATTAATGTTAATAATAAGTGGAACTTCTTTTGGAACTCAAGATCCAATATTTGGCTTAGACATAAGCTATTATATATTCCAAAAACCATTTATTGAATTAATTTTGTTCTATTTTGTTGTTGTTTATGTTGGACTATCTATTTATATGGCCTTATATTATGTAATAGTATTTAATCGTTATTTTGACGGCATAGATGGAAAAATGTTAAAAGAAAGTCTTTTTATGAAAAAGATAACAAGAAATGTTTTAATAATAATAATATCTATAGCTTTACTTACAATAATAAATACACAAAATACAATGTATGGAAAAATATTAACAGTAAATGATGAATTAGACATTGTAGGAGCAGGTATGACTGAAGCAACAGTTAAATTATGGGGATATATATTATTTTCATTTATAATTGTTATATTTTCTTATAGAGCTTTAAAATTTTTTAAAACAGAAAATAATACAGGAAAAGTTCTAAAAAATTTAGCTGTAATTCCTGGATTTCTTGTAGTATTATTTGTTGTTATGGTAGTATTTGATTTAGCGTATGTTAATTCAAATGAATTAGATAAGGAAAAAGATTATATAGCAGAAAATATAAATAATACGAAAAATGCATATAAAATAGATATCGAAGAAACCAATTTAAAAAATTCTGGAACTATTACAGAAGATGAATTAGAGGATAATAGTAAAGTTATTAATAATATAGCTATAATAAGTAAAGATGCAATAAAACAAGAATTAGAAAATAATCAAACGTTAATAGGACATTTCAATTATCCAAGCATTAATATTGCAAAATACAATATTGATAATGAAGAACAATTAGTTTATGTTTCACCAAGAGAAATAAAAAATTCAGGCAGAACTTATAATAATAAAACATATGAATATACACATGGAATGGGAGAAATTATAGCATCTGCAACAAAAAGCACGGAAACAGGAAATATAGAATATATTCAAAAAGATATTTCTGGAAAAAATGAAAAAATAAAAGTTAATGAACCTAGAATTTATTTTGGATTACAAACAAAAGAAACAATTGCAACTAATGTAAAAAACAAGCAAGAATATGATTATTCTGATGAAAATGGAGTAGAATATACATCTACATATTCAGGGAAAGCAGGCCTAAACTTAGGATTTCTTGATAGATTAATATTAGGAATTGCAAAGGGAGATGTTAACTTAGCTTTTTCAGGTGAAATAACTAAAGAAAGTAAAATATTAATAAATAGACAAGTAGTAGCCAGGGCAAAAAAAGCATTACCATATTTAATATATGATGAAGCACCATATACAGTAATTACAAATGAAGGTAAAATAGTTTGGGTATTAGATGCATATACAGTATCATCAAATTATCCATATTCACAATATACAACTATACAACATGATGGTATTAAAGAAAAAGTTAATTATATAAGAAATTCTATTAAAGTTATAATAGATGCATATGATGGAACAATGCAATTTTATATAACTGATAGAACAGACCCAATAGCAATGGCTTATAGAAACATATATGGCGAGTTATTTGAAGATTTAGAAAAGGAAATTCCAGAAGATATATCAAGTCATTTTGTTTATCCACAATTTTTATATAATGTACAAGCAGAAATTCTAAAAGTATATCATAATGTGAAAACTGATGTATTATATAGAGGAGATGACTTATGGGATATTGCAAAATATAATAATACAAAATCAACAAAAATGTCAGGAACATATATGGAACCATATTATACTATGTTAAAAGTTGGTAATGATGAAAAATTAGGATTAATTCAAATATATACACAAAATGATAAACAAAATATAATTTCATATTTAGTCGGAAGTAATAATAATGGTACAAATGAATTAAAACTATATAAATTCTCAGCAGATAGTAATATTGTAGGACCAATGCAATTAAATAAACAAATAGAAGAGGATGAACAAATTTCAAGTGAATTGGAATCTTTAAATGTTACAGGAACAAAAATAACAAAGCAAATGATTATAGTTCCAATAGATAATACATTATTATATGTAGAGCCTGTATATCAAACAATGCTTAATGAATCAGAAGTATCTTTATTAAAGAAGGTTATAGTTGCATCAGGAAGCAAAGTAGCAATTGGGGATAATTTAAGTAAAGCATTAGAAAATTTACTATCTCAATATGCAGTTAATATTGA
>Ga0310697_10002679_pt1 | contig 18640 bp, 20 predicted proteins | sample 172DNAGHGlowgp2_FD_203883 | JGI IMG/M metagenome (GOLD analysis project Ga0310697, IMG submission 203883) | Sheep rumen microbial communities from Palmerston North, Manawatu-Wanganui, New Zealand - 1728 DNA GHGlow gp2 (v2) (version 2) | ecosystem: Host-associated > Mammals > Digestive system >... | reverse complement strand
ACAACGCCACCTATTCGCACCGCGGCCGCTCCTACGAAAGCGCCCTCGAGGACGCCTGGATGCAGATCGCCCTCGGCGACATCGACACCGCCCTCGTCGGCTGGTTCGACGAACTCACCCCGCTCCTAGTGGACAGCCTCGCCGCCCAGGGCATCGACCCGAAAGAACACGCCCTCGCGGTGGTACTTTCATCCAAGTCTGAAGGCGCGTTGGAAGAGTTTTCCTTATAACCTCAGTTTTCGTCTGTCATCACGTCCAAACGAGGCCCCTTTGTCATTTCGACCAAGGCCGAAGGCCGCGTGGAGAAATCTGTCCAGTGTATCGCAAACTGCTGCACGCGGGAAGCCTTCCCGTGCGCTGTGTGACTGCTTTCGGTGCGCCATTGGCCGACATGAGCCGCTGGCGGTTCTTCCAGGTGTTAGTGTCCACGGGCCATTTCTGTTTATTCCATCACAGGTTCAGGCTCCGTGGTCTCTTCTTCATCGATGACCTTTGAGTTGTTCTTCTGTGCTTTCCGGTCCTTACGCTTTTGAATGAGGTCGGAAACAATGTCGATCAAGAGGGCCATGTCAACCAAGACGACGAGCGGCCCATAGATTCTTCCTAATAATTTGTTCATAATAATTGAGTATTAAAGTGTTGATTAATAAAATGTTCTGTATATAAGTAAGGCTTTGATTTGGGTTGGGAAGGGGCAAAAAAGAAAAGCCCATCATCATCACGACGTGGGCTATACGGGAGAGGTTTGGTACCAGGGATGTCCACCAAGAATCGGCAGACCTAGCAAGTCAGAGTGGTACCAGGTCAGAGTCTCTCCTACATTAACAAGGCTTTGAGTCTTTTTTCATCCGTTTCTAATCTTAACGTGACATGAGTTGACAATGATGACGTCCCGCAATATGTAAAAAAAATTGTACCTTTGTCAACAGTGCCAGAAAAGACTTTCCTCTGGCAAGAAGATGCTCCTATGCAAATAGGACTTAAAATCCATTTAATTGTGAAAAACGATGAATACATTATTATCATTCATTGTCATCACTTTTTGCAGATGAGCATTGTCTCGCTTATTTGATGCGGGCTTGGCTCAACTCAAAAAGTGAGTAAAAAGATTCAAGTAATCTTTTCCCCTCTTCCTCATTTTGGGAAGAGGGATTTTATTATCTTTGTATATGTACACTAAACTGATATAATCCTTATATGGCTGAATACATTTATTTCAAATCCCGCGACGAACTTCTCCGATTTGACACCAGTGCCATTGTGTATTTTGAAGCTCAGGGAAATTATACCAAGATTGTCCTTGCAAATGGTTTCGAAGGACTCGTTTGCATGAATCTAGGGAAAATGCAAGAACGTGTATCGATTCGGCTTAAGGAAAAGGCGAAAAAGTTCCTTCGTGTTGGCAAAAGCCATATTATAAATACGAGCTACTTGCTTCAGGTGACGCCTCTTCGCCAAAAACTTGTGCTGAGCGATCAAAAGACATTCAGTTATGAGCTTCCTATCTCCAAGGATGCTCTCCGGAAATTTATGGAATTAGTTATAGAATCCAAAACAAGCAAGTAATATGGTTGCTATTATTGGAAGGGAGCCAGGAACGTCGATGCCTAGGCTTTGTATTAAGTGTGGAAGCCAAACAAAGTATTTAGGGCAGCCTGGAAGTGTCCCTAAGACAGTAAGTCGAAATCATTGTCGTATTGAACTATCCAGTGACAGCAAGATAAAAGTTGATAATATATCCGATCAGAATTCCGTTTTCGTTAATGGGCTTGAGTGTCAGGTAAAGATTATTGATAAAAGCGACCTCGTTGAGTTAGGGGCTGATCACTACAGATTAGATGTAGAAGCTGTTTTGAAGACAATAACAGCCTTAGATGGGCCCAAAACATACAATATTGCCCACCTGAAGACTATCTGGGATAACTATTCCCGAGAAAAGATGGAGATTCAGGTCAATGAAAGAAAGAATCGAGCTTTGAATCCTATTTCCGGCGCTCTTTCTATGGCAGGTATTTTATTATCTTTTATCCCTTCTCTCAGTAGTCTACGAGTTGTTTTCTTAGTTATCGGGCTTTCCTGCTTGGTGTTTTTCATCTGGCTAAATTATAAGAACGCTACAGCCATCCCAGAAAAGCAGAAAGAAATCGATGACCGGTTCACAGATGATTATGTCTGTCCGAATCAACAATGTCGGCATTACTTAGGAAACAAGAGTTATAAACTCATTCTTAAAGATGGGTATTGCCCCTGGTGCAAATCAAAATTCATTGAATAATCAATACATTACGTACATTATCAATTATTTGTTAGGGTGCGTATCAATAAAGAGTATAATTTTGGAGTAAACTTTAATATTATGGCAGCAGATCCTATAATTAATCGCGAAGCTGACCTTATTGAGGTTGTAAACGAATCAGAGATGGACGATCTTGTCCAAGTACTTGGCGTAGATCCATCTGATAACAGTGACGAGATTATGGTACAGAGCGTAGAAATTGATGACGGAGAGTCTGTTTTTATTGATGTTGATGAGGAATTCGGTTCGGATTCTGAATCCGATGGTTTGCTGGATACAGATAATGGGCATTCCGAAGATATGTCTGATAATGTTACTATAGAGGGCTAATCACATTGAGAACCATACCTATCATATTGGTGCTTATATGCGTTTGTTGTTTGTGTTACTCACAGACGGTGTATTTGGTATCTGTAGGTATTTCTGACTATCCCGGGACAGAGAACGATTTAGTATTCCCTGTTTCAGACGCTAAGGCAGTTGCGGATTTATATCAACTCAATAATTCAGCTAAAACATCTGTTGTTTTGAATAAAAATGCCACTCGACAAGGCATTATATCTGCTATGAAAGCCTTGTATAGCTCGGCATCAAAAGATGACACCATTGTTCTTTTCTTCTCTGGACATGGATATCCTGGAGGCTTTGTTGCTTATGACCAACTACTGAAATACGATGAGATAAAACACGTCTTTTCTTCATCTAAATGCAAGCAAAAGATGATTTTCGCTGATGCGTGCTTTTCCGGAAAGTTACGTGATCCCCGCCCTACTCCTTCAAGCATTAAGACAGATTTTGATGTCTTGTTGTTCCTTTCTTCCCGTCATAACGAGTACTCTATTGAAATTCCCGGGATGGGAAATGGCATTTTTACTTCTTGCTTGATTAGGAGCCTAAAAGGTGGAGCCGATTATAACAGAGATCGCCTAATAAGTGCGAAAGAGCTATATCGGGCTGTTAGCGATGGTGTGATTAAGTTATCCAATGGTAGACAACACCCCGTTATGTGGGGAAGTTTTAACGACAATATGGTCATTCTGAACTGGAAATAACAGCATTATGGCAGAGATACGCATAAAGTGCCCCACATGCGGCGCAAGACTTACGGTGATTGATTCTCCCGCCAATCAAGGGAAGAGTGTGAAATGTCCTATTTGTAAGGAGAAGCATCCTTTTTCGTCGTTTCAAGTTGTTACGTCCGCCACGATAGATGAGAATGATCGGACTCAAATAGGAGTTGGCCGTAATCCTAAAGATGCGACTGAATTGCCAGACAGAGTTCTGCAGAAAGAGTCGGGGTACCTAGTTGATGGTAACATGAACGAGTACCCTTTGAAGGAGGGAATAAATCTTATCGGCCGAAGGACTTTTAACTCCCCCTCTACAGCCAATGTCGCAATTGAGACTATTGACCGAGGTTTTAGCAGAAGGCATCTATATGTGGAGGTTTCCACAGTTCATGGAGGAAATACCCATTATCTGGCCTATAACGCAGAGAATAAAAACCCGACCACAATCAATACTATTCCGATTGAGCAGGGCGATAAGATTCTTCTTCACGATGGAGACGTCATCAAGTCATCCAAGACAATTCTTGTTTTTCATACTCGATAGATTTCAGGTCATATGAGAATTAAGGCTACATATTGGTCTATTCAGGAATTAGGTAAAAGAAGCAACCAAGAGGACTGCATCTATCCGTCACTCGGAGTGAGTCTTCCTGACAATGACCTTTTCATTCTTTGTGATGGAATGGGGGGCCATGATTGTGGGGAAGTTGCGTCGCAAACAGTTTGCAATACGATGAGTACCTATTTGAATTCTCATCCAGATGCCACATTCGAATCCGCCCTAGCGGCGGCATATGATGCGCTTGATGCAAAGGATAATCATGCAGGGAAGAAAATGGGAACAACATTAGCATTGTTAAAGTTGGAGGAAGGTCAATGCATCGTTGCACATATTGGGGATAGTCGCGTATACCAGATTCGCCCTTCAGAAAAAAGGATTGTCTATGTCACTAAGGATCATTCTCTCGTGAATGAGTTGGTGGACTGTGGTGAACTTACACTTGAAGAGGCAAAGTATAGTTCTCAAAAGAATATCATCACGCGTGCGATGCAGCCTCACCAAGAACGACGTTCAAAAGCAGATGTGGCTATTCTAACCGATGTGAAGGAAGGTGATTATTTCTTTATGTGTTCCGACGGGATGCTTGAGGTCACTGAGGATCAGGACATTGTGAATATTCTGTCTCTAAAAAAGTCGGATTCCCAGAAAGTTAAGATTCTGAAAGCAGTGACTAACGAGAACAATGATAATCATTCTGCACATCTAATCAGAATCACATCATGTGTAAGCCGGAAAGTCTCTGCTAATATGATGAGACAGTCTTCTAAATCCACATTATTCGTTATGGCTCTTATAACGGTGGCCGTTTTGGGATTGATATGGTATTTGGTGCATTAAAACGGATTATTTGTGTATTATTGGAAGTAAATGTTCTATTGTTCTCCTTTGTTTTTCTAACTTTGAACCGCAAGATAACATTAAAACAAATATGTATATGAGTATTTCTGACGAGTCCACAATCGTGACAAACAACGACGTTTCTAATGGAAAGAATTCTCAGACAGATTCTCCGAAGAGTCTCTCTTGGCGCAGCGTCATCATTGGTGGTGTTCCGGGGCTCTTACTAGGCTCTGCTGGAACCGTTTTTGCGTCTAGTCTTCACGAAAACGAATTAGATGTTGAGGATGCTGTCAAAGAGAATCCGACTGATGAGGTTGTAGACCTAAAGGAGGAAATATCAACCCTCAAAGATGAAGTCTCAGAATTAAAGGAGCAGTTAGCTTCTCATATTGAGGGGGGGCATATTCCCCCTATAGGTCCCACCGTTCGTGTTGCCCATGGGGTATCCGATGGTATGTCTTTTTCAGAAGCCTTCGCTTCTGCCCGTTCTGAAGTCGGTCCAGGCGGTGTTTTTACTTGGCGCGGAAATGTTTACGGCACATACTATAAGGATGAATGGGATAGTATGACAGATGTTCAGAAACACGAGTATGCCCAGGCGGTACATAATACAGACTATGAGTATTCTCCAGATCATGCTAATGAGGGCGATTCGACGGATGGCGGCGAAGTACATGTTATTGGAGAAGAGCACGTTGAAGCTGACAACGGACAAACGATTCATGTGACCCGGGTAGAGATGGATGGTCACTATGGTGAAGTGTACGATTTAAACAACGATGGCCGAAACGATGCGGCACTTCTTGATTTGAATGATGACGGGCAGCCTGATATTGCCATTGTAGATGAAAACAATGATGGTATGATTGACGAAAATGAGGTATATCAAGTCAATAATCCAAGCATGATGGATGTAGATAATGAATTGTATGGCGATATGCCAGATTACACAAACGATGCGGATCCGTCAAGTTTCATTTAGGTTTGAGAAATCATCTATAGTCAATTCTATTGTTTTCGTTTGGCATAAGGTACAGAGCACATTAAGAAGTATGATCATTCGTCAAATAATCCCTAATCGTTTCTATGAACCGAATACTCTATATAAGGTTTTCCCCCCATTTAAGAGGGAGCTTGAATTAGCCTTGGAGGAAGCACGAGCGAAAGACTTCAATAGTTATTCCTCACGATTATATGGATCATTTGTTATCCCTGATAATGATTTATACGTTGATTTATGGCGCCCAAAACTTCATCTTGAAAACGGATTTACCTTATTGAAGCATGAAACGAATCAAAACCTTTTATGGTTTAATGCCTATATTCTCGATGACGCTAATCTAGGTAATCTTGCATCGATTTGTCATCAGTATTGGGAATCTGCTCGCCCAATCTTTGATGTTCAAGACCAAAGTTTTTTATGTGAAAGTGTCTGTCCATGTGACTTAAAAATCTTAGAAGTATTATATCTAGAATAGATTTTCGGTATGCACTTGAAACCAGGGACATTACTTCAAAGAGGCAAATATAGAATTGTCCAGGCATTAGGCCAGGGTGGCTTTGGAATCACATACGAGGCTGAACAGCTGAATCTTGGCCGTAAGGTTGCTATCAAGGAGTTCTTTATGAAGGACTGCTGTGAACGAGCAGTAGGTTCTTCGAAAATGGTAGTCCCTACTCAAAGCAACGTTAACCTTGTAGAGAAGTTTAAGAGTAAGTTTATTCGTGAAGCCAAGTTAATCGCATCATTTGATAATCCTCACATTGTTCGGGTTCTGGATGTTTTTGAAGAGAATGATACGGCTTACTATGTGATGGAGATGCTTTATGGGGGCTCACTTGCTGAGATTGTTAAGAATGAAGGTCCCCTTAGTGAGTCTGTTGCCGAGAAGTATATCCGACAAGTTGCGGATGCCTTATCCTTCATTCATGCTCGCAAGACTGTCCATTTGGATGTTAAACCTTCTAACATACTTCTTAATGACAAAGATCAAGCGGTTCTGATAGACTTTGGTATTTCCAAGCATTATGATGAGGTTGGGGAACAGACTAGCACAACTCCCATCGGGTATAGCCCGGGATACGCTCCTTTGGAACAAAACAGGGTAGGAGATGTGAGTCAATTCACACCAGCGACGGATATTTATGCCCTGGGAGCTACGCTATATTTCCTAATCACCGGACAACCACCGCTTGATGCCTCTATTATTAATGAAGAAGGTTTGTCAAAACCAGATGGCGTTTCATCCCGTATTTGGAACATTATCAAAACGGTAATGAGTCCTCGCCGAAAAGACAGGCCTCAATCTATATCAGCTTTCCTTTCCATCCTTGACAATGAAGATGAGTCTACTGTCTTTTCAGCTGATTCAGCGCCCCTCCAAAACATGGGCAATACTTTGAAGCACGAGTCTGTGAACCATAAGAGAAAGGATAGTATGGGAAAACATAGAAAAACGCTGCTACTTGTTTTGCTTGTATTGGTTCTTATGGCTTTAGCCTCTCTGTTAGTCTTTCTCCCCAGGTCTCCCAAACCCAATACATACTACCGCATAATCCGAGTTGAATCCGCTTCTGGTTTTTCGATATCGAACGACTTATTAGAAAGTATCTGCCAGAAGAAACTCATTCATTTTGGAGTATACAAGTCTTCATTCGATTCGCAAGACATCTTTACAAAGAACGGTAACATCATTGCTCCATCAGGTGCCCCATTTTTCTTCGAGTTATATAAGCCAGGGGCAATCCTGATAGATTACAATCAGAAGATCACCGTGAAAAGTGATGCTATCGGCGTTTTATATGACAAAAAGTATTTCCCTCTATTTAAGTATAAAGGAACGCCCAATTATTATTCGGCACCGTCGAGCGACATTGTCGTAAAGATGGATTTAAGATCGAGATTTGGTACTATAACTATTAACATCGGGGATACGATGTCTCTAAAACTAAGAGTAATAGAGTCCAATAATTGGGACCTTGATAAAGATCAAAAATTAGATATAAAAGATCTTATTGGTGATTATTATCCATTTGATGTCGCTTTTAGGTCGGTAAGAGGCACTATTTATTATACAAATAAGGTCCTCGAGCAACGTGGCGAGGCCTCCGGCTCAAAAGAGCCTGTTAATGTTATTGTTGCCCAACGTCGATCTGGAGAATTGTTCTGTCTGGGCTTTCGATGTGAAGATACACGTCTTCAAGATTCTTGGGGAAGACCTACTTCATGGATTTCATCATCAGGATCAGTTTCAACGCTAACCAGAGAGGCCGGTTTTGTTTCACCGGTTCCCGTTTTGTCTTCACAACAAACAATAATATGTCATCCTAATGATGATGGAACTATTATTTGTGGTGGGGGAACGGATGAAATCAAACTCACGTTTAATCCTGGTGAAATCTCGTCAATGACTTCACCTATTTTCTTTCCTTATGGCATTCATTGGGATTCTCAAATTGTAAATGAAGACTAGTTCCCATAGATTAACAACATTGATATGATTCTTAAATCGGATACTCAACTCCAAGACGGCAAGTATCGAATCATCCGGATGCTAGGCCAAGGTGGCTTTGGTATCACATACGAAGCAGAGCAGGTTAACCTAGGCAGAAAGGTTGCGATTAAAGAGTTCTTTATGAAGGACTGCTGCGAGCGTGAGAAAGATGACCTCTCGGTAACCGTTGGAACTGCTTCCCAGCGCGAACTAGTGAATAAGTTTAAGACGAAGTTTATTAAGGAGGCGCAAACAATCGCTGGTTTTACCCATCCGAATGTGGTTAAAATCCTGGATGTCTTTGAAGAGAATGGAACCGCCTACTATGTGATGGAACTCCTGACGGGAGGTTCTCTCTTTGATTTGGTTTATAACTCTGGCCCAATGTCAGAGATTAGAGCCATCGATTATATACGTCAGATTTCGTCTGCTCTTTGTTATATTCATGAACATAATACCGTACATCTTGATGTTAAACCGTCGAATATCCTGCTGAATACAGATGGCGATGCTGTGCTTATTGATTTTGGAGCGTCAAAGCATTATGACAAAGCAGGAGAGCAGACCTCGACAACACCTATAGGATATAGTAAAGGATATGCTCCTATCGAGCAATATCGGGATGGCGATGTAAAACAGTTTAAACCGGCTACAGATATTTATGCTTTGGGAGCTACACTGTATACACTTGTAACAGCACAAGTGCCCCCAGAAGCATCGATTGTATATGAAGATGGTCTTGTTAATATCTATGGCATATCGGACTCCCTTTGGCGCGTCATTCAAAAATCGATGATGCCTAAAAGAAAGGATCGGCCTCAGACAATTGATGCGTTTTTATCGCTATTTGATGCGGATGACGAAAAAACTATTATTCTTGGCAAACAATCTCAAACAGTCGATGATGACGATGAGGAAACTGATGATAATGACTATCAGTATTTAACAAACGACGGGAAGGTAACTGTTCATTCGGGGCATGGGAAATACTGGTTGATGATTGATGAGGAAAGGATTTCGGACTATTATGATGATATCATTACAAACACACTCGTAGAAGATTGTATCGTTTGTGCAAAGCGTGACGGCTTCTATTCATACTTATATATTGATGTCGTAAACAAGCGCGTTGAATCCACCTCTTTTAAGTATGAATATGCGAACGCCATTAGAGGAAAATCTTACTTTCGAGGTCTTGCAATTGAAAGGTTACTTGACAAGCAAGGTATATTTCTTTCCGTTATTTATAATATTCATGACAGTACATACTGCGCATTAGGTTTGAAGAAGCAGTCGAACTCATATGCCCTCGTCGAACAAGATTTCAGTTATTATCCACAAAGTCCTGACAATGAGGCGTTTTGGATTGGGATGTTGTTCTCAGTTATAGGTTTTTCTGCTATTGGTTTCATTGCAGCTGGCATATTACAATTTAGTATAATGATTGGCGCAATTCTCGGTTTCCTATTAGGTGTAATCATATCTATAGTTAACAAAAAAGAATGCGTTCATGAGGCTCATATCGATGCTGTAGGGGGGAGTCGAGTAGTCCTAGGGGTCTTAGAAGCATCATCGAAACGAGACGGCGTCGAGTCAAAACTCGGCCGGACAAATGGTCCTATATGGTGTCCACCTCCAGTCAAGCCTCATAACGATAAGGTTCAAAGAAGAGACGTATCCTCTGTTAATGCCTCCGTCTTTCGGAATGGTAGTGCTCCTTCGTGCGATAGTATCAGTGAAGTGATATGTCCACTAACAGGAGCGAAAGGTTATTATCGAATAGAAAGAGGTGGAAAGATAGGAATGCGCAGAATAACTGATAACGGCGAAATTCAGGAATTGTTTCCTTTTGATGGAGACGACGATACGTATTTTGAAGATGCGTGGCTGAGACTACACGGCTAAATTGACGAGTTGAATATGCAATTAAAACCAGGAACTATACTTCAAGGAGGCAAGTATAGAATCATCAAGGTTCTAGGCCAGGGCGGTTTTGGGATTACATACGAGGCCGAACAGGCCTTAATCGATCGTAGAGTTTGTATAAAGGAGTTTTTTTTAAAATCGTTTTGCGATCGGAACGAAAGTACATCTCAGGTCACTTTCGGCAGTTCTAGTAACGCAGAAATGATGAACCTTTACAAAGTGAAATTCATCAAAGAGGCAAAGACGATTGCAAAATTAAACCATCCTGGTATTATCAAGATTTACGATGTCTTTACTGAGAATAATACCGCATACTATGTAATGGAATTTATTGAGGGGCAATCCCTCAACGAAATTGTAAATACATATGGACCGCTCCCTCCGGCAAAAGCTATTGGGTATATCAAGCAAGTCGGTAACGCTCTGGGATATGCCCATAGCCAACATGTCATGCATCTTGATGTTAAACCATCTAATATGATGCTTGATGGAGATCGAGTTGTCCTCATTGATTTCGGCTTGGCTAAGCAGTATTCTGAGTCTGGAGAACAAACCAGTACCACCCCTGTAGGTATTAGTCACGGATACGCTCCACTGGAGCAGTATCAAGAAGGTGGTGTGAAAGAGTTTTCGCCCGCCACTGATGTATATTCGTTAGGCGCAACTTTATACAAACTAGTCTCGGGACAAACACCTCCTTCTGCTTCAGAGGTGGCACAAAATGGTATTTCCGAGCCGCCTAAGACTGTCTCCGATCTTATAAGGATAGCAATAAACAAGGCAATGAGTGTCCGGAAACAAGACCGCCCTCAAGATATCAATGCATTCCTTTCTCTATTTAGAGATTCGAGTGATGTTATTGAGTTCCCTTCAAATGATGCCTCTGAAGAAACTGTCTTTGCAGGATTTCAAAAGGATTCAAAAGCAGGAAGAAGTCGTTGGCCTAAACTCACAAAAGTTTTCTTGTTAGTCTTGAGTATAGTCTTTATGCTCTTGATGACGTGGGCTGCTTGTGAGTATTTTGGTAATAAAGAGAAAAGAATAGAGACTGGAACTATCACTGAACCAGAAACAAAGATTATGGTTCATGCTCCACAGAGTGTTGAACTATCAAAGAGTTTTGATGTTGTTTTTATGATTGTTGGCCCGAGACCCACAGAGTTTCAATGGACACCCAGCGAGGGCCTTACTCTCGTAAAGGGACCCCAGAAAGAACTGACAGATTCCTCTATTATGTATTCATATAGATTACGTGCCATTCGGCCAGGGAAGGTATTAATTGGATCTGCGGTTGCTAGAATAATGGGAAGAGATTATAGTTCTGAACCAATTATTGTTTCTATATTCAGTAATACCGAAAACGGCCATGAATACGTGGATTTGGGGTTAAGCGTCAAATGGGCGACATGTAATATCGGCGCATCTTCTCCTGAAGAATGTGGAGATTTCTTTGCTTGGGGAGAAAAAGCCCCTAAAGGTTCGTATAGCGAAAACAATTACATCTTTGCACTTAATGATAAGGATCAATCTGTTTTTCATGCTCGGTTCAGTAAGTATTCTTTAAATGATGGTATTACACAGCTGGAGCCTGCAGATGATGTTGCTCGGGCTTATTGGGGTGGATCATGGCGAATACCGACCTATCGTGAGTGTCTCGAGTTGGAGACTAAATGTACATGGACATGGAAATCTCAGGCAGGACATTATGGTTATTTAGTGACAAGCAAAACTAATGGGGAGAGTATTTTCCTCCCAGCTGCAGGCCTTATGGTATTGAATGAACAACTTGGTCTTTACTCCAGTGGCAGTTATTATACTTCATCCTTGAATCCCCAGAATTATGGAGAAGCACATGTCTTAGCTTTTAACTCCGACTATTTTTCAATTAAGTTTAGCTCGCGCCATCGTGGTAGATCCATTCGTCCTGTTTCAAACTAATATAGGACTTCTTCGGCTATAGAGATCCCCGAGTCTAAGTTCTCATAGAACAAAGACAACATCTGATAGCAGCGGATTAAATGTGCCTGTATCACTTTCAAATGTACCGGGCATAGCGGAATCAATTGTACCGCCATTCTTCATTGTTTCAAGCATAATCTCATTTCATACATTTTTCTCCCCGTTTCATACAGTGAACGGGGAGTAGCTTTTTTATCAAATTTTGGTTCTGTACTTTTACGGCTGAAAACATGTAACCAATAGTCGCTATATGAATAATAATAAACCTTTCAACCCTAATAATACCCTGGCTCTACTGAGTTTGATGGGGTTTGATGATATCCGCCAGGTTGACGATATCGTTGTCTCCTTCACCTTTAATAGGCAGACCTATGAGACTGCCCGTTTGGAAGGGCATGCCTGCATCGGTATTGTCAGAAACCTATACTCATTAGAAGAGTGCTTTTCCGGGATGAAGGCGGGAGAAGATCTCATGAAGGAGAATCCTAGCCTTCAGTGCTACTACTCTGCCTATGAGGAGCAGATACGTCTCCGGCTTTGGTTGGATTGTGGTTCTGCATTGGAATATGAGAAGGCCGTCTTGAAAGGGATTGATGAACTGGAGGGAGTCAACGATTCCTTCCAAGCCAGGGTGCAGCATCACATGTTCAAGATGGTTGCCCCCATATTTGACAATATCATTCATTCACAGAAATAACGTTATGGAGCTTATCATTATCTGCATTTTATCAGCACTTGTTTGTACTTTGGGACTGGCCCTTTGGTTAAACAGGGATGCAAAGGGGAAAAAGGAGGACACGAGTCTTCCTGCAACAGTGGAATCCATCCAAAAACAGATGGATACAACCCTTTTCAGGTTATCCCGAATCGAGGAAGGCCTTAAGCACGTCCTTGAATCAACATGCAAGCCGGGAGAGAAAGAAGCAGTCAAGAAACCCTTGAATCTGGAGTCTGTCCGGATTGCCCTTCGGTATAACGGTTTTTCTCCGGAGATCATCGACACCCACCTGGATGAATGGCAGACGGTCCGTTTCAAGGTAGAAGATACGATGTTCCGTATTGATACCTCCAGGCTTCCATTCCTAACCCTTGAGCTGGGATATAGAATGAACAATGCCGAAGAAGATTTGGAACTCATGGAGCGGGCCGCCATGGATGTCACCCGTGGCATCTATGTGGCTAAAGTGTTCATCTTGAGGGGTGAAGAAGAATGTGCGGTTCTTATCCAGGCCGAATTCATCGCAGACACCTATCTCTATCTCCGGGATAACTTCAAACGTTTGCTGGATATTGTCATAGATGCCCAGAAACGGTTCTATGAGACTTACAACAACCTGAAAGACGAAAAGAAGAAGGAACAGGAGCAGGTCCAAAAGGTTTTGTCCTCCTCGGTCCCCAGTCAAGAGTCCAAGAAAATCGTATCATAAATCTACGGCGCCAAGGTCCGCCTTCTGTAAGGCGTGAAAGGCGGAGGGCGGACCGGCCGTAACTTAACTTGTAAAAGATGAGGACGAATAAAGAAATATACACCAATGCATCCGTTATCATTGGCGGAGCCATTTGCTCGGTTCAAATGGCAAACAGCATTATTGCGAGACTCTCTGATTGGGACGAACCGTCTGTCTTCCCCGGATTCGGTATCATGTGTGGAGTTTGTTTTCCTATCCTTTATTTCTGGGTAGGGACATTGCTCAGGGCTTGGATAAAGGACCCGAAATGGTGGCTTCAAGTCTTTGTTGCCGGACTAACCATTTATGGCCTTTACTTCTATCGGCACTATGCTGAGAACTGGGGATATGCGGATGCTCTCTATCTCTCAATGGCAGGAATAGGGTTCTTGATTCCGCCGCAGATTCTTCTCTCTTCCACTCAGAACCGAGGATGGATTTCTTTAGGGATGATTCTCCTGTCTGTGTTCTGCTACACCGCTCTTACAACTGTCAAAAACAGACTCTTATGGGGACCTATCGTTCCTAAGTATCCAGACATGGAACTGATGATGGAAACCATCCTGGTAAATGCTGAACCCTTGATGGTAATCATCGTCACCTACTTTGTGGCTCAATTCGCTTTCTCGGCAATCGCTCAGAATATTGGCTCTCAAAGATGGTTCAGATGGATTGTTGTAGTACCTTGTCTTTATACCTTCATCGGCTATCTGAGCAGGTTGTTCCCTCGCCCGTTCTATTTCGCAATAAACTACGTGTATTACAGTCCCTTGATGTGGTTCATTGTCCAGCCTATTACCATTTACCTGGTAGTCTTTTTCGTTCGTCTGATAAGGGAACGTCGTAAGAAGAAAGAAGATAGGATTAGTTGGAAAGAGTTGGCAAAACTCTAACTCTGTATCGGACACATGGTCGTATAGTAACCCGAATCAATGTTATGTCATATATCAATCAGTCAACATCTTATGAAAGAAATCAGCAAAACAACCAGAGTCCACAACCTCATCATCCTTGATGAGAGTGGATCCATGCAAAGTATTTATGACGCAGCTCTCAGTGGGGCCAACGAGACCATTCAGACAATCCGTTCCGCCCAAGAGAAGTATCCTGACCAGGAACACAGGATATCCTTCGTCACTTTTAATACCTTCGGAGATTACTTCAGCTCGGGGGTCAATGTGAAGACTCATCTTGATGACGTACCTATTACAGAAGCATCCGATTTGGAGGAAAAGAATTATCAACCAAATGCATGTACACCGCTATACGATGCCATGGGAATAGCTCTCACACATTTGGAAGGCCAGGTGGAGGAGAATGACCGTGTTCTTGTCACAATCATTACGGACGGCTACGAGAATTCTTCCCGTGAATATTCTGGAAAGGCTATCAAAGAGAAGGTCGGCAAACTCAGGGAGAAAGGATGGACTTTTGTATACATTGGCGCCAACCAGGATGCAGTGGAAGTAGCAAAGGAACTTGACATTATGAACTCGTTGAACTTTCAGGCCGATGCCGATGGGACAAAGGCAATGTTCGAACAGACCAATGCAAGCGTGCTTTGTTTCTATAGTAAAATTGATGCAGGATACGCCGGCTCTGATGAAAACTTCTTTGATGACTAACAACAGGTTAAGGTATGGCTTTTTTCCGGCAAGAGTTGGCTATTGATTTGGGAACGGCCAACACGGTAATATTCAAGGATGACAATGTTGTCCTGGATGAGCCCAGTATCATTGCCACGGACACGAAGACTGGCAAACTGATGGCATTGGGCACCCAGGCACAATTGATGGAGGAACACACCCCTCCTGGAATAACCACAATTCGGCCGCTGATGAATGGAGTCATTGCTGATTATGATGCCGCAGAGATGATGCTGACCGGCTTTATCCGGAAGGCGACAGGAAGAAAGAAATCAATTCTTGCTCCCGCCTTGAGGGTTGTTATTGGAATTCCGGGAGGAAGCACCCCTGTGGATATGAGGTCCATTCGGGATTCTGCTTCTCATGCCGGTGCTCACGATGTGGAGATGATCTATGAGCCGATGGCATCAGCCCTGGGAATTGGACTTGATGTCACGGCTCCCAATGGGAATATGATTGTAGATATTGGAGGAGGCACTACGGAAATAGCTGTTATCTCTCTTGGGGGGATTGTGGAATCTGCCAGCATCCATATTGCCGGAAATGAGATTACGACGGATATCATCGACCACATGGCTCAGCAGCATAACATCCATGTTGGAAGGACTACTGCTGACCAAATCAAATTTGCCGTCGGCTCTGTCATACCCGAACTGGATGAGGATAGCCCTGAACCGATTGTGGTCACAGGAAGGAATATGGTTACGGGGCTGCCGTTAGAAGCTTCAATTGATTATAAAGAGATAGCCATGTGCATTGACAAGACCATAGCTAAAATTGAGAATGAAATACTGAAAGTACTTCAAAGGACGCCGCCAGAACTGTACTCAAATATCGTGAAGAACGGCGTTTGGCTTGCAGGTGGCGGTTCACTCCTTCGTGGTATATCCAAACGATTCTCAGAAAAAGTAAACATCCCTTTCCATGTCGCCGAAGATCCACTCAAGGCTGTTGCGAGGGGAACCTGTCTGGCGTTGAAAGGGTCTGACCGTTACCCCTTTATGATGAAGTGATGAATCCATATTCAGTTTTGGGGTTATCTCCGGATGCCAGCATAGAGGAGATACGTGACGCCTATTCCAAGTTATCATTTGAGTGGAATCCCGTTCTGTTCTATGGAGCGGATTCACAAACTATTGAACGTGTACGCCGTAAATACCAAGATATTAAAGAAGCTTATAGCACACTTAAAGATCCGCCGGCTCAACAAGAAGATTGTAAGCAACAAAATGAAAATGATTCTGCCCTTAAAGAGCAAAAGGTAAAACGAGTCAGATACAGTGCCGCCTTCAGCAAGTATTATCTAAACGATGGCGCTAAATCAAAACCTAAGCCTCTACCGTATGATCTATTATCACTGAAGAACAAGTATTTCGAAGATCTATTATTACTGAAGTACAAGAATTCCGACAAGCTCGGAGATCGTTTGAAGTACAGAATAGAGACACTTCAGATTTGGTTTGAAAACCGCGAAAAGATGGATGAGCAATCTGGAGTGTCGGCCATTTTGCATATTCTTTTTACAGCTCTATCATTCATTATTTAGGGCAAAAACATGAAAGTTAGAAGCATAACAGTCCGTCAGGTCATTGGGAATAATCCACCGAAGACCTGTTCATTCCTGTTTAACGATGAGTGCCAGTTGATCATCGAGGACCGCGAAGGCAAGCATATTGAACATCGATATCTTCCGGATGGGAATGAATACGAAAGAATCGTGATCGATAATGGGACCTCGACCAAGACGAGGTTCGAATATGACGATGAAGGGGATCTGTTGGAGGAAGTTGAAACGGATGAGGTGGGTAATCTCCTCTCCAAAACAGCCCATAACTGGATAAAGCCGGAAAGGGTCGAGTCAGTCGAGACTATTGAATATGAGGAGGGGAAACAATCCCTCTCGTTTTCCCGTAGTTATTACCTGAAAGATGGCCGACACCGGTTTACCAGGAGTGATGACTACTGCCTTGTCTCTGAATATGATGAGCATGGAACACTTCGATACGAGAAAGTTGGCTTTGACCTTGACAATGGGCAGGATACTCGGTGGGCTAACATCAACAGGTACAATGATGATGGGTTGATTATTGAGCACATCGATGCGGATGGCACACCTGCCACACTTGAATATCAATACGATGAATATGGGAACTGGATACGGGCAGAAGGCCGAATCAATGGTGGCCCTGTCTCTATGGTAATGGAAAGAATAATCGAATATATTCCCGGCCGATGGACTGGAGAGGAGTCGGTCTATGGAGTCTTTGGAATGTACCACATTACGAAGAAACCGGATTTTAAAAACCGATAACATGATTAAGATGAAGAGAGTAGCCAGATGGACTGGTTCCTCAAGCGGGTCGTCTGGACCTCGTCTGAGACCCTAAAAGTGGCAGGAATCACGGTTCAGGACGCCGTCATTATCGGCACGGACTTCGGTTGCATCGACAATTCCGAACACTTCCTGCAAGCGGTGGTCCTTTCGTCCAACCCCGATGGCGCAATGGAAGAACTCTCCCTCTGATGCCCATTTTGAACAAGGTGTGTATTTATGCTACATATCTTGTACGCCTGAATGCCCCCACACCCATCTGTAGGGCATAATCCATGTACAAGGTATGTAACCTAAAAACATACCTTGTACGTTTTGATTGTCATAGGGTGCCCGGGGGCGTGTCCACCCTCGGACACGGGTAGGGGGAGGGGCCGGAGTGGAGCGAAGCGGAACGGAGTCCTTCGGAAGGGTGTCTCCCTTCCTCCTTCATCCAGCACGGCCGGGGGATCATTATTATGGACTTCTGTTCCCCGCGGCGTGCCGCAGCACGGCTAAGGGAACAAAAAGGAACTAAAACGTTCCCGCAGACGTGCTGCCCGAGCAGCGACTTGTAAAAAAGAGAGGGTGACCTCAAGTCATATTGACTTTTTGGTCACCCTCGTTTTGTATAACGTGCTCGCTTTAAGCGATTTACATTTCACGGCATGGTTTGCGGGGCATCATGCGCAGGCAAATCAGGCCGATCCTGATGCTAATACCCGAAGATTTCCTCCAGCGTCACCTGCTGGACGGGGCCCAGGGTCTTCAGGAAGCCCAGGTCCAGGTCGGCGGGATCGCCGAGGATGGCATACACGTAGGTGCGGCCCTTGATCCACTTGGCGTGGGTGGCGAGGAGGTCGTCCATCGTGAGGGCACCGACTTTCTCATAGATCTGCTTCTCGCGGGGCTCGGTGAGGCCGAGCTCCTGGGCGGTCAGGTAGCTGTACAGGACGGAGGCACCGGTGGTGCGCTGGGTGCGGAGCTTGCCCAGGATGGCGGCTTTCGCGATCTCCAGGTTCTCGGGGGCCTGCGGCAGGTCTTCGATGATTTCGTCGAAGCCCTCGACGGCCTTCTGCAGCTTGTCG
>Ga0310697_10002678_pt1 | contig 18641 bp, 15 predicted proteins | sample 172DNAGHGlowgp2_FD_203883 | JGI IMG/M metagenome (GOLD analysis project Ga0310697, IMG submission 203883) | Sheep rumen microbial communities from Palmerston North, Manawatu-Wanganui, New Zealand - 1728 DNA GHGlow gp2 (v2) (version 2) | ecosystem: Host-associated > Mammals > Digestive system >... | reverse complement strand
GGGTGGTGCCCATGGGGACCTCGATGAGGCCGGTGTTGACCACGTTGCCGGTCAGGGCAAAGGCCTTGGTGCCGGGGCTCTTCTCGGTGCCGACGGAGCGGAACCAGGCCGCGCCCTTTTTGATGATGTCGGGGACGTTGGCAAAGGTCTCGACATTGTTAAGACATGTCGGCTTCCCGAACAGACCCTTGTCCACGCTTCTGGGGGGCTTGGTGCGCGGCATGCCGCGGTTGCCCTCGATGGAGGCGGTCATGGCCGAACCCTCGCCGCAGACGAAGGCGCCGGCGCCCTTGTTGATGTGCATGTGGAAGCTCTTGCCGCTGCCGAGAATATCATCGCCGATGAGGCCGTATTCCTCGGCCTGTCGGATGGCGATGGTCAGGCGAGAGACCGCGAGCGGGTACTCCGCGCGCACATAGATGTAGCCCTCGGTGGAGCCGGTGGCCACGCCCGCGATGATCATGCCCTCCAGGATCTTGTGGGGGTCGCCCTCCATGCAGGAGCGGTCCATGAACGCGCCGGGGTCGCCCTCGTCGCCGTTGCAAACGATGTACTTGACCGGCTCCTCGGTGTGCGCCGCGACCTGTGCCCACTTCTTGCCGGTGGGGAAGCCCGCGCCGCCGCGGCCGCGCAGGCCGGAGTCGGAGACCTCCTGAATGACCTCGTCTCCGCTCATCTCAAAGAGAGCCTTGGCGAGGGCCGCGTAGCCGCCGATGGAGAAGTATTCCTCAATGCTCTCGGCGTCGATGTGGCCGCAGTGCTCCAGCACGCGGCGGGTCTGCTTCTTGTAGAAGGGGATGTCCTCCTGGCGCTTGTAGATCTGGCCGTTCTGCTTGTAGCCCAGGCGCTCGATAAACTCGCCGCCGAGGATCGTCTTCTCCACGATCTCGGCCACATCCTCGGCATGAACCTTGGTGTAGAGCCAGCCTTCCGGCTCGATGCGCACCAGGGGGCCCATCTCGCAGAAGCCGTGGCAGCCGGACTTTTTGATGCCGGTGGCGTCACCCCCGCAGCTGTCGTTGAGGCTCAGCTCAAAAGCCGCGCCGTGGGCTTCCATCTGGGCCTTCAGCTCCTCATACACGGCGAGGTTGCCGCCCGCCGCGCAGCCGGTGCCGCAGCAGACCAGCACCTTGCGCTTTTCGTGGCTGCGGGCCTGCACAAACTTCTCCTGCAGGGCGCGGAACTCTTCCAGGTTCCTGATTCTCTCGCGCATTGCCTCAGCCCTCCCCTCTCAGCTGCTCCACCAGGGCGCGGGCCTTCTCGGGCGTCATGGCCGCATGGACGGTGTCGTTGACCATGACCACGGGGCTCAGGCCGCAGGCGCCGAGGCAGGAGACGATTTCCAGCGTGAACAGCCCGTCGTCCGAGCTGGGCTTATGCTCGTTGGTGCCGGTGGCGTCATAGAGCGCCTGGAGGACGTTGCTGCTCTTGCGCACATGACATGCCGTGCCGCGGCACACCTTCATGACGTACTTGCCCTTGGCGTCCAGGGAGAAGTTGCCGTAGAAGGTTGCCACACCGTAGAGCTTCGACTCGCTCATGCCGACTTTGCCGGCAATGTACTCCAGTGCCTCCTGGGGCAGATAGCGGTACTTTTCCTGTACATCCTGCATGATGGCGATGATCTTCGCCTTGTCGCAGCCGTATTTTTCGAGAACGGAATCGATGAATCTGAGATCAACGGATTCCATGGGGGATCACATCCTTTCGATGAATGGTCGGCGCGCATTGATAATTTAATAACACACGCGCTTAACTATCTTATACTATTTTATAAAGAAATGCAACACATTTTGACAGAAAAAGGGAAATTGTACAAACATATTTTTCTCCCGGAGGATTTTTTCTTGACATTTGTGGTTATTTTGCTACAATCAAGTACGCCCGATCCGCGAGCGACGCTTTCGGAGAGGGGAGTTGTTTTTATTCTGACGCCGAAACAAAGCTTGAGGCGGAAGGTCATGACTGCACAATTTTTGCGCCGCTGCGCGCTTTGCTGCCATGCCTTCCGGCATGGTTTTTTCTTTTGGCGGAAAGGAGCAAAATGGAAACACAGGAAACACGCGTCGCCGCCATTGCCATTCTGGTCGAAGTGCCGGAATCGGTGGACACGCTCAACGCCCTGCTGCATGACTACGCGCCGTATATCCGCGGGCGCATGGGCATCCCGGATCATGAAAGGGGCGTCAACGTGATCTGCCTCGTGCTGGACGCGCCCATGGACACCATCAACGCACTCAGCGGAAAGCTCGGGCGGCTGCCCGGCGTCAGCGCCAAGGCCGTAACGCCGAAAAGTACAAAATAGAAGGAGATAAACACAACATGAAGAAGAAAATCACTGTCCTGACCCTCGCCCTTGCGCTGGTCTTCTGCCTGTTCGGAGGCGCGGCTTTTGCAGATGTTCTGGTGAATACCCGCGTTTTTACTCTCAACGGCACCACCGGCTTCGGCATGGCGGGCATGATCGCAGCGAACGAAAACAAGGTTTGCCCGGAGTATACCTTCACCGTGGAAACTGATCCCTCCGTCGTGACCGCCGCGCTTGTCAGCGGCGAGTGCGACATCGCGGCTCTGCCCACCAACGCCGCCGCTGCCCTCTACAACAAGACCGAGGGCAAGGTGCAGGTGCTGGCTCTCAACACCCGGGGCGTGCTGTACCTCGTGACGGACGGCAAGGAGAAGATCGAGAGCATCGCCGATCTCAACGGCAAGACGGTCTATGCTCCGGCGCAGAACCCCAGCTTCATTTTTGCCGCGCTCTGCAGCAAGTCCGGCATTGAGCTCGACATTGACACGAGCTATGCCCAACCGGCAGAGCTGAACGCCGCCGTCGCGGCCGGGAAGGTCTCCCTTGCCGTTCTGCCCGAACCGATGGTGACCGTAGCGAAGAGCCAGAACCAGGATCTCGTTGTCGCCCTTGACCTCACCGCCGAGTGGGACAAGGTCATGGAGCCGGGCAGCTTGGTGCAGGGCTGTGTTGTTGTGCGCCGTGACTTTGCCGAGCAGAACCCCGATGCTGTCAAGGCTTTTCTCGCGGACTACGAGGCCTCCGTCAAGCTTTTGAGCGAGGATACGCAGGCCGCCGCCGAAAAGATCGAGGCCGCCGGCATCTTCAACAAGGCCGCCGTCGCCGCCAAGGCCATCCCCAACTGCAATGTCTGCTTCGTCACCGGCGAGGATATGCAGCGTGAGCTCGGCGCGTTCCTGGAGATCATGTCCGAGAAGGCGCCTCAATCCATCGGCGGAAAGCTCCCCGGCGAAGACTTCTACTGCATCCTGAAATGAACCCCGCTCTCCGCAAGCTTTTACGGACGCTCGCGGTACTCGTGTTCTGGCTGCTGGTGTGGGGGCTTGCCGCCGCGGCGGTGGGGCAGGAGCTGCTCCTGCCCTCTCCGCTGCAGACGGGCAGAAAGCTTCTCGAGCTTGCAGGCACGGCGGAATTCTGGCTCACCGTGGGCAGGAGTGTGCTGCGGGTGCTGACGGGCATCCTCGCGGCGGTGCTGCTGGGTGTGCTGCTGGCCCTGCTCACACATGGGAGTTCTCTGCTGCGCGCGCTCTTATCCCCTGTCATGACGCTTGTGAAATCAACGCCCGTGGCCTCCTTCATCATTCTCGCCCTGGTGTGGCTGGGGCGTGGGATTGTGCCGGTCTTCATCGCGGCGCTGATGGTGCTGCCCGTGGTCTGGGCCAATGTTTCCGCGGGCCTTGCCGGCATCGACCCGCAGCTTCTGGAGCTTGCGCAGGTTTACAGTCTGCCGCGCGGGCGTGTCCTGCGTCGGATCACCTGGCCGTCGGTACTGCCGCATCTGCGCGCTGCGCTGCGCTCGGCGCTGGGCCTCGGCTGGAAGGCCGGGATCGCGGCCGAGGTGCTGACCGTGCCGCCCTATTCCATCGGCAAGCGCATCTATGAGGCGAAGCTCTATCTGGAGACCACCGAGCTTTTTGCCTGGACGGCGGCGGTGGTGCTGGTGAGCCTTCTGATCGAGGGGCTGCTGCTGCGCCTCACGGACAGGCTCGGCAGGAAGGAGGACGGCCATGCTTGAACTCCAGGACGTTTCCCTGCGCTTTGACGGGAAACAGGTGCTGGACGGCTGTTCCCTGCATCTGCGCCCCGGGGAGCGCCTTGCCCTCATGGGCCCCTCCGGTTGCGGGAAGACGACGCTGCTGCGCGTCGCCCTTTCATTGCAGGTTCCCGACAGCGGGCGTGTAAAAAGCACGGCACGGCGCACGGCGGCCGTGTTTCAGGAGCCGCGGCTTCTGCCCTGGCGCACGGCGGCGGAGAATGTGAACCTCGTTCTCTCCGACCGGGCGGAGACCATGCCGGAGGCGCTTTCGTGGCTTGAGCGCCTGGAGCTCTATGACGCGCGGGATCAGTACCCGGCGGAGATGTCCGGCGGCATGCAGCAGCGCCTCTCCCTTGCCCGTGCCCTCGCCGCCGCCCCGGCGCTTCTGGTGCTGGACGAGCCGTTCAAGGCCCTCGACAGCGCCCTCCGGGAGCGCGTCATGGTCACTGCAAAGGACGCTCTGCAAAACGCGTCGCTCCTGCTCGCCACGCACAGCGAGGCGGAGGCTGAGGCCCTCGGCTGCCGCGTCCTGCGCTATGAGGACGGGCGATTCGTATAACGCAAAGAACTCCCTTTCCCGGCCTGATACTGCCGGAAAAGGGAGTTTTTCATGAAATAGGGCTTGAATCTCACCGGGCTTCTGTGCTACCCTGTTGATATATCGTTACGGAGGAAATCTGTCATGTCAACAAACTGGAACGTTCTCAGCGGGAAGAAATGGGTCGTCTGCGGGGACAGCTTTACAAACGGCCTGGACCAGAACGCCCCGATCCCGGAGGGGCCGTATCGGGGACACAGAAGCGTCTATCCCTATCTGATCGCAAACCGCAACGGCATGGAGCTGGTGCCCTTCTTTGAGGGCGGGCGCACCCTGGCCTATCCGCCGGAGCCGGGCGCCTTCCGCAACTCCCTCACCGCGCCGGATATGCCCTGGAATTATCGGAACATTCCGGAGGATGCCGACTATATCACGCTCTATCTCGGCATCAACGACAGCCACCACGCTCCCCGCGCCTTCTCCGGCGACGGTGAGGACACCACCGGCAAAATCCCCCTCGGCACGCTCGACGATGAGACCATCCACAGCTTCGGCGGGGCCTGGAACGTCGTGCTCTGGTGGCTGATCCAAAACCGCCCGCGCGCGCACATCGGCATCATCGTTTCCAACGGCGTGGAGACGGAGGACTATCGGAACATGACGATCGCGGCGGCGAAGAAGTACGGCCTCGCTTATCTCGATCTGAACGGGGACAGCCGCACCCCGGCCATGATCCGCAGCGTGAACCCCGACGTGGCGGATTTTGTGAAGGAGGAGCTGAAACAGCGCTGGGCCGTGGACTATACCGGCAGCCTCACCGGCAAAGTGAATACCCATCCGAACGACGCCGCCCATCTCTATGAATCGTATATCATCGAGGCATTTTTGAGAAGCATCTGAGCCGCTCGGACAGCGCAGACGGATATGCTTTGCACAAGCACAATCTTTACAGGCAGAAATTGGCTGGTTAAGGAGAAATGGCTATGAGAAAGAGGCTTCTGGCGTTGGCTCTTGTTTTCGTCCTTGTCATCTCGGCGGGGAACACTTCGGCGCTTGCATACGCTTTTCCCGGTTCATCACCAAGGCGCGACGATGTGCGTTACTTCGATATGACGGCGGCGGAATACATTGACCGCTTCAATGCCAAGTACGGCGGCATAGGCATGACGCTGCGTACAGACCCCAGTCATGACGACTGTTATATGGCTGTTAACGGCGAGCGTACGGATATTCGCGTGCAGTTCTGTGACATGATCAACGGCCCCGTTACCACGGGCAGCGGCTTGAAAATGGAGGAATGGAACTGGCTTTATGCCTATATCGCCACCGACGACTATGCCCTGGACATAGATTATTTTGCAAGTTTTCCCATGCTGTGCTCTTTCTTTGCTTCTGTGCTGGGCTGTGAATTTACGCAGGAAGAGTTTATGGCCAACTGTGAGGCCACCGATCCGGAGTATCCGCTCATGCGTTATACAAAGGGCGGAATTGAAAACGAGATCCGCTTCCGGGACGCCAGCGTTGAAGGTTATCACCAGACTGTGTACAGCGTGTCAATCGAGCTTTTGCAGGATGTGGAAGCACCGGAGGTGGTGGAAGATGTGCCGATGCAGGAGGTTTCACCGATTTCTGCTCCTTCGGCGGCGGAGCCTTTGCGGATCGTGGATGTGGCAGCAGGAGCAAATCACACGGTTGTTTTGTACTCTGATGGTACAGTCGGCGCTGTAGGTCAGAATTCTTTTGGTACAGGGCAGTGTAATGTATCGGATTGGAAGAATATTGTCGGAATTACAGCTACAGAAGTAGATACAATCGGTCTAACAGCAGACGGTACTGTCATTTCAGCAGGTTCTACTTTGAATAAAATCAACTGGAATGGAATCAAGAAGGTTGTTTCTGGGAGGGCGTCCTCCCCTGTTGTAGGAATAGGAACAAATGGAAAAGTTATTTCTACACTGAAAAACGCAAGCATCTGGTCCAATATAAAAGCAGTTTCTTTATGGCGCAACCACATTATTGGCTTGAAAACAGACGGTACCGTCATTGCTGTGGGTTGGAACGGAAGCGGTCAGTGCGAAGTATCCGGCTGGCATGATATTACTGCGGTATCTACGGCAAACAGTCATACAGTTGGGCTGAAGGCAGATGGTACAGTTATTGCTACCGGGGATAATTATTATGGTCAGTGCAATGTTTCCAATTGGAGAAATATAGTTTCAGTGACTGCAAGCTCAGATCCCGCTTATCAACATGCCGCCCATACAGCAGGTTTGAAATCAGACGGAACTGTTATTGTAGCAGGAGAGAACAGCCATGGTCAATGCAATGTCTCCGGTTGGACTGAGATTAAAGAAATTATTCCTGTTGATACATCTTTTGGCTCATATGTCATAGGCATCCGAAAAGACGGGACAGTACTCTGTACAGGATCGGATTCGTTCGGTGCAGACAAGGTTACCGGCTGGACAGGCATAATAAAAATTGTTGCCGGTAATGGTTTCACGATAGGCCTTTGCAATGATGGCACAGTCGTCGCCGCCGGGCAAAATAACATGGGTCAGTGCGATGTGGATACGCTCAACGCCCCGGTGCTGGCCGCAAGAAGAAAAACGCTGGAAGCGGTCTCGTCAGAATCAGTCGCTCAACCTGATCTCCCCTACAGCACCCCCTCGGGTGACTTCAATTACGCCATCCTTCAAAACGAACCCGGCTATATCTATGACAAGTTTGATGACTACTGGACCTGGTTTGAAGCCTATGACGAGCCGTATCTGGACGCGGATCTCATCATCGGCATCCAGCTTGAGGGCGAAAAGGGCGGAAGCAACCTGGCCACTGCTTCCCTGTACACAAAGGTTATGGACAAAAACGGGCGGATTACTGACTGCGCTTCGTCGCTGGTGTTTCTGATCGACGGGGTGAAGTACGCATACAACAAGCTGCCTGCGGAGGACAGCGGCATGGCGGGCGGAACATTTCTTTACAAGGACGGCTACGAGCTTATCAAAGCTCTCGCAGAAGCAAAGGAGGTCTCTGTCAAGCTGACGTTGTTTGGCGGCAATACGCTGCGGCTGGATTTAGATCGGACACAATTCAACAGCAGGCTTGGAAATATGTGCAAGAAAACCGTGCAATACCGGCTCTGGGATCATTACATTGATAATCCCGCTGTCGAAATGCTGGAGACAATGTATCCGCTGGAGATCACGAAGAAATAAAATCATTCAGTTTTGATTGGGAGAAACAACTTTCTGCTTTTATGAAACGAACGCGGACACAGCGCGAAAACCACTCGCATAACACAACACCTCCTGCAAATACTATCCGTGACAACAGATAGAAACGCAGGAGGTTTTTTGCATATGAAAGCAACCGGAATCGTGCGGCGCATCGACGATCTGGGCCGCGTGGTGATCCCCAAGGAGATCCGCCGCACCATGCGCATCCGCGAGGGTGACCCGCTGGAGATTTTCACGGACAAGGACGGGGAGCTGATTTTCAAGAAATATTCGCCCATTGGGGAGCTGGGGGACTTCGCCGGGCAGCTGTGCGACAGTCTGCGCCGCTCCACCGACGCCATCGCTGCGGTCTGCGACCGGGATGCGGTGATCGCCATTGCGGGCGGCGGGCGGCGGGAGCTGCTGGAAAAGCCGATCAGCCAGCAATTGGGTGAGATCCTGGAGGAGCGGGCGCTCTACCGCCATATGGGCGGAAGCGGCGTCAGCGTGAGCGAGAGCGACGAGAAATACGTGGTGTCCGTGGCGGCGCCCGTGATTTCAGAGGGCGACGTGATGGGTGGGGTGCTTTTTGTCGCGCCGAAGGATGCCCCGGCTGCGGGAGAGATCGAATACAGGCTGGCCCAGACGGTGGCGGCGTTTCTGGGCAAACAGATGGAAAGCTGAAAAGCGCATAGAAAAAGCACGGCTGTCCCTTCGTGAGACGGCTGTGCTTTTCTTCTGTTTGACGCCGAAAGAGCATCACAGAATGTTCAAAAAATTCCCAATCTTTGTTCAGAAATTTGAAGAGAATTTTTAACACTTGTGTTGTACGATATGCTCACATCAAAGAAAACGAGGTGCAAGCAATGAAAAACATATTTACCGATATTCGCAGGCTGGCCGCAGTTTTGCTCGCGGTGCTGCTTCTGTGTTCGGTCACGGCGGTCTCCGCCTTCGCCGCGGGAAGCGGACCGGTCCTGCACTACGCCTCCGCCGGTAGGACACCTGAGTCCGCAGCGGAGGTCTACGCGCAGAACGTGAACTCCATGGTCTCGGTGACGACCTCGATGAAGATGAACATGTTCGGCTACGATGCGCTTACGGCAGGCGCGGGATCCGGCTTCATCATCACCCAGGACGGCTACATCCTGACAAACTACCACGTGATTGAGGGCGCGGACAAGATCAACGTCGGCATGTACGACGGCGAGAGCTACACCGCGGAGCTGATCGGCTATGACGACAGCAACGACATTGCGGTTCTGAAGATTGACGCCTCCGGCCTCACGCCGGTGACCTTCGGCGATTCGGACAAGGTCGTTGTGGGCGAAGACGTGGTGGCCATCGGCAACCCCCTGGGCGAGCTGAACTTCTCGTTGACCAAGGGCGTCGTCAGCGCCCTGGATCGGGACGTGTCCTTCTCCGGCAGTGTGCGCCTGAAGCTCATCCAGACCGACTGCGCCATTAACTCCGGCAACTCCGGCGGCGCCCTGTTCAACATGTACGGGGAAGTCATCGGCGTCACCAATGCCAAGTATGCCGGCAGCGGCTTCGGCACTGCGCCCATTGAGAGCATCGCCTTTGCCATCCCGGTCAATTCCATCGCCAATATCGTTGAGCAGATCATGACCAAGGGCGAAATCTCCAGCCCTTACATCGGCATCACCGTCGGCGACGTGGACGAGACCCTGCGCGCCTACGGCATCCCCGCCGGCGGCAATGTGGTCGAGGTGACGGAGGGCTCTCCCGCAGATGAGGCCGGGCTCAAGCAGAACGATGTCATTACCGGCGCAAACGGCGATCCCATCAAGGGCCGTGACGACCTGGTCAAGCTCATCCGCTCCTGCACAGCGGGCGACAAGGTGGAGCTGACCGTCTACCGTCAGGGTGAGACGGTGACCCTCACCGTCACCGTGGGCGAGAATGTCAAGAGCGCCCTGCCCGAAACGGAGAATACCGAGAATACGGAAAAGCCCGAAAAGTAAAAAAGTGCGCTGCAAAGCAGCGCCCAAAAGAAGTACCCGGCGCGGAAAGCGCCGGGTACTTTGGAGACTGTCAAAAAACCTTGCGACAACGTGCGATAACAGAACCGCAGGGGAGCTCGAGGGGGCAAGGCCCGCCTCGAATACAATAAACCGCCGTCTGAAAAGGCTTGCATTTCAAGGCTTTTCAGATTACAGCATTTTGCCTCAAGCAAAATGCTCGGCGGTGAAGCGCAGTCAAAAAAGTCCCCATAAGGACTTTTTTGACAAGCTGAGAAGCACCCGGCGCGGAAAACGCCGGGTGCTTTGCATTTCTTACTTCTTGCTTACGATCTTAGCGGCGCGGCGGCCGAAGGTCATGGTGCGGCCGCAGGCGAGGCCGGTGAAGAGGTTGGGATAGTTGTTGGCGAAGAAACCGCCGGTGCAGTCGCCGGTGGCGTAGAGGCCCTCGATGACGGAGCCGTCCTCCCGGATGACCTGCATGTCGGTGTTGATGCGGCAGCCGTCCAAGGTGGTCAGGTGCCAGGCGCCGGTGCGGATGCCGTAGAAGGGGGCGGTGTCGACCGGGGTCATGCGGTGGGCGGACTTGCCGTAATCCTCGTCCTCGCCCTTGGCGCAGAGAACGTTGTAACGGGCGACGGTTTTCTCCAGCTCGTCGGCGGGGATGTTCAGCTTCTCGGCCAGCTCCGCGATGGTGTCGGCCTTCTGCAGGTAGCCCAGGGCCAGGTGGGAGTTCTCGCCCTCGGTCATTTCCTTCCAGCAGGCATCAAAGCCGCGGTTGGAGAGTGCGCCGTTCGGGAACGGGAAGAGACGGCAGCAGCCGACCTCGTCAAACTGCTCAGCATACTGTTTGCAGTTTGCGTCAAAGATGTCGACGTAGGTGTGGTTTGGCTGCATGTACATGGAGTGCAGCATGAACTCATAGGGGCCGGACTCGTTGCAGAAGCGCTGGCCCTTGAGGTTGACCTTGAGGAAAGGCTGTTCGCCGAACCAGTACCACTTGCCGTTGGTCTTGTAGCCGGCGGTCTCGGTGGGGAGGCACGAGCAGCGGTTGAACATCATGGACGCATGGCAGGGGTCCATCTGGCCGCCGGCCCAGAGCATCGCCTTGATGCCCGCGCCGTCGGACTTGGAGCCCATGGGGACGTTGATCTTCATCTTCATGGTCTGGGGCTGGAGGGCCAGCATCATGTCGCCGTTGGAGGCGTATCCGCCGGTGGCCATGATGACGCCCTTGGAGGCGTTGATGCGGATGTAATGCTCGTCCTTCATGTCCTGGGCGATGATGCCGGTGACCTTGCCGTCCGCGTCCTGGTCGAGCTTGACGAGGCAGGTGTTGCAGCGGATCTCACCGCCGTGGTCGGTGACGAACGCGGTCATGTCGGAGTTGAGGTCCACGTCGTCGGGCTTGCCTTCCACGGGATGGGGGCTGTGGCCGGTGGCATAGGCCTTGTCGCGCTCGGGATGGTTGAGGTCGCCCACGCCGCCCTCGAGGCTCATGTACCAGTGGCCGGTACTCTCAAGCAGATCGGTGAGCCAGTCGACGGTTTCGCCGGAGTTGTCGATCCAGACCTTGACGAGGTCGGAATCCACATAGCCGCTGGCGTAGCGGACGATATCCTGCAGGGCCTCAATCTTGTTGATCTTGAACTCGGGGTACTGATCGAAGCTTGCAAGCTGGAGCTTGGAATTGATGGCGCCGATATCCTCCTTGATCTTGGTGGGGGTCTCGGCCTTTTCGACGACGAGGACCTTTGCGCCCTCCTCGGCGGCGGTCATCGCGGCGATCCAGCCGCCGGTGCCGCAGCCGACCACCAGTACCTCGGTATCGAGGGTCTCGGTGATGTCGGCGTCCGCGATCTCGGGAGCCTCGCCCAGCCAGTCGGCGTTGAAGCTCTCGGTCTCCTGCACGACGATGGCCTTGCCGCTGGCCTGAGAGATACAGTCGGCCACGGCCTTCTTGACTGCGTCGGAGGTGACGGTGGCGCCGGAGACGGCGTCCACCTCCAGGCCCTGGGCATCCAGAATGGCCTGCTCGAGCTTGGGAGCGGCGGCGCCGCCCAGCTCGGGAGTCTCGCCGGAGGCGTCGATCTTGACGGAGAGGATCTCGCTCTCGCTGAACTCCATGGTGACCTTGACATCGCTTGCGATGCCCTTGGCGGTGGCGGAGTAGGTGCCGGGGGTGTACTTGGCTTCCTCAGCAGCAGCCGTGACGGGGACGGAGCCGAGCACGCCGGCGGCGGCGACGCCCATCGCGCCCGCGGCAAGGCCCTTCAGAAAATCTCTGCGGGAAAGTTCTTTTGCCATAGTCATTTCTCCTTTTCAATGTAATTTTGAGTGGTTCTCAATTACATTTTATTTTACCGTAAATGCGCTTAACAGTCAATTGTTTTTAGCTGGAATGAGAGGTTCGGCACAAAGTATCTCGTTTTTGCGCGCGAAAGCGCCCCGTCCGGGCAGGACGGGGCGCTGCTTTATATTTTACCGCTCCTCGCGGAAGTAGGGAAGGCCGAGGGAGGCGGGGGGCTGGTTCTCGCGCTTGTTGCGCATGGAGGAGATGACCAGCACGATGATGGTCACGACGTAAGGCGCCATCTTGTAAAGCTCCTTGACGGCGAGGTTCATGCCCGAGGGGATATACATGTGCAGGATATAGAGCCCGCCGAAGAGGAAGGAGGCAAGCACCCCCACGTTGGGCCGCCAGATGGTGAAGATGACGAGCGCGATGGCAAGCCAGCCGCGGTCACCGAAGGCGTCGTTCGTCCAGACGCCGCAGGCGTAGTCCATCACGTAGTAGAGACCGCCGAGACCCGCGATCATCGCGCCCACGCAGGTGGCCACGTATTTATAGCGAGTCACGTCGATGCCGGCGGCGTCGGCGGTGGTGGGACTCTCGCCCACCGCGCGCAGGTGCAGGCCCGTGCGGGTGTGGTTGAGCACATAGGCCACGGCGAGGGCGATCGCCACCGCCGTATAGGCGAGAAAACCGTAATTCAGAAAGAGCTTGCCGAAGACCCCCATTTTGTCCGCAAAGGGCAGGGTACGGCGGAAGACGTTGGAGGTGTTGGTCATGATGATGGAGGGCAGACTGCTGCCGGAGAGTTTGATGAGAGAGCCGCCGAAGAAGTTGCCGAAGCCCACGCCGAAGGTGGTGAGGGCAAGGCCCGTCACGTTCTGGTTTGCGCGCAGGGTAACGGTGAGAAAGCAGTAGAGAAGCCCCATGAGAAGGCTCCCCAGCAGGCAGCAGCCCAGGGGGATCAGGATGGTGAGGGCGGTGTTCATGTCCTGGGCGGTCTTGCCCGCCTCATAGTAGAACGAGCCGATCACGCCGCTGATGCCGCCGACGTACATGATGCCGGGGATGCCCAGATTCAGGTTGCCGGACTTCTCGGTGAGGGTCTCGCCGGTGCTGCCGAGCAGAAGCGGGATGCCCTGGACGACGGCACGGGGGATAAAGGATACGATATCAAACATGGCTTAACCCTCCTTTCCCGCGCCGCGGGTGAGCTTGATTTCGTAGTTGATGAAGAACTCGCTGCCGATGATGCAGAAGAGGATGATGCCGGTGAGGATGTCGCCGAAGCTGCGGTTGAGGCCGAACTTGGTGGCGATCTCGCCCGCGCCGCGGCCGAGGAAGACCAGCAGGAAGCTCGTGAAGATCATGCCGATGGGATTGAACTTGGCAAGCCAGGAGACCATGACCGCCGTGAAGCCGCGCCCGTCGACGATGGTGGTGGTCAGGGTGTGGTTGGTGCTGCCGACGAGCAGCAGACCCGCGAGGCCGCAGATCGCGCCGGAGAGGAGCATGGTGCGGATGATGACCTTTTCAACCTTGATGCCGACATAGCGGGCGGTGCGCTCGGACTCACCGACGACGGCGATCTCATAGCCGTGCTTGGAGTAGTTGAGGTAGATATAGACCAGCACACACAGAATGGCCACGACCAGCACGTTCAGCAGATACTTCTGGCTCGGGAACTGGGGCAGCCAGCCGATCTGGGTGTTGGGGTTGATGATGCCGATGGTGCCGGAGCCCTTGGGACTCTCCCATACGACGCAGTAATAGGCCACAAGCTGGGTGGCGACATAGTTCATCATCAGGGTGAAGAGGGTCTCGTTGGTGTTGAATTTTGCCTTGAAGAAAGCGGGGATGCCGGCCCAGATTGCGCTGGCGAGAAGGCTTGTCACGATCATGCAGAGGATGACCGCCCAGTTGGGGAGCTTGTTTGCCAGGGTGATCATGCAGGCGGCGCAGGCAAGGCCGCCGATCAGGGCCTGCCCCTCCGCACCGAGGTTCCAGCAGCGCATGCGGAAGGCGGGCGTCACGGCGAGGGACACGCACAGCAGCATTGCGATATTCTGCAGCAGCACCCAGAACTTTCTGGTGGTGCCGAAGGAGCCCTTCCAGATGGCGGCGTAGACGGCGAAGGGATTTTCGCCGGTGACAAGGCTCGTAATGACACCGCAGAGCACCAGGGCCAGCAGCAGGGCCGCGCCCCGGATGGCCCAGGCCCTGTACCAGGGCAGGGCCGCGCGCTTGGCGACGTGGAAGAGGGGCGTTTTGGTTTTCTTATTCATCGGCTTTTCCTCCGAGCTTTGTCATCATCATGCCGACATCGCGCTTCTTCGCGCCGCGGCCCGGGACGATGCCCGAGACCTTTCCGCCGCAGAGCACCAGGATGCGGTCGGCCAGCTCCAGCAGCACATCCAGATCCTCGCCCACGTAGAGGACGGCGACACCCTGCTCCTTCTGGCGGTTGATGAGGTCATAAATGGTATAGGATGAGTTGATGTCCAGGCCGCGCACCGCATAGGCGGTGAGCAGCACCGTGGGGGCCGAGGCGATCTCGCGCCCGACCAGCACCTTCTGGACGTTGCCGCCGGAGAGCCTGCGGACGGGGGTGGAGATGCCGGGGGTCTTGACCTCCAGCTCCCGCACGACGGTCTCGGCAAGCTTCCTGGGGGTGCGGCGGTCGGTGAAGAAGGAGTGCCCCCTGCGGAAGGAGCGGAGCATCATATTGTCCGAGAGATCCATGTTGGCTACCAGCCCCATGCCGAGGCGGTCCTCCGGCACGAAGGAGAGGCTCACCCCCATCTGCGCGATGGAGAGGGGATCCTTGCCGAGGAGCTGCTCGCGCCGTCCGTCATCCTCAATGTACTCGATGGAGCCGGCCTCCACAGGCTGCAGGCCTGCGATGGCCTCCAGCAGCTCCTTCTGGCCGCAGCCGGAGATGCCCGCAATGCCGAGGATCTCCCCGGAATTGGCGGTAAAGCTCACATTGTCGAGCTTGAGGATACCGTCCATGCTGCGCACGGTGAGTCCCTTGACCTCGATGCGGGGATGGGGATTGACAGGCTCGGGCCGTTCGATGTTCAGTACCACGGGATGGCCCACCATCATGTTGGTCATTTCCTGGGCGTTGGTGGATTTGGTGGGCATGTCGCCGATGAACTGGCCGTGGCGCAGGATGGCGACGCGGTCGGACAGGGCCTCCACCTCATGCATCTTGTGGGTGATGATGACGATGGCCTTGCCGTCGTCGCGCATGTTGCGCAGCACCGCGAAGAGCTTGTCCGTCTCCTGGGGGGTCAAAACGGCGGTCGGCTCGTCAAGGATCAGGATGTCCGCCCCGCGGTAGAGGACCTTCACGATCTCCACCGTCTGCTTCTGGGAGACGGACATGTCGTAGATCTTCTGGTTCGGATCGACCTCGAAGCCGTAGGTATCGCAGATCTCGCGTATTTTTCTGGCTGCGGCCTTGAGATCAAGCTTGCCTGGCAGGCCCAGGACAATGTTCTCCGCCGCGGTCAGCACGTCCACGAGCTTGAAGTGCTGGTGGATCATGCCGATGCCGAGATCAAAGGCGTCCTTCGGGGAGCGGATCACAACGGGCCTGCCGTCAATGGCGATTTCCCCCTCGTCCGGGAAATAGATGCCGGAGAGCATGTTCATGAGGGTGGTCTTGCCGCTCCCGTTTTCGCCGAGCAGGGCCAGAATCTCCCCACGGTAGATATTGAGCCAGACCCGGTCGTTGGCCAGGGTCGGGCCGAAGCGCTTGGTGATGTTGCGCATGGTTACTGCGGCGATCTTGTTGTCCATGGTTTACTCCTTAATATGCGGCATCGCCCCCGCTCCTTGGGAGAAGCGGGGGCGCTTTGAAATTCCGAAATCAGGCGTCGATGTTGGTGATACCGTCGATGTCGATATCGAAGTAGGGCGCAGAGCGGTACTCGGACTCGTGGAAGTAACCCTCGGCGATGACGTTGGTCTCGGGCTGGAAGTCGCCCATATCGTCAACGTCGGCCAGGTACTCGGTGAGGGCCTCGCCGTTCACGGTCCAGGCGGCAGTGTCGAAGACCTTCAGTTCGCCGGAGGCAAGCCTGGCCTCGACTTCCTGAAGCTTCTCGGCGGTGCCGGCAGCGGCGGCCTTGTCGTTAATCTCGGTCATCTTGACGGAACCGGTGGCCAGGGTGCCGGTCCAGTCGGCCTCAATGGCCTCACCGTTTGCAACGCAGGTCATGGCGTGCTCCATATAGGGAGCCCAGTCGATGCGGGAGGCGACAATGAAGGTGTTGGGGCAGGCGTCAGCAGCGGAGCCGTTATAGAACACGAAGGGGACATTGTTGGCCTCGCACTCGGTGGGAGCGCCCATGGAGTCGGCATGCTCGGAGATCAGGACGCAGCCGTTGTTGATGAGCTTGGTGGCGCCCTCCTTCTCGAGGGTGGGGTCATACCAGGAATTGGTGAAGGTGACCTCCATGGTGGCGGTGGGGCAGACGGAGCGGACGCCGAGGAAGAAGGAGGTGTAGCCGGACTTCACTTCGGCATAGGGGAAGGCACCGATATAGCCGACCTTGGCCTGATCCGCGGTGATGGCACCGGACTCGATCATCTCATTGAGCTTGAGGCCCGCGGCGACGCCGCCGAGGAAGCGGCCTTCGTAGATGGAGGCGAAGCCGTTGTGGTAGTTGGCGACACCGGCGGTGTGGGCCTGGGTGCCGGTGGCATGGCAGAACTCGACATCGGGGTAGTCCTTGGCGACCTGGAGAAGGAAGGGCTCATGACCGAAGGAGTCGGCAAAGATGAAGTTGCATCCCTCGTCGATGAGCTCCTCGGCAGCGTCAGCGCATTCCTGACCCTCGGGGATGCCGGTCTTGAGTAGGTATTCAACGCCCAGCTTCTCGCAGGCTTCCTTGGCCGCATTGATGAAGTTGAGGTCATAGGTGGAGTTCTCGTCGTGCAGGAAGATGAAACCGGCCTTGACGGTCTTCGGCTCGGCGGCGGAGGCGGCGGGAGCAGCGGTGACAGCGAGCGCAAAAATCATGGTCAGGGCGATGAGCAGAGAAAGGATCTTTTTCATGTTCAGTCTCCTTAAAAATGTTTTTGGGTCTGACGGCGCTGGTGGTTCTTTGGGGAAGGGGACGCTGCCATGAAAAAAGCCGACAGTTTTTTCGTGGCAGCGTCGATGCGATAAAAAATGCACTGGCGCGGACGATCGGCGCCCGGTACCAATGCAAACTATACCTAAGGGCCAGGAGAGAGGCCCCTTGCCCTGTTGGCTGCTTCGATAGTCCGGTCATTTACGGCGTCCGGGTAGAAACTTCAAATCCATATCATTTGCTTATATCGAGCAATATTCAATTGTTCCGTTTTTCGGGAACGCGTATAAAATACCAGTCTTTTCGTCAAAAGTCAACTGTATTTCCTGTTAGAAATGGCCAGATATGGCAGGCATGTTTTGTGCACCATTCACAAATGGAGAAATATGTAAAAAACCCGCAATGCCTTGCGGCGCAAGTGTTTCAAGTTTTTTAAGCTTTATTTAACCGAAGCAGATGCCCTTGTCGTCCATTTCTGCGATGCGGGCCAGGCTCTCCACCTTCACGCCCTCGGCGCGCAGACTGTCTCCGCCGCCCTGAAAGCGTTTCTCCACTGCGGCGCAGGCGCCGACCACCGTCGCGCCCGCCTGCTCGACCAGGCTTTTCAGGCCGAAGAAGGCCGCCCCGGTGGCGAGAAAGTCGTCCACCAGCAGCACGCGGTCACCCGCGTTCAAATAGTCCTTTGCCACCACGACGGTGTTGACGTTGCCGTGGGTGAAGGAGGGGATCTCCACCGCGTAAACGTTGTCGGAGATATTGCTGGTCTTGCTCTTCTTGGCGAAGACCACGGGGCACTGAAACTCCAGCCCCACCAGGATTGCGAGGGCGATGCCGGAGGCCTCGATGGTGAGGATCTTGTTGACCCCGTCGTCCCGGAAGAGGCAGCGGACCTCCTTTGCCATCTCCTGCATCAGCAGGGGGTCCAGCTGATGGTTGAGAAAGCTGTCGATTTTCAGGATACCGCCGGGCAGCAGCCTCCCGTCGGTGAGAATGCGCTGTTCAAGAAGCTCCATGGTTTTTTCCTCCGAAAGATCAGATTCTTTGTCACTTTGTTCCTCAGAATGTCAGCGGCTGAATCGTTATCCGATCAGATTGAAAATGGAATCGTCGTTTTCCACCCAGTCGGACACGGGGATCACCCGGTACTCGTCGGGACTTGTGCGGATGACGACCTTTTCGATGCCGGCGTTGATGATTTGCCGCTTGCACATGGAGCAGCTCATTGCGTCGGGCAGCAGCTCGTTGTTCTTGGCGCTGCGGCCGACGAGGTAGATGGTCGCGCCGATCATGTCGCGGCGGGAGGCGGAGATGATGGCGTTAGCCTCCGCGTGTACGGAGCGGCAGAGCTCATAGCGCTCGCCGGAGGGAATGCCAAGCTTTTCGCGCATGCAGCCGCCAAGGTCTGAGCAGTTGCGCCGGCCCCGGGGCGCGCCGTTATACCCGGTGGAGATGATCTCGT
>Ga0310697_10002673_pt1 | contig 18653 bp, 5 predicted proteins | sample 172DNAGHGlowgp2_FD_203883 | JGI IMG/M metagenome (GOLD analysis project Ga0310697, IMG submission 203883) | Sheep rumen microbial communities from Palmerston North, Manawatu-Wanganui, New Zealand - 1728 DNA GHGlow gp2 (v2) (version 2) | ecosystem: Host-associated > Mammals > Digestive system >... | reverse complement strand
AGGTGGCTCTTGAGGTGTCTGTTCAGATTAAATTCATCTCCGTCGGTACCAGTGTGAGTACTGAATATCACGATGCAGCCATGAAGTGCAGCCGCAATTCAGAGAGCCATATCACCGCCCGTGGTGGCAATGTGTCGCTCGTGACGGCATTCACTACGGGTCAGGCAGCGACGATAGACACCTCGACACTGCGCAAGTGGCAGGCGACGGTGACGCCTCAGGATGCTGCACTCATCGACATCCGTCTGGTGCCTATCTACGAGGTGATCTACGATCAAAAGACGCGTACCATCCTGAAGAACTATATGGATAAATCGCTGCGTAACTACGAAGAGAATTGATGCGGCCTTTGGCCTAAATAAAAAATAAGAAATAAAAAATAAAAAAGGCAACGATATGGAAACCCAAATAAGCAGAAGCCCGAAGCGTTTATTTTATATTTTATATTTTATATTTAGCGTAGCGCTTCTCACGTCCTGTACCGATGACCTTGCGGATGCTGGAACTGATGACGGTAACTATCGGTTTACGAGAGCCTACTCTGACGAACAGGTCAAGTTGCAGCGTTTGGGATATGCCTATAACGCTGCCGGCAATGTGATGGACGACAGTAGTTTTTCCGCGAAGCCCGTCATCAACATTGACCGTCTCAAAGCAGCCGAGAAAACGTATGGGCTGATCATCAACTCCGAGCTTCGCCACTATACGTCGATGGACATCTTCAGCGGAAACACCCTGCAGGAACTGGGACATGAGGAAACCAAGTTCACAATCGATGACAGTGAAGCCATCGGCAGTGGTAAGTATTACCGCAATAATAAGACGACATACACCGGCAAGTGGAAAAACTGCTACAAGGCCCACATGTTCATCAAGCATGTGATGGCTACCATGACCATCGATGCGGGCATACTGCGTTGTCTGAACCTGGACAATCTGGACGATGCCAATAGCGTGTTGGAAACAGACTTCCGCAAGGATGTCGCCGAACTGGTGAAGAGCGGCATCGATACCGCCAGTGCCACCAAGTTTTCCGAGAAGTATGGCACGCACCTAGTGGTGTCGTCTAATCTGGGTGGCATGATAGAGCTGCAGATGGAAATCAACCGCGACTCGTGTGTCGACCGCGTGTACACCACGCAGCAGGTCAGTGAGATCATCCTTGGCAAGAAGGTGACGAAGACCACCAACTCGAAGGTAATCAGCGAAATATCCAAACACAGTGTTCAGTATCACGGACAAATCAGCGTCAAGGGCGGTGCGAAAGACCGCTGCGATTCACTTCACAGAATTTTCGACGAGACGAAGGCTGCCGCAGTGAAAATCAGCGATGGCGACTATTACAACTGGGCCAACCATATCAGCATCGAGCCCGATAACTATAATGCATCCTTCATTGGCGGACGTTATCTGCCGTTCTATGAGTTGTTCGAGGATTCCACCACCCGTCGGGCCTTGCGACGGGCCTACGAGCTGTACCTGAAGAAGGAGGCGCCCACGCAAGAACAGTATGAGCCCGACTACGGAGTCATGCCCGTTGCAGGCAATTACGGTCCCGATGTGCGGGTGGCTGCGGTGGATTCCAATAAAGCATGTATCATGTGTCAGGAGTATGTTCCCAGCATCCGTAGCGACAAGCCGTGTGTCGTGGCCTACCCGCTCATCCGCGGTGCCGACGGCAACGTACGTCCGTTCCTGTATACGGGACTGTTTGTCGGCGACGAGAGCCATCGTCCGGGACGTGTCGTCTGGGAGGGCAGTTCATCGGTCTACACGCCTTCCGACAGCATCTTCTATGAGAGCGACAGCACCTCCATCCGCAACCTCTTCGACCCGGAGACCCACGCCCTGAAGAATGTGTATTTCTACTGGAATGCCGTTCACGCGCAGCCCTGTCCCACAGCCGGTAAAGCACCGAAGACATACAGCAGCTCCGTTTTCACTACCCAGCCTGCAACTCTTGCCGAGCCTACCACCGTTGCTAAGGTGGCCAGCACATTTTGGTCGGTGCGTCCCGTTGTGATGAAAACTGAAAGCATGCAGGAATACTGGAAGCAAGACAAATTGTTCCAGATATTCTCAACGAAAGGACTTCTTGATAATAACGGCTTATTATTCAAGGTCGGCAAGTATTGCTACTGCCTGGTGGACGGAGGTGACAACATGAAACGCGTTAAAGACTTCACGGACGACAACGAAGGCAATAAACAATGGACTGCCGCCGTGAGCCAGTCGGTGAAAGCCATCGGTCTGAACGACTATCTGCCTACGGTCGCGCAGTCGAAGAGCATCACCCGCATGCTGGGCAACCGCATGAGCATTTTCTACGACCGCTCATACGACGGACGTAACATGCTCGGACTGGACTGGCCTGCCGGCTACTGGGTCCTCTCGGCCCCTGGTCTGGTAAAGACGGGATTCAAGCCTGAACAGAACGACGGTCAGGGCATGCCGGTGATTACCAACGACAAGGGTCAGGTGCGCATCCTGCGTCTGAGCGGTTCGGGCACCGACCTGCTGCTCGACTATCCGGAATATGTCAGGGCGTTCAACTACTCCGATCAGATGTACTTCAAGTTTTTCCCCATATATATTACGATAGACAAATTCTAATACGGCCTGCGGCCTAAATAAAAAATAATAAATAAAAAGATAAGATATAAGAGAAATATGAGAAGGCTGTTTTTATTTTATATTTTATATTTTATATTTAGCGTAGCGCTTTTGACTTCCTGTACGCGTGAAGATGATGTCGACGTGCTGACGGCTATTGAGGAATACAACCCTGAGAATGCCAACGGCACCTACAGCGAGGCTCACTGGCGGCGGGTGCATGCAGCACAGCGCCAGGAATACATCGGCGACCTGTATCGCAGCTACGGTGTGGGCTACGGCTATAACGGCACGGGAAAGTACAGCGACTACGACGAGGTGCGCGACCGTGTCATCGACCTGTCGTATATTCAGAAGTTCGACCAACAGCACGGCTCTACCACCATCGTCGACGACATATCCCCGTCGTCCTACCATCATGTCTACAGTGGTACCGATGCCATCACAATATGCCAGAAGCTCACGGCAAACGCCTCGGTGAAAGTCGATGCAATCCTCTTCCAGGCCGAAGTCTCAACGACCTATAACAAGACCGACATGACGAGCAACGAATACGCCTTCTGCACCATCTACGACGGTCTGACCATGGCATCACGCCATATGGAGCCCTACGACCTGTACTATATCGCCCGTGAGCATCCCGAGGCGCTCTCTCCGGGATTCCTCCGTTACCAGAGGCTCGCCAAGGAGGCCATCGACAAGAATAATAACACCGAGGCCATCCGCATACTTCAGAATATGTTTCAGACCTACGGCACCCATATTATCTATCATGCCCGTCTGGGTGGCAAGCTGAAGTTCACCACTACCATGAACCGCCATGTGGTCGACTCCCGCAACTCGCTGGAGCAGCAGGCCAGTGCATCGTTCCTCTATTGCATCGGAACCACCAAGGGAACGGCGACACAGGACTGGGTCATCAATACGAAGACCGACCGCGAGACCCACATCGAGGCACTGGGTGGCAACAGTGCCCTCGCCCTGAAATTGTCGGGCCTGCACGACAGTGATGACAATGCGCTGAAGAGCAAGGTGGTTGACGAGTGGTTCAAGTCGCTTAAGTTCACGCCTGGCGCCGATAAGGATGACAATAATGTCGAGCTCATCGACATCAAGGTGGCACCCATTGCCGACCTCATCACCGAGCCTAGCGTCGCCTCACTCTATAACCTGCTGGTGGGCAAGCACATTGCCTACGAGACCAACGTCATGCCCCGTGCCAGGAATACGATATATGCCAAGATTCCGACTTCCGCTCTCCAGCTTACCCAGCGTTTCGTCACCAATAAGGTTGTTGTCCAAAACGAGATTATCGGTGAGATACTCAATGAATACGTCCACAACGTGGAATATACGGTGTTCTATCCCACACTGGGTGGTAAGATGGGTCGCGAGGGTATTGGTCGCCGATGCAGTGACGACAGCCTGTTCACCATCACATGGCAGTATCTCGAGGGTGCGGAGCGCCAGGCGAAAGCCTATGTCACCCCGCTCGTACGACTTAACTACGATGATTACATCTATTATAACAACGGAGACATCGATATCTCGCCTACCGATAGTATCAAGTTCTACACTACCGCTGCTTCAATCAGTCAGGCAGCCCTGTATATGTGGAACGACACCTGTACGGCCAACATGAAGATAGGCCCCTACTACCTGCATCAGGGCGTGATGGCCAACACTAACAAAGACAAATCGGCCACAAACACCATACGTACCCTGCTGAAGGATGTCCCCGTGGGCTACGAGGTTGCCGACACGATGAAGACGAACGAGATCGTGCGTTTCATGTACCATTCCGGCGAGGTGTTCGCTGCTGACCGTATTAAAATGAGTGAGACGCCCCCGTTCTTCGGCTACAAGCGGTTTATCTTGTTCGATAACAACAAGAATCAGTATGGCATTTTCTGGCTGGAACCTAAGGCATCCTCTGTCAAACCGCTGGAGAACGAAAAAATCGGTCAGGCACTACTGCTACGCCGTAGGGACTTTAAGCACTTGTAGATAATTGACAATTGACAGTTGATAATTGAGAATTATGATTACCAATAATAACATAAGACGGATGAGTGTTAAAATAGGCATGACAATGAGGAGTATGCTGTGCGCAGCATTGGCTTATCGCCTTTGCTGCTGGTGCTCGGCAAAGCCCAAGCAAGCTTGGCTTTGCTCTTGCTTAAGCGCAGCATTCTTCATTCTTCATTCTTCATTCTTCATTTCCTCGGCAGGAGCGCAGGGCATGGTGACGGAGATAAAAGTCGTTGCCGTTCAGGAATTTGCGGATCTTGCCGCCCAAGCCAGTGGCTATAGCGGTGACGGCGATGCCTATCTGGATTTCCGTAAGGGTCGAGGCGGTGGCTGTGTCTTTGCCATCTTCAAGAACAGTACCGACACGTCCCAATACATTACCGATGTGGCTGTGGAGATAAGGGACAGCTATGGCGAAGAGTACACCTCAGGAGGAAAGAAATACACACCCGTCCCCTTCTATCAAGAAGAAAAGAAGCATAAGGACGGAACATACCGTGGCGGACTCAACGGCCGTAACTATAGCATTTTTGGCGGTGCCTACGAGAAACAGGCCCATGTCTATGTCAGCCGCACTGGCAACAATGATTTCAGTAGGAAGGTGCTCCGTTCGGCAAAGGTCACTACCAGCAAACCAAAGGATTTGACTGCCAATCAGACCTATAGCGGTGGTCATGCCGGTGGCGGACGCTACTTTGTCTTTACCTGGCATAACCATGAATCTAAGTACGAGGCTACAGGCGACATTACCGTGCATAAGCATTATTGCGACCGCGACCAGTGCGGACTCACAAAAATAGAACCACACCGCTTCCCCCAGCTCTACGACGGCATCGACACCTGGATGCAATTTCCCAAGACCGACAAGCTGAGCGCAGAAAAACACTACAAGAAATGTCTTGACTGCGGACAGATCGTTACTGAAGCCCATAAATGGGCAAGCTATTCGTCCGACTGGGGCAGTCACAACCAGCGTTGTCTCGTTTGCGATTTTGTCATCAAGGCCAATCATGTTAATTTCGGCAAGCAAAAGATTCCCGTGGACGATTTTTATCACATGATTTACTGTGATTGCGGATTCTTTCAGAAACTCCGCCATGAGTACGGTGATGTGCGTACGGAAAAGAACCGTAACTGCGAGACCGTCGTCATGGAATACACCTGCAAGCAGTGCTACCATCGGGCATACTTCGAGGAGCCCGGCGAGGGACACGACTACGACCAGTATGGCATCTGCCGCCGCAAGAGCTGTCTCCATCCCTATGAGAAGCCTGCTGTGGAGCCTCTCGCTGGCACCAGCGACAGCGTATATGTTGTCAAGAGCTTCGGCAACCTCTACTGGATAGCCGACTATGTGAACAACCGTCGCCCCAAGACCAACGTCCGTCTGGTCAACGACCTCATTGCCGACGACTTCATACGACAGCCCTGGCTGCCTATCGGTGCCACCGACAGCACGGCATTCCAGGGCACCTTCGACGGTGGCGGTCACGTCATCACCACACTCCAGACGGAAGAACCCGTAGCAGGCTGCGGCTATCGCGGACTCTTCGGGACCATTGGCAAGGACGCTACTGTGCAGAACGTGACACTCGTCGCGTGCAACATGCGTGGCTGGAACAACGTCGGTGCTGTGGCGGGTGTCAACCAAGGTACGATTAAAGGTTGCCATGTGCTGTTCTCTATCATGAGCAGTATCGGTAACGGCATGAACCTTGGCGGCATCTGCGGATTGAACAAAGGAACCATCTCCGGCTGTGTTACTGAAAGCAATGTATGGGTAGGCGGTGTGCGCGACTATGCCGGCGGTATTTGCGGTACGAACGAAGGCGGCAGCCTTTCGGGAAATACCTCCGCAGCGATCTGTGGCAGCGGATCTGATGCCGTACTGCCGGAGACGGCGTCAGAGCAGTAAAAATGCGGCCTTTCAGGCCTAAATAAACAATAATAAATAAGAAGGTAAGATATAAGAGAAATATGAGAAGGCTGTTTTTATTTTATATTTTATATTTTATATTTAGCTCCGCAGGGGCGCAGAGCCTTGTGGAAGGTACATCCAGTGACGGTATTGTGATTACTGATGTGAAGTTGGATAGTGCTTATCGGCAGCTTACCAATGTGAATACCATACAGCTTGAGACGAAGAATAGCCGTTCCGTTCTGTCATTCAGCATCACTGTACCTGCGGGAAAAACGGCAAGTCTTTCCTACAAGTTGTTCCTAGAAATATATGCTTCGAAATCAGGTGGAAAACTTCCCAAGCAAAGTAATCTTTCTTTCACCGTGAGACGTGATGGCCATATCGCTATTGATCATAGCGACTCCGAAATGATCTTAGCGCAGTTAGACAGGGTTGAGATTACAGAAGGAAAACACTATATAGAAATCGAAACCCGTTTTAGTGCCAAGAAGTGCAATATCGCAGGAAGTATTGACAACCTGTCCATCCATGTCCATCAGTTCGGCAAGATGCAAGTCTCGCGCGAGTCTATCTGCGGCCATGACGGTGAAAGTTATGCCACGTGCGACGTCTGTGGCAAGGACAGCACCATCACGATAGCTCCCCGATATAAGGAGCACAGCATGGTCGTGCGTTCTGGCACGGAAGCCAGTTGTATGAGTAATGCCGGCTCCGTGTCGGTGTGTGAGCATTGTCCGTATGCGGAAATAACCTATACTTATGATGTGAAGGAGCATGATTTCGATGCCGACGGCGTATGCCGCGTATGTCATCTGCGCAAGCCAAGAGCCAGTGCCGACGGTTCGGTGTACGACATTTATTATGCCAGCGAGATGCACGTGTTGTCCGAGATGGTAGGGCTGGGCAGAATTCCCGGCAATATCGGCGTAAATATTCATTCCGACCTCGTGTTCGACAAAGATACTACGATGGTGCCCTTAGGAACCTTCGACAATCCGTTCCAGGGCGTGCTCAATGGTAACGGCCACCGCATTCGCGGCATCGTCTATTCCTATCAGGGTTTCGACTGTCTGGGTTTTGTGGGCGTGGCAAAGGGAACGCTCCTGAAGAATGCCGTCATTGCCAATCTCATCTTTGACAGCGGAAATACCCTGAGGAGTAGAGCTTGTGTGGGTGGCATTGTGGGGTATGCCTCTAATTGTGACATCCTGAATTGCGCCAGTTTCGGAACCCTGGAAGGTACCGACAATGTGGGAGGCATCGTGGGTTATGCCGACAGGCAGGTGAGCATCCAGAATTGTGGGTCGGTAGCCGGCATCAGGTCATACGGCCTGTGGAATACGATGGTGTGCGGCATGCCCCTAGGACACATCATGAACAGTTACGGTGCTTCCACCAACGTTCTTGACGGCGCGGTGGACGAGCTGCCGACCACCACGTTGCGTCATTGTTTCTCTACTCAGGCCAGTGGTCCCGGTCTCACACAGGTCAGTCACGACGTGTTGACGTCATACGCGATGGTTCAGTTGCTTAACGCGGAAAGCGAGTCGCCCTGCTTCGAGAAGTCACAGGACGACCATTATCCTGTCCCCGTAGTCAATACCGCCATTCAGGCCAAGGCCAACAGTGCCATCCAGACAAAGCGTAGTGCTGTTATATGGCGTGCTGCTTCGGCAGCCCTTGGCGATGAAGGCGATGATTCCGATGATGAAGGGGAAGAGGACGAGGCGACAGGCGGCTACGTGGACGAGAACTCACCGTCAGCATTAGGCCATACCATTGAAGAAGTCTTGCGCGACGACTCCGTTCAGTATGCCGATTTCGAGCGCTTGTATATTGTCACACGCAGTGCTCCTGAGGGCTTCAACGTATACGATGAGATCACTGGAGGCCAAACGTTGGCGTTCGAGTCCTATATACTTCCTGCCGACTCCTCGTATTTCAAAATGACAGAATACGACGTCTCATCATCAAGCAATGTGATTGCAAAGACAGAGACGATGTGTGTGTACACTGGTGACAAGAAACGAATCGACGAATACACTATTGGCAGGGACGGCACTCCTTCGCTGACGTCGCGCATCAGTTTCAAGAACAATTACGACATCGTCTATCAGGAGAACGTCGACGGTGTACTGAAGCCCGTCTGGAGCCTGGAGACGAAATATGACGAGACCACGGGCAATGCCACCTACACCAATGGATATTCGTATGACCGCATCACAGGTGAAACGCATTTGGAATTCAGTAGCACTTACGACAGCGAGGACCTGGATGATGATACAGAAGAAGAGTCTTACTTTGAGTATTGGGACGAGTTCACCAATACCATCCATATCATGTATTATTATATTGACCCCGCCGATGACGTGACACCCTGCCGTGAACACTTTATCCTCCGGGCTACCGACGAGTATCTCATGGAAATTCGTATTGAAAAAGTGATTAACGGCAGACTCGTTCTCACCGACGGCTTATACTTTATCTATGATAACGATGGCTCATTGGCACAGTCTGTGGCTTTCGGACCGGCCGATGATAATTCGCCGGAAAGCAGTCTGCGTCCATATAGGTATTATGAATATTACGGTTATTGGCAGGCCAATACGTATCCTACGGCCATCAAGGTGCCTACGGTGGAACAGTCGTCACTGAAGAACCGTATCGATCCCAATGTCTACGACATGCAAGGCCGTGTGGTACGCAGGGTGACGGATACGAAGGATCCGTTCAGCGGACTCCCGAATGGACTCTATATCTATCAAGGTATGAAGTATATCAAAAGATAAGAGTTTAAAGTTTAGAGAGTTTAGAGTTGAGAGTTTAGAGTTGAGAGAATTATGAGGCGGATGAGAGTTAAAACAGGCATGACGATGAGGAATATGCTGTGCGTAGCATTCTTCATTCTTCATTCTTCATTCTTCACTTCCTGGGCAGGAGAGCATACTGTAAGTTTACGTACCAATTTGTCGGATGCTAATCAAAACGGAAGCATTGACATTCCCATGCAGCATGTCGCAGCCGGCACTATAGTGAAGGTCTGTAGCCATCCGTCTGAGGGCTACGGCATGTCAAGAGGCGTTTACTATGCCACCAAGAATGCCAATGGTGAATATACTTCAGAACAGTCGGCTACCCCCAAGGCTACTTATCCCGATAACCGAGCCAGCTTACTGGATTTCGAATTTGTCATGCCCGACGAGGACGTTGAGGTATGGGCATTCTTCACCCCCTTGCGTACGCTGGTGGTTCATCAGGCCAATGGCGGCACGCTGAAGGCGCTTTATGGTTATAAGGAGAACGTCGACACGGTGGCATGGAATGTGCCCCGGTTGCCCATCCTACTGAAGATTGATCCCAATACGGGAAACGAACTGGTGGATGTAAACGTTGTCGGTGTCGACAAGTCCTTCTGTCAAAGGACCTCCGACTCCATCCTCTCCGTCTATATGCCCTCCAAGAATGAAACCGTGCATGTTACGCCCATCTTTGGCAAGAGCAAATACGATGTGACCATTAACGGAAATACTCATGTCGATGTGCAACTGAGCAATACCGCTCCGAAAGCGCGCGAAGAGGTCGTGGTGACCCTGTTAGCAGACCAAGGATATATCCCTACCAGTGTTTCCTTCACGGGCTGTCAGTCGTGGTGGCTTGTGGACAAGCCGCAACGGGAAAGCGACGGCCGGTGGAAAACTGTCTATCGCTTCAAGGTCGATTTGCAGGATGTCACGATCGATGTTGGGGCTGAGCGGGTTTATTCCCTGACTGTCAACGACACGCAGCACTCCGGGCGTGTAAAAACCTATATCCCCGAGATGATTCCCGACTATCCCGGTGTAGCGCGCAAGGACCAGCAAATTCCCGTAGTGTTTACAATGCCTAAGCAATTCAGTGCCACATATACGGCCAAAGCAGGCAATGAAACGCTGACACCAATTGTTTACCATAATGCCCTGAAGAACAGTTTTGCCGACCTGGGCATGGCAGGCTGGACGGAGACGAACGACTATGTCGGTGCGGGTCTGTCGATGGTGACGGAAACCGCTGCCGACGGCAACAATTATTGGCGCGCCAGTGTCAATAACACCATGTCGCAGACGATATCACTCGCGGGCCGTACTTTTCCTGCTCATGCAAAAACGGACAACAAACTGAAAATTGCCGCCCTTGCCAGTATGAATCCATACCGCGCCCCGCGTTGTGAGGCAAGTGTCGTGGCAATCGGTGACGGCATGGCGGATACGCTGGTCGTTGCCGATATGAGCAACGGACGGGAAGGCTGGCAATCCAAATTCATAACGGGCGAGGTAGCCGCCAGTGCCAGGGAGCTGAAGTTCGTGGTAACGGCTAAAGGCGACAATCCTGACAGGAAGTACACGAGCGAGGGTCCGATGTTCGACGACCTCTGTCTGCTGCTACCCACGGACGGGGATGTCATCAAAGACGAAGACGTGCTTGTCTTCAAAATGGGCGAAACCGACGTGACCATTGACTACACGCCGCAGGGCACGCAGTCGACGGTAACGCTCCAAACAGAAGCTCATGCCACTGTGATGCTGATTAACACCGCTACTGGCGAGCAGGGCACGACTGTCAAGGCGATGGAAGGCGATACCATCTGGGCCAAGGGAAAGGCTGACGAGGGACATGCCATATACGGCATGAAGTATTTTCGGAACGGCCAGCGCTATCGCCTCATTCTCGACACGCTCGATGCCGTTGCCCGTGAGGTCAGCTATTACTTTGTCAAGATGGACGACAAGGATGTCACCATTACGATGGATGTAGACGTGGTGAAGGTTGACACAGATGACTGTTACGGAGGAACGCTTACTGTCAGCAATGAAAATGCGCGTGAGGGCGAGGAGGTGACGGTCACGGTAAAAACCGATCAAGGGTGCAGGTTGAAGCGTATCACGACCTCGCCTGGCGGCATAGCCATTGACAAGACGGACAACGTGGATGCCACTACCGGTGCCGGTAACTATACGTTCAAGATGCCAGGCACACAGATTACGCTGACTCCCGAGTTTATCGTACCCATCACTACTGCGGCACAGCTGGACGATATCCATCAGGAGTGTGGCGAGTTCAATCTCGAGAACGACATTGACCTCGGCGACGGATGGGACAGCGGCACTATCCTGTCCGGCCATTTCAACGGCAATGGGCATCGTATCACCTACAGCGGCTCGACGAGTCTCTTTGAGTCCGTCGACTCATGTGCTTCCGTACGCCATCTGTATGTCACTGCCAACATCGAAGGGAAGGATTCGTACATCGGTGGAATAGCCATGTATAACAATGGCGTCATCGAGGACTGTGAGGTGAGCGGTACGATTAAGAATTCCAAGGAAAATTACGGCGTCGCCGCTGGCGTGGCGGGACAGAACGGTCCGCGTGAAGGTACCGTCTCGCACTGTCACGTGGTCTGCGATAACATCAGCGGTGCGACGGCCTACGGCATAGCCTGGCAGACATGGGGTGCAACCGTCAGTGATAATGTCTTCAGCGGCCGGCTGACCGCAGATAACGGTCTGGCATACGTCATCTGCAATGATGTGAATAACAGCACCATCGCGAACAACCGCTATGTGACGGACGCTGGTGCGACGGTCTGTAACGGTGCGACTGTAGCAACGCCTGCCGAGCTCGCCGATCTGGCCAAGGACCAGCAGGATGCCTATCCCGTATTCGCTGCCAGCATTAGGAGCAGGTACAGCTTCTATAACGTCACCACCTCGAAGCCCGATTATGTTACCACCGAACTGACGCCTATGTCAGGAGGTGCCGGTACTGTCGTCAAGGGAACAGTGACGGTATCGGGCAACTACCACCTGGAGAGCATCGTCCTGTCAGCACCCGATGGCAGCGACGCTCAGAACTGCGCGTTTGACGACAATACCGAAAACGTTTATGAATTCTCGTTCACCATGCCTGCCCACGATGTGCTGGTCACCTTCAAGACGCAGGTTGGCACGCTCATCTACACTGCCAAGCAGCTGAGCGCTATCAGCGACAAGAGTGGCACATACATCCTTCGCAGGGACATCGACTTGCACAACTGGACCAGGAAAGTGACGCTGAATGGTCATTTCCGGGGTGACGGTCACACCATCAGGTACGATGCCACTGAAAGTTGCAAGGGCCTGTTCCAGAAAATCAGGAAGGGCGCTGTGCTCGAAGGACTGCGCGTTGTGGGATACGTAGAATCCGAGATTGACTGTGCCGGAATAGCCTACGACAACCAAGGCACCATCCGCGACTGTCACTTCTGTGGCAGGATATCGAGAATCCCGTCGCCTGACGCTTCTATGAACCGCATTGCAGCCATTGCCTACAAGGTGAATGCCAAGGCGGGGCGTATTGACCACTGTTCGGCTACGGGCGAACTGATATGCCGGGCGAATCAGGATGCTACGGACAAGAGTCCGCTGTGTGCACAGAGTGATGCCAACATCACCGAAAGCGTCTGGGTGAGCAGCAGCGACACTGGGCGGTATCAGGAACAGACCAACCTGGCCCATGCTGCCCTCAACGACTGGCCGGTCTTTGCGCAGGGTATTCTTGACAAGACAACGCCCCGCATCATGACGGGCAGTGACACGCTGCGTGTCGGCATTGACGAGACTCTTAGCGAACTCACCATCACCGACGGCGAGCCGTTCGTTTGTACCGGTGACGTCAAGGTGAGCCGCATCGTTTATAAGCGAAAGGCGATGGGCGGCTTGGAGCAGTGGGTGCTGCCTTTCGACTTCAACCGTATCGCCGGCAACGGGACGCTGGACTATCATGAGTTTGTGAAAAACAGCCAAAACAAGCTGGACATTGGCGATGTCAACAGACTGACGCTCACCGAGGCGCCCACGGCCATCAGCTATCAGGCCAACAACCCTTGGATGGTCACGAGCGACGGCAGCGACGTGAAGTCGTACGTGCTGACTAACGTCGACGGCCCCATCACTGTCAAAGCCACTAACAGCAACTACATGGCACACGACGTGTCGGCATCGGACATCGGCACTTTCTACGTCACATACGACGGCATACCAGCCGCGACAGCCAAAGAGGAAATCATGCACGACACATGGGACAATGCGAAGAAGCTGTTTGTGCCTGCCGACGGCACGGCCGACATCCAGCCATTCCGCTTCTATCTGCAGTTCTATGACAAGGTGGAAAAGAAATATGTAACCTACGCGGAAACCGGGTGGGCAACAGGCGGTGCCTCGACCAGTCAGAGCCCCGGCGCTGCGCCGCGACGCCTGGCTTCGGCTATGGCCGACGGCTGGCAGCCCATCTTCCTCGACCCGCGCCAACCGCAGAGCGTCACAGCCCGTATGCTTGACTATTACGAGGTGGCATGTCTGGCTGATGCACGTTCCGAGTCGGTGGGCGAGGAAGGCGACGAGCCGCTGTCAGTGGTGACACTCGTCTATCGGATGGTTGACAGTCGCACGGAACTGCCTGCTGCCCTGCCGCTGCTGGTGCGAGCCAAGCGTTCCGATGCCGAGCCGCTGGTGGACGAAAAGACGGGTGCCGAGATTGAGGCCCTGATACTGCAGTCATGGATGGATGATGACGATGATGACGACGCGGACGACTTCGAGATGCCGCACTATTGGTGTGCAGCGTTCGGCGAGCGACTTGACGTATGGCCTCTGCCTTCGCCAGCGAAGTATGCCGATCTGGCGGAATATGGCTGTATGATGTTCAACGACAGCTACTACAACCAGTCATTCCTCTATGCCACCGGCACCGACAACCGCACCACGACTCCCATGAGCTATTGCATCACGGTGCTCAATGCCAACACCTACGAACTGCTGCCACTGATGGGCGACCGCGTGAATGTCGAGTTCATCGGAACAGGAGAGACGACAAGCGTTGAGACAGTTCAAAGTTCAAAGTTCAATGATCAAAGTTCTTATAATCTCAACGGACAGCGCGTTGGTGCGTCGTATAAGGGTGTTATTCTGCAAAATGGACGAAAAGTGATTAGACGATGAAAAAGATATTTTTAGCGCTGACGATGCTGCTCAGCCTTGGCAGCACGTTATGGATTGAGGATGCCTTGGCTAAATCCGAATTTATTTCCATCCGTTCTACCGAGGACTGGAACAAGTTCCGCGATATGGTAGAAGCCGCCAAAGGCCAATATTTTGTCAACGCTCGCTTGGAAGCCGACATTTCCGTTACTCAAGCCATTGGCTTTGGAGATGGCTACCCCTTCCGAGGTACGTTCGAGGGTAACGGTCATACGCTGAATGTTAATATCAACGGTGGTAACAATAGAGCCATTGCCCCGTTCTGCTATGTGAGCGATGCCACCATCATGGACCTGCACGTAACGGGTACAGTTAATGGCGGTATACATTCCGCAGGACTTTTAGGCCAAACAAATGGTTCTCCCACCGTCAACATTGACCGTGTTTGGGTATCCGTAGAGGTGACCTCAACGAGCACCCACGCCGGTGGCATCATCGGACATTCTGACAGAGCTACTGTGAATATGAGCGACTGTCGTTTCGATGGTAAAGTTATCACTAATAATGCAGACGATTCGTATGCTGGTGAAATCATCGGCTGGTGTAACGGAGGTGCCTGGCACTTACAACGTGTCTATGATTGCGGTTGGCCTACTGCTCATTGGATGTTCTTTTGTAATGATTACAATTCGGATAAGAATGAATGGAATAGCTGGGGAACCAATAATAGTAGTTTCACCATTACCCAGCACGGCTGGACAAATGTGGACTACTATAACAAGACCGACCAGGACGAGGTGGTGAACCTGATGAACGGCAGACTGCCCGGCTCGTGGCAGATTGTCGACGGCAAGGCCGTGCCAGTGATGGGTAAACACTGGGTGTTTCTGTCGGAAGGCTCCTCTTCAGGAAAGACATTGAGGTCAGGATATTATTATGTCACTCGAAATATAGAGTTTAGCAACAGCTCCTGTAACAGCGGATTGACTATTGCCCCTGGTTCTACGGTGCATATCTATATACCTCGGGGCGTTACACTTACTGCCAAGGGCGGCAATGCAGACGGACGGACAGGTGCCGGTGCAGGAATTCTGCTTCCATCGGGCAGCACCCTCTACCTCGAGGGTGCAGGCAAGGTAGTCGCCACGGGCGGCAATGCCGCTAATGGTGAAAAAGGCAGTAATGGTGAAAACGCTTCCCATAATGACGATAGCATGCTGCCAGGAGGTGGCGGCGATGGCGGCAACGGAGGTGGTGGTGCTGGCGCAGGCATCGGTACCCGAGGAGGCAACGGCGGCAGTGGCGGAAGCGGTGCTGCTGCATTGAGAGGCTTTTCAGGCTCACAGGTTATATCTGGCAACAGCGGATCTGATGGCTCCAATGGTTCTTCAGCTCTTGCCATGGGTACCATCTTTGTAGAATACTTAAATGGTGATAAAGTAAGCGTTGAAGCCAAGGGTGGCAGTGCTGGAGCATTTGGCAGCGGCGGTGGTAGTGGTAGTGGTGACTACAAGAAAAAGCCAGGCTGGTCTTGGGGTAATTTTGCAATTTCCCAGAATACTGCAGGCGGCGGTGGCGGCGGTGGCGGCGGTGCCGGTGGTTGCTCTGCCTCTGCTATCGGTACCGGCGGCGGTGGCGGCGGCGGCGGCGGTGGTGGCGGCGGCGGTAATGTCGATTGGAAAGGAACCAGTGGTACTCACATTGTTGGCGCTAAAGGCGGATATGGCGGAAAAAATGCTGAAAGCGATTATCAAGCCAATGGTGCTGAAGCATATTATAAACGCGATAGTGACTCTGAATGGGGTTGTCAGCCTGGACAAGGTGGCTCTGGCGGCAGTGGTGGAAACAAAAGCCAGTCCAGCCCCACCAATAAAGACTACCTCATCTGCTATAATGCGGTTGGTGGCTCGTTACAGAAATCTAGCAAGGCCGGTTACAGGTCGAATGTCAATTCCGGCTCCACCACAGTCACCATTCCGACACACCACACGCTGGGGTTGACCGACGCGGAAAAATATCTGCTGCAATGGAGCAGCAACAAAGACGGCAGCGGTTCGAAGTTGGCGGCATACGACGAATGCACGGTAGGCTGTGGAACCACTGATGTCTATAGTGAGTGGAAACAGTATAAGGATTTGTTCCAGCAGGGTAAGGGAACGCAGAACGCCCCGTTCATCATTGAGGATGCCCGGCTGCTGACGCTGGCTGACTACGTGAACAACGGCGGCAACACCCGTGGAGTATGGTTCCGCCAGGAGGGCGACATCCATGTCGGCGACGTGCTGAAGAACACTGGAAGGGGTGACCGTTGGACGCCTATCGGCCATACCCGGACGTTTGAGGGCGACTACGACGGCGGCGGCTACCTGATCCGTAAGGCCACCGTGGCCAACATCGGCACGGGCATCGGCATCTTCGGACGGGTGATGGGCACGATCCACAACCTGGGCGCCGAGGAGGTGACCATCAAGAGTAGCGAAGCGAACGACCGCTGTGGAGCCATTGCCGGTATGCTGGTGCAAGACAGGTATGAACTGTCGCGTGCAGGCAGCATGCAGAACTGCTATTCCGCACGCAACGCCATCAGCGGCCCCTACGTGGGCGGTGTGGTGGGCGAGATGGAAAAGAACGCCAGTATGAGTCATTGCCTTGAGACTGCCAACAGCTACGGCGGTGCACATGCCGGAAGCTTCAGCAGCATCATCCGGGAGAATGCCACGGTCGACAGGTGTTTCACCAGTGGAGGAGGTATCGCTCCCGACAATCGCGGCCAGACCACCCGCTGTGAGATTAACATCAGCACAGACAGAATGGCCTGTGGCGCAATCACATGGATGTTGAACGATAAGACTGCGGTGAGCACCAGCAGTCCGGCGTATGGCCCCACTTGGTATCAGAACTTGGCGGGAAAGCCGAACCCCGATGCCTATCCCGTGCTTGACAATGAAAGCAGCCGTGTGTACTGCGAAGACGGGAAATACTCCAACGAGCCCTTGGGAGTCTATGCACTCCCCGGTAGCGGCACGGCGGAGGATCCCTACCGCATCGGCAGCCTTTCCGATTTGAAGAAGGTGGCCAAATACTGTAATGACGGCAACAAGATCACCGGCATCCACTTCCTGCAGACTGCCGACATCGATATGAACGGCAGCAATTGGGAACCGATTGGCGGTGATGCCGGTATGTCTCTCGAAAGTGGTACCTACGAATGGTGGAATCACCTGAATAATGATCCGAGAGGTAATGCTACGCTTGTTTTCGACGGTTACTACGATGGTGGAGGACACAGCATCCGTAATGGTAACATCAGTGCTGATTTCATAGTGTCTATCTTTGGTACCGTCACAGGAACGGTGACCCGGCTCAGCGTGGAGAATACGACTTTCAAGGCTCGTGAAAATCACGCACGCTTAGGTGCTATCGCCGGATTTCTGAGGGGTAACGGACTCATCACCAACTGCTCTGCCAGGGAATGCTCCATGACATACAACGGAACTTACGGCATTGCGGGAGCCATAGTGGGCGATATGTACGACCATGCCATTGTCAGAAACAGTCTTGGTTTCAAAAACACGTTGAGTGCCAGCAGAACAGGATACATCTGCAGCGACATGGCCAGTGGTACCCGGCTCGAACGGTGCTATACGGATGGAAACAAGGTGGTCAGCAGCAATGCCTATGGTGTTACCTCAGGCTGTGAGTACTACCCGGGACTGCAGCCCGCCAACTTCGCCAGTGGCGAGGTGTGCTATCTGCTGAACAACAGCTTCAACAGTCCCGACCCTATATGGTTCCAGAATGTCGACAACCACGGTGACCATGACGCGGCTCCTGTACTGTCGGGCGACCATGCCATGTTGTTCAGGTTAAACAACGATGTGTACACCAACGACTCGCTGAACCTGAGCAGTCTGGGCAAGGGTACGGCGGAGGAACCGTATAAGATAGCCACCGCCGAGGATCTGCAGCGGCTCATCCTCAGCATCGGACTGATGAAGAGCAGTAACTTCTATGTGCTGCAAACTGCCGACATCGACATGAAGGATACCGTGACCGTTGTCCCCATCGGTACCTGTACCAACGGTTTCGAGGGTCAC
>Ga0310697_10002672_pt1 | contig 18655 bp, 13 predicted proteins | sample 172DNAGHGlowgp2_FD_203883 | JGI IMG/M metagenome (GOLD analysis project Ga0310697, IMG submission 203883) | Sheep rumen microbial communities from Palmerston North, Manawatu-Wanganui, New Zealand - 1728 DNA GHGlow gp2 (v2) (version 2) | ecosystem: Host-associated > Mammals > Digestive system >... | reverse complement strand
TCCGCTGCGCTTCATTACGGCGGTAAATCGCGCGCTTCCCGCGCGTACCATGCTCCATTCCGCTGCGCTTCATTACGGCGGTAAATCGCGCGCTTCCCGCGCGTACCATGCTCAGGATGACACGCTGGTTTTGTGTCATTCTGAGAAGCGAAGCGACGAAGAATCTTTTTGCCGTCAAGTTTACTCCCAATCCTCGCTCAAGTCATGCCAATCCGGATTCATCGTTTCAACAAGCGCATTCTTTTTGCTCCGTAAGAGACCCTTTAGTTGTTTCTCTCTCGATATTGCAGAATAGACTTCTGATGTTTCCTCATAATATACGAGCTTATGCACGCGGTATTTTTTTGTAAACCCTTCAAACAGATCGTTTTTGTGCTCATACAACCGTCGTTGGAGATTCCCGGTTACGCCGACGTACATGACTTTGTTATTCCAGTTTGTCAGGATGTATACGTAATAATGATTCTCTGTCATGATTTGATCCTTTGTTGACATAAGATCCTTCGCTTCGCAAGATCCTTCGCTTCGCTCAGGATGACACGCTGGTTTTGTGTCATTCTGAGGAGCCATGGCGACGCGCGGGAAGCGCGCGACGGCACCTTTGTAACGAAGCGCAGCGGAGTGGACAGTGACGAAGAATCTTTATGATGCTCTTGCAAGATCCTTCGCTTCGCAAGATCCTTCGCTTCGCAAGATCCTTCGCTTTGCTCAGGATGACACGCTGGTTTTGTGTCATCCTGAAGAATTAAGTCCGTTCTCACGCATGCGTCATTCCGAGAAGCAAAACAAAGAATCTCTCCCTCCGCCTCGCTGCGCTCGGCACCTCCCCCATCAGGTGGAGGTGATGCAGATGCGTGATTTGTTCTGCTGTACAGCTTTTGTCAGGGGACGATCGAAGCATGCGTTTTCGACCTCCCCTTGTCAGGGGAGGTGTCGGCGTAAGCCGACGAAGGGGTAGTTGACTGCGTCACGAAAATCGCGCGAGGCGGAAGATCCCGACGGTCCGCTTATTTCAGCCCGAAGAACGCGCAGATCTTTGCGATCGCGAAGTCCATCTTCTCGGACGACTGGAAGCGGTGGTCGGCGTTTTCGACCGGCTCGAACTCGATCACGTTGTCCTCCGCGAACGCCTTGACCGCGTCGAACGGGACGATCTCGTCCTTCGTGCCGTGCAGAATGAACAGCTCGTCCGCGTACGGAATAAAATCCCGCTGCCTTAAGTCCGCCTCCCTGACGCTGTCCAGAAACGGTTTGTCGATCCCGACCTTGCGGTCGAAGCCGACCGGCACGGGCTTGCCCTTTTTGACACGTTCGAGGTCGGCTTCCGTCATAATCGCGTTTACGAACACGTCGTACAGCACGACGGCGGGACAGCGCAGCGCGACCTTGCCGAACGGATCGCCGTGCTCGGAAAGGTATTTCAAAAACAGATACCCGCCGAAGCTCGTCGCATAGCCGAACAGCGCGGCGGACGGATACCGCGTCTTCGCCCACGAAAGCACTGCCGAAAGATACGCGTCGCAGTCGGCAAGGCGCAGCGTCTTTCGGACGTCGTCGCCGTGGCACGGCCAGTTGAAGGTCAGAACCGCGGCGCCGTGATTCTTTTCGAGCACGTGCTTTGCGATCCGCGCAGCCGATTTGTTGTCCTTGTCGCTGGCGAAGCCGTGCCCGCAGACGACGATCGTTCTTACGTCGTTCGGATCCTTTGCATAGAGCTTGCAGCGGATGCTGAAGCCCGCGTCGTTGACGTTGAAATACTTTTCCATAGTCGTATCCTTTATGCGTCGGAGACGCAATTCATGTACGAAGTACAATTCATGCACCGACGCTGCAATTCATGTGCCTTTGGCACAATTCATCGAAAAAATGAATTGCCTTACGGCGTGAATTGACCTTTCGGTCAAGAATTGGCTGCGCCGTGAATTGCGGCAAAGCCGCATGAAAAAGAGGGCTTGCGCCCTCATTTTCAGCCAACCACGAGGTTGATGATGTTTTTGACGACGATCGTTTTGCGGATCGTCTTGCCTTCGACGAACGGCTTGATCTCGTCGAGCGCGAGCGCGGCTTCGACGATGTCCTTCTGGTCCATGCCGACGGGGAGCTTGACCCGCGTGCGGATCTTGCCGTTGACCTGTACGCCGTAGTCGATCGTGTTGAGCGCGAGCGCGTCGGGATCGTACTCGGGCCACGCGGCGTGGTGCAGCGGCGTAAAGCCGAGCTTTTCGTTGAGCTCCTCACTGATGTGCGGCGCGACGGGGTACAGCAGCAACAGCAGCGTGCGGAACTCGTCCTTTGTGAGCGAGCCCTTTGCGTAGAAGTCGTTGACGAGCGACATCATCGCCGCGATCGCGGTGTTGAACTTCATGCGCTCGTAATCCTCGCCCACCTTTTTGATGCAGGCGTTGACCTTGGTGCGCAGCTCGTCGTCGGTATAGCCTTCGCCCTTTACCATGTCCTGCATACGCCAGACGCGGTCGAGGAAGCGCTTGCAGCCGTTGGCGGACTCCTCGCTCCACGGCGTCGCCGCCATGTAATCGCCCATGAACATCACATAGACGCGCAGCGTGTCCGCGCCGAGACGGTCCATGACGCTGACGGGATCGACGACGTTGCCCTTCGACTTGCTCATCTTGTCGCCGTCGGGTCCTAAGATCAGGCCCTGATAGGTGCGCTTTGCGTACGGCTCGGGCGTGTTGACCTCGCCGATGTCGTACAGGAAGTGATGCCAGAAGCGCGAATACAGCAAATGCCGCGTGACGTGCTCCATGCCGCCGTTGTACCAATCGACCGGCATCCAGTATTGCATCTCCTCCGGATCGCAGAAGACCTTGTCGTTCTTCGGATCGATGAAACGCAGATAGTACCAGGAAGATCCCGCCCACTGGGGCATGGTGTCCGTTTCGCGTCTGGCGGGTCCGCCGCATTTTGGGCAGGTGCAGTTCACGAACGATTCGATCCTGGCAAGCGGGCTCTGTCCGTCGGTGCCCGGCGCGAAGTTTTCGACGTCGGGAAGCCGTAACGGCAGCTCCTCATACGGAACGCCGACCGTGCCGCACGTTTCGCAGTGGATCAGCGGGATCGGCTCGCCCCAGTAGCGCTGGCGGTTGAACGCCCAGTCCTTCATCTTGTACTGGATGCCCTTTCTGCCGAGCTTGTGTTCGGAGAGGTAATCGAGCATCGCCGCGATCGAATCCTTTTTGTTGTCGTAGACGTTCAAAAAGTCCGAATTGATCATGCGGCCGTCGCCGGTGTAGGCTTCCTTTTCGATGTCGCCGCCCTCGATGACCGGGATGATCTCCGCGCCGAACTTTCTTGCAAACTCCCAGTCGCGCTGATCGTGCGCCGGCACCGCCATGATCGCGCCGGTGCCGTAGCCCATCATGACGTAGTCCGCGATAAACACCGGGATCTCGCGGCCGCTCACCGGATTGATCGCCGTAAAGCCCTTGAGCTTCACGCCGGTCTTTTCCTTACTGAGCTGCGTGCGCTCGAATTCGGTCTTCTTTGCGCATGCCGCGCGGTAGGATTCGACCTCGTCCCAGTTTTCGATGCGGTCTTTGTACTTGTCGAGCATCGGATGCTCGGGCGCAACGACCATGAACGTCACGCCGAACAGCGTGTCGCAGCGGGTCGTGTAGATCTCGAGCGCTTCGGGGACGTCTTTGATTTGGAAATTCACGAACGCGCCGACGGATTTTCCGATCCAGTCGATCTCCTGCTGCTTGATCGAGTCGGGATAATCGACGTCGTTCAGACCTTCCAGAAGCTTGTCGGCGTACGCGGTGATCTTCAGATACCACACGTCCTTCGGAAGCTGCACGACGTCGCTGTGGCACACGTCGCACTTGCCGCCCTGCGAATCCTCGTTCGATAGGACGACCTTGCAGTGCGGGCAGTAGTTGACCAGCGTCTTTGCGCGGAACACGAGCCCGTGATCGAACAGCTTCCGGAAGATCCACTGCGTCCACTTGTAGTATTCGGGGACGGACGTGGCGATCTCGCGCGTCCAGTCGAACGAATAGCCGACGCGCTTCATCTGATCCTTGAAATGCGCGATGTTCGCGGTCGTGATGTCGTGCGGATGCGTGTTGGTCTTGATCGCGTAGTTCTCGGCGGGCAGACCGAACGAGTCGAAGCCCATCGGGAACAGCACGTTGTAGCCCTGCATGCGGCGCTTGCGGGACAGCACCTCCAGACTCGTATACGCCTTGATGTGCCCGACGTGCATGCCTGCGCCGGACGGGTACGGAAACTCCACGAGCGCGTAGAATTTCGGTTTTGTATGATCCTTTTCCGCCTCGAAGCAGTGCTGCGCGTCCCAGTACGCCTGCCACTTCTTTTCAACGGCGTTGAAATCGTAGGGTTGAGCCATAAAATACTCCTTTCACCGGTTGCCCGATAGATATAATAGGATAGTACTTTTTTCCGTGGTTTGTCAACTGTTTTATGCGAAAACGATCGGTCGGCGCGTCCGGATCCGCACCGGGGCGGGCGTTTTTGCGCCGGTACTTGAAAATAGACTGAAATAATGATACAATAAAAGTCTGATTACGCAATCAACGGGTTCTGATCCGCTGCCCGGAAAAAACGGGCGGCGGACATCGGCGGGAGGCAGGTATGGAAAAGCTTACGGATTACATTCGCTGGGTCGGCGACCTCGATTTTCACGCGTATCCGTTCCGGGAAGCGGATGCGCTGATCCTGTGCAACATCGTGTATTTTGACCTCACGTCCGTCTTCTCCGACGGACAGGCGCCGCATCCGGTTTCCGACTGCATTCCCATGATCGAGGCGGGCGATACCAGGCTCATGATCACGGGCGGCGATCTCGGCAACAGGGCGATCTTCGAGGCGGCGGCGCGGTCGAAGCGCTTCGGAAGCCTTCTGATGCACGATTACGAGGACGAGTTCCGGATCGATCCGCCGCTGCAGTTCACGGCGGTGACCTTCCGCGCGCCGGATTTTTCGTTCATCGCCTACCGCGGCACGGACGCGTCCGTCGCGGGCTGGCGCGAAAGCTGCATGATCTCGTTCACCAGAACCGAGGCGCAGCAGCGCGCGCTTGCCTATGCCGAACGGGTGATCGACGACGGCGCATGGTATATTGCGGGGCATTCGAAGGGCGCGAACTCCGCGCAGTACGCGGCGTGCCTTCTGTCCGAAGACAAGTGGGAAAAGGTCCGGCACATCTGGCTGTTCGACGGTCCCGGCTTCTGCCCCGAGGTGCTCGATCCGGCGCTTGAACAGCGGATCGATCCGAAGGCGACGCGCGTCATTCCGGAGTTCGACGTCATCGGCAAGCTGTTCGAGCCGAACATCACGGACACGCGCATCGTGCGGTCCTCCGCGCGGGGGATCATGCAGCATGCGCTTGCGTCGTGGCTGATCGATCACGGCGACCTTGCGGCGGCGGAGCGGAACGATCCGCTGGGCGAGCAGATCAATCATCTGCTGAACGACTGGATCGAAAGCATTCCGCAGAAGGACCGTCCGGTGTTCATCGGCGAGCTGTTCGACGCCGTATCCGCGGACGGGGTGCAGTCGCTGGAGGAGCTCGACCCGGACCGGCTGCAGGCGATCCTCTTTGAGCTCACGGGCGTCAGCAGAACGACCAAAAAGGCGCTGCAGATCCTGCCCAACAAGCTGCTGCTCGGCGACGAGATCCCGCCGATAAAGGAGGAAAAGAGCGAAAAGATCCAAAGGATCCTGGCCGATCAGCGCATCAAGGGCGCGGCGCTCCTGCTTGGCGGCGCACTGCTGATCCTGCTGTCGCGGTTCGCGCTGGAGCTGACGACGATCGCCGTCGTGGCGGGGCTTGCCGTTGTGCAGCTCGGACTGTCGATCGTGCGCGTGGTCCGGCAGCACGGACGGTTCGGCAAGATGCGCGGACGCATCTTTATCCTTGCCGCGATCCTCACGATCGCGGCGGCGCTGTGCTTCAAGGAGCAGGCGCTGTACGTGGTCGGCAGCGGACTGTACGGCATTCTCTGTCTGGCGCTGTCGTATTACGCCGTCGGGACGGGGCTCCGGCAAAGGAAAAATACGGTACTGCGCGTTCTGAAGCTCATCGAGGGCGTCCTGATCGGGCTGTACGGGATCGGATTTCTGCTGATCCCGCAGAGCATCGTGCGCTCGCTTACGATCTCGCTCGGCATCTGCGCCTGCGTCGACGCGCTCGTGCGGTTCGGATACTGGATCGCGCACCGTCTGAAGGAACGCAAAAAGCGCAGCGCCGTACGCTCCCGCGCAAAAAAGTCATGAGAGGCAATATCGTTTATGTCTAAATCATTCCGGCATTCAACCGTATATATCACCAAGGCGGCGTTCATCGCGGCGCTCTATGTGGTGCTGACCGAGCTGTCGGCGCAGTTCGGGCTGTCCGGGACCGACGTGATCCAGTTCCGCATATCCGAGGCGCTGACCGTTCTGCCGTTCTTTACGAGCGCCGCCATCCCCGGGCTTGCGATCGGCTGTCTCTTTTCCAACCTGCTGACCGGCGCCGCCGTCTGGGACGTCGTGTTCGGCACGGCCGCCACGCTGATCGGCGCGGTCCTCACCTATGCGCTGCGCCGGTACAAATGGCTTGCGCCCGTTCCGCCGATCCTGGCGAACACCGTCATCGTGCCGTTCGTGCTGCGCTACGCGTACGGCTTTGCGGAATCCTGGTGGTTCCTTGCGCTGACCGTGTTTGTCGGCGAGTTCGTCTGCTGCGGGATCCTCGGCATGCTGCTGCTGTTTGCGGTGAACAGACGTCCGGACTTTATCCTGGACAGGCAGGAGCCGGCGGGGACGGTCCCGCGGCGCTCCTTCCGGGAGATCTTCCCGCCGTACGTCTGGATCACCTTCGCCTATCTCGTGGCGATCGACCTGTTCGTATTCTACGCGACGCGGCCGATCCTGCCGTATCTGCCGGCGCACAGCCTTTCCACGCCGCTGGACGAGGCGATCCCGCTGGCGCCCGCGTGGGTCACGATCTATTTCCTGTCGTTCCTGTCATGGGTGATCACGATCGTCTGGATGCTGTGCGAAAGCAAGCAGCAGGCGTACCGCATGTGCGGCGTGTATACGATCATTATGATCGTTTCGCTGATCTGCTTCCTTGCCTATCCGGTCACGATCGAGCGCCCCGAGATCACGGGGACCGGGCTGTTCAACGATTGGATGCGCTTTCTGTACAAGGTCGATTCGCCGACCAATCTCTGTCCTTCCCTGCACGTGGTGATCAGCTATCTTTGCTGGCGCGGTCCGATGCACTGCAAGAAGATCCCGAAATGGTATACCTGGTTCAACCTGCTCTTTCTGATCCTCGTCTGCTTCAGCATTCTGCTGGTAAAACAGCATTTTGCGGCGGACATCGCGGTTGCGGTCGTCGTGACCGAGGGCGCGCTGCAGATCGGACGCCTCACGCGCATCGAACGGATCCCGGCGGCGATCGAGGCGCGTTTTCGGCGCCGCCGCGGAAAGCAGCCGGAACAGTCCGAAGAAACGGAACAACCGGCTTTTGACAAGTCGGACCGGATATGATACACTTAACAATCGCCGAAAGCGGCATTGAATACCGAAAGGAGTTATCAAAGTGATCGGTGCATATCTGTTTAAGATCGGCAGCTTCGGCGTGCCGGCGATGGGCGTCTGTGTGCTCGTCGGCGCGATTCTTGCCGTGCTTTTAAGCTGGCTTCTGCGGAAAAAGTCCGCGCTTGACTGGAACGACGCCGTTGTCGACGCGATCATCTGGGCGGTGCTTCTGGGCTTCGCCGGTATGAAGATCCTCTACTGGATCGTAACGCCGGACGTTTTCAAAAACGCGTTTGCGGACGGCTTTTTCAAGGGCGTCCTGAGCCTGCTCATGGAGGGCATGGTCTTCTACGGGGGGCTGATCGGCGGCATCCTCGGCATCCTGATCGTTTCGAGAAAGAAAAAGCAGAATTTCTTTGAGTTTACGGACCTCATGGCGCCGTGCTTCTGCGTGGCGCACGCGTTCGGACGGATCGGATGCCTGCTTGTGGGCTGCTGCTACGGGCTCAAAGTCGGCGAAATGACGCAGTTCGGGATCACGACGTACGACGGACGCTGCGCGGTGAAGTACGCGGACGGCGCGATGCGCCTGCCCGTGCCGCTGATGGAAACGATCTTCCTGCTCGCGCTGTGCGTTCTGCTGGTCCTGATCTATCGGAAGGAAAAACGCCTCGGCACGACGACCGGCTGGTATCTCGTGCTCTACGCGCTCTGGCGGTTCGGCGTCGAGATGCTGCGCGGCGACGCGGAACGCGGCAAGTTCGGTCCGCTCTATACCTCGCAGTGGATCAGCATCGTGATTCTTGCGGCAGGCGTTGCGATTCTCGTTCTTTCGCGCAGGTTCAAGTGGAAGAAAGGCGAGCCGTTCCGCGTGTTCCGCGAGGACGACATGACCGTCCCGACGCCCGAGGAAGCGGCGGAAGAAGCGGCTGAAGAAGCTGCGGAAGCGGTCGAAGTGGCAGAAGAAGCGGTCGAAGAAACCGCGGAAACGGTCGGGGAAGCGGCGGACGCAATCGCGGAGAACGCCGAAGAAGCGGCGGAACAGGCGGAAGAAACCGCCGAAGAAGCCGCGGAACAGGCGGAAGAAATCGCCGAAGAAGCCGCGGGACAGGCGGAAGAAACCGTCGAAAAAGTCGCGGGACAGGCGGAAGAAACCGCCGAAGAAGCCGCGGAACAGACCGCGGAGGATGCGGACGACGCGATCGCGAACTGGGTCCGCGAGACGCTCGGCGACAAGGAATAATCAGCAGACAGAAAACGGCGGGTCGTACGACCCGCCGTTTTTCATGCATTCGGGGAGATTCAGCCCAGCCGGACGTATTTGGCGGGGTCCTTCGGCGCGCCGTCGACCGTGATCGCGAAGTGCAGATGCGGCGGCAGCGCGCATTCGGAGATCGCGCTCGTGCCGACCGTGCCGATCGTGTCGCCCGCGTTGACCCGGTCGCCGACCTTGACGCGCACGTCCTCGCCGAGATTCGCATAGAGCGTAGCGCGGCCGTTCGCGTGGGTCACGGAAACGGTCCAGCCCAGAGCGTCGTCCTTTGAGACGCGCTCGACCGTGCCTGCAAAGACGCACTTGACCGGCGTTCCCGCGTCCGCCTTGATGTCAACGGCGGTGTGCGTCGTCCATTGGTCGAGCGTCACCGAGTACAGGAGCTTGTCGGCGGCATAGCCGAACACGATCTCGCCGCTGACTGGCGGCGCCGCCTTGCTCGGCGCGCTCGAGGGCTTTTTTGTGGGCTCCGGCACGGCGGTCGCAAGCGGGACCGGCGTCGGGACGGGGGTCGGGACGGACGTCTTTGCGGGAGAGAACGGATGCACCGTCGGCGCGTGCAGAAGCGCCTGCAGGCGTTCATCGTCCGATTGTCCGACGACCACGATGGGCGCGTCCGTCGGCGCCGCGGCGGACTGCTCCTCCTCCGGCTTCTGGATCGCGAGCAGCAGGATCGCGCCGCCGATCACGACGAGACAGACGACCAGCGCGATGTAGAATCCGTTGTTCCGCAAGAATAAGCGGAAGCGTTCCATACGGTCATTGGTTTCTTTCTTCGGTTCTTCCATTTTTATCACCTCGGCTGTAGTATGGACGCGTGTGAAAAAATGTATACCGATCCGATTGCCAAAATTTTTCGGGTATGATAGGATTGTCCCATGAAGCTTCGGACGTTTCGATTTTCATTGATGCAGGGCGTTTACTGGTTCGGCGCGTGTCTCGTCTATTCCTATGCCGAGCGCATCCTGCTGTCATACGGGTTTCAGACCGGCGTGATCGGCGTGATCCTGGCGGCGTCGTATCTGTCCGCCATGGTCCTGCAGCCGGCGATTGCGTCCGCCGCGGACCGCGGGCGGCGCGTGACGCTGCGCCTCGGGATCGCCGCCGGTGCGCTGCTTTCCGCCGCGCTTGCCGTTTCGGCGCGGATCGGCGGGAATGCGCCGGTCGTTTTTGCGGTGCTGCTGGGCGCGCTGTCGAGCGTGACGCTTGCGGTCCAGCCGCTTGTCAACGCCGTCGGATTCCATTACATCAACCGCGGGCTCGATCTCGACTATTCCTTCGCACGAGGCGTTGCGAGCATCGTATACGCGCTCGCTTCGCTGCTGTTCGGTGCGCTTGCCGCGCGGCGGATCGGCGCCATGCTCTGGGTCTACGCCGCCGTCCAGCTCGGACTGTTTTTGTCGGCGCTGTTCTTTGCGCCGCACCGCGAAGGGATCGCGGCGCGTGAAACGGGCGGAAGCCTTGCGGACGTCTTCCGGCGCTATCCCGCGTTCGTGCTGTTCTGCGCCGGGAACCTGGTGCTGGTCGTGCCGCATATGGTGATCAACAGCTATCTTGCCAGCATCACGAAGGTCACGGGCGGCGACATGAGCGTGATGATCGCGATCGCCGCGCTTGTGGAGTTCCCGGCGATGATGGCGTATTCGCGTCTCCGCAAACGGATCCCGGACCGCGTGCTGCTCGTCGCGAGCGCCGCGGTGTATCTTCTCAAAACGGGGCTTCTGCTCGCCGCGGCGTATCTGCCGATCGGCGCGTGGGCGGCGTACGTTTCGTCCGCGCTGCAGATGCTGTGCTACGCGATCTTCGTGCCGGCGGCGTCGTATTACGCGAACGATACCGTATCCGAAAGCGACCGCGTCAAGGGGCAGATGCTTCTGACCGAAGCGGGACTTGCCGCCGGCGTCGTCAGCATGCTGTTCGGGGGACTTTCGATCGGGCGCTTCGGCGTCGGGATCACGCTCGCGGTGTGCGAGGGACTGGTCGCGATCGGCGTTCTCATCGTATGGCTGGGGCTCCGGAAGGGAAAACAAAAAGCGGATTGACCGCAAAAAAGCTGCCGTCCGGCAGCTTTTTCGGTCTGAAATCAGTTTTGTTCGGGCAGATAGAACAGCGGATTGTACGGGATGCCGTCGATCAGAAGCTCGTAGTGCAGGACGGATTCCTTCTCCCCTTCGGTCTCCGGCAGATGCGCGATCGTTTCGCCCTTGTTCACGTGCTTTTCCAACACGAGCCCGGAAACGGCCGTATCGGCGCCGATCGCGATGCGGGAGACGAAGCCCTCGTCGTGGCGGATGTCGATCACGAAGCCGAGCCCCGCGCGTTCGCCCATAAAGACGATCGTTCCGGATTCCGGCGCACAGATGCGCGTCTGCGGCGCGGCGGAGTAGTCTATGCCGTAGCGCATTTCACCGGTGGACAGTCCGTAGTATCCGACGAGCTGTCCGCGGATCGGGTGCATCAGCTGCAGCGAAACGGGCGTCAGCCCTCTCTGCCCTTCCGGCGCATCCGGCGCTTCCGGATCGGAAACGGTCCCGGCGGGCAGGCGGTAGGTCCCGGTAAGCTCGGTGCGCGCGCTTCCGGTCTGCACCGGCGTGCTGAGCGTTTCGGATTCGGAAACCGGAAGCCCGTTCTGATAGAGCGTTTCGATATAGACCAGTGTGCGCGCGGGCGTGCCGAGCCTGCGGAACATGCGCGAGCCCTCCGGCAGCAGCGGCGTGCGTTCGGTCTGCGGGTCGATCGGTTCGGTGCGGATCTCGACGCGCTCCGCGGTGCGGCGCACCGGGATCAGCGTGCGATCCTTGCGGAGCAGGTTCAGCGCGACGTCGAATTCGAGATATTCCGCGGTCCCGTCCGCGGGGACGGTCGCAAGTTCCGCATCGATCGACGCCGTCAGAAGGATCGCGTTCCCGCTGAGGTTTTCGTGTGCGCATTCGTCGAGGAAGATGCGGACGAGCTGTTCCGCGACCTCACGGCTTGCGACGGCGAACAGCGGCTTGCCGTCGACCAGCAGATTGACAGCCTTTTCGGGATAGACGGGCCGCGGCGTGGTCCTTACGGGCTCGGGCGTCGGCTCGGGCGTGCGGACGACGACCGCGTCCTCGCCGGTCTTCGGCTCGGGCGTGATGACGGTGACGGGTTCGGACGAGATCGTCCTCGGTTTACCGGACGAAACGAGAAGCGGGAGGATTGCGGCGAGCGCCGCCAGAACGAGCGTAAAGCCGCCGATCATGATCCACCGTTTGATCGAATCCTTCATGCGCGCCGCTCCTTTCCCTTGTTTTGGTGCAGTATACCACAATCCGCCGGAAAAAGAAAATGATTCCGCGCAAAAAATTCACGGTTTTACAATAAATTCACGGGAGGAAACACTTTCCATCGGCGGAAAGATATGATATGATATAGACGTATAAATATAGGGCGCGGGATCCGACCCCAAACGCCCGGGGATGAGGTGCAAGGATGTCACACTTAACAGACGAAGAATTGTACTATTTCAATGAAGGCACAACGAAAACGGCGTACCGTTCGCTCGGCTGCCACAGGGTGGAGAACAACGGCGAGTGGGTCTGGCGGTTTTCGGTTTGGGCGCCGAACGCGAGAAGCGTTGCGGTCGCAGGCGATTGGAACGGCTGGAATCCGAACGCGGATCCGATGTATCCCGTCGGGTCGACCGGCGTGTGGGAGGTCCTCATCGGCATCGCAAACGAGGGGCAGCTCTATAAGTACGCGATCCAGGGACCGGACGGCAACGTCTCGATGAAGGCGGACCCGTACGCGCAGCGCTGCGAACCTGCGGGCACGGCGTCGATGGTCTGGGAAGCGGGCGAATTCCCGTGGACGGACGAGGCGTACCTTGCGCGCTGCACCAAGCGGCACACCGAGCCGATGAACATTTACGAGGTGCATCTGGGCTCGTGGCGCAAGGGGCTCGGCTATCGCGAGCTCGCGACCGAGCTGGTCGATTACGTCGCGGACATGGGCTATACGCACATCGAATGCATGCCGCTGATGGCGTATCCGTTCAACCCGAGCTGGGGCTATCAGGTCACCGGCTATTACGCCCCGACGACGCGCTACGGCACGCCGGACGATTTACGGTATTTCGTGGACCGCGCCCATGCGAAGGGTCTCGGCGTGATCATGGACTGGGTCCCCGCCCACTTCACGCGCGACGCATACGGTCTTGCGTACTTTGACGGCACGCCGACCTACGAGCATCCCGACTGGCGGCGTTCCGAGATGAAGCAGTGGGGCACGCTGCTGTTCGACTACGGCCGGACGCAGGTGCAGAGCTTCCTCGTATCCAACGCGTGCTACTGGCTCAAGGAGTTCCACATCGACGGATTGCGCGTCGACGCGGTCAGCTGCATGCTGTACCTCGATTACGGCCGCAACGACGGCGAGTGGTATCCGAACCAGTACGGCGGCAAGGAGAACCTTGACGCGATCAACCTGTTCCACAAGATCGCCGCGGCGGTCAAGGAGATCCCCGGCAGCAAGATCCTGATCGCCGAGGAGAGCACGGCGTTCCCGCGCGTCACGAACAAGCATGAGGACAGCCTGGGCTTCGACTACAAGTGGAACATGGGCTGGATGAACGACATGCTGCGCTATATGCAGATGGATTCGCTCTACCGCAAATGGCATCACGACAAGCTGACGTTCTCGCTGATGTACGCGTTCTCCGAAAACTACATCCTTGCGTTCTCGCACGACGAGGTTGTGCACGGCAAACTGTCCATGCTCAACAAGATGCCGGGCGACTACTGGCAGAAGTTCGCGCAGCTTCGGCTTCTGTACGCCTATCAGATGGCGCATCCGGGCAAGAAGCTGACGTTTATGGGCATGGAGATCGGTCAGTTCATCGAATGGCGGTTCGACGAATCGCTCGACTGGATGCTGCTGGATTATCCGAAGCACGCCGAGATGCAGTGCTTTGTACGCGAAATGAACAAGTTCTACCGCCGCACGCCGGCGCTCTATCAGCGCGACGACGACTGGAACGGCTTCGACTGGATCGCGGTGGACGACGCCGTGCATTCGATCGCGGCGTTCGTCCGGAAGGATGCGGACGGCAATCCGATCCTGTGCGTATTCAACTTTACGCCGGTCCCGTGGGACGATTACTGCCTCGGCAGCGAGGAGGCGGGCACGTATTCCGAGATCTTCTCGACCGACGCGCCGTACTTCGGCGGCGGCGGGCTGTCGTTCAACGAGCCCGTGAAGACCGTCGAGGAACCGTTCGGCAAGTTCCGGCATCGCCTCAACGTGAAGCTGCCCGCCTACGGCGCGGTGTTCTTCCGCTTCATGCCCGATAAAAAAGCGACCCCGAAAGGAGAAAACGAATGAAAAAGAAAATCGTCTGCATGCTGCTTGCGGGCGGACAGGGCAGCCGTCTCGGCGTCCTGACCTCCAGCATGGCGAAGCCTGCGGTCCCCTTCGGCGGAAAGTACCGCATCATCGACTTTCCGCTGTCCAACTGCGTCAACTCCGACATCGACACCGTCGGCGTTCTGACGCAGTACCGTCCGCTGGCGCTGAACGCGTACCTCGGCACCGGTCAGCACTGGGATCTGGACCGCACGAACGGCGGCGTGTTCGTGCTTCCGCCGTATATGACGGAGCATGACGGACGCTGGTATTCCGGCACGGCGAACGCGATCTGGCAGAACCGCTCCTTCGTCGATCAGTACGATCCCGATTACGTGCTGATCCTCTCGGGCGATCATATCTATAAGATGGATTATACCAAGATGCTGAAATTCCATGCGGCGAACGAAGCCGCGGCGACGATCGCGGTCCTGAAGGTCCCGATGGAGGAAGCGCACCGCTTCGGCATCATGAATACGGACGAAAAGGGCGTCATCGTTTCGTTTGAGGAAAAACCGAAGGTCCCGAAAAGCAACAACGCTTCGATGGGCATCTATATCTTCAACTGGAAGCTTCTGCGCGACTATATGGAGCGCGACGACGCCGATCCCGAAAGCGAAAACGACTTCGGCAAGAACATCATTCCTGCCATGCTGAACGCAGGCGAGAAGATGGTCGCGTATCCGTTCGAGGGCTACTGGAAGGACGTCGGAACGATCCAGAGCCTCTGGGAGGCGAACATGGACCTTCTGGGCGAGCGCCCGGTGCTCGATCTCAACGATCCCGCATGGCGCATCTACACGCGCAACCCGGTCATGCCGCCGCACTATACCGACGCAAAGGCGGACGTTAGGAACAGCCTCGTGACCGAGGGCTGCGTGGTGCGCGGCAAGGTCACGCACACCGTGCTGTTCTGCGGCGCAAAGGTCGATGCGGATACGGAGGTCGAGGATTCCGTCGTGTTCCCGAACGCGGAGGTCGGTGAAAACTGCTCCGTGAAAAAGGCGATCATCGGCGAGAACGCGGTCATCGGAAACGGCGCGCGGATCGGCGTGCCGCCGCGGGAGGGCGAAGCGGTCGACAACCGCCTGACCGGCGATATCGTGCTGATCGGAAACGACGTGACGATCCCCGCGGGCGCGGTCATCCCGCGCGGCGCGGTCGTGACCGCCGAAACGCTCGGACAGTTTATGAACGGAGGAAATGAAGCATGAATCAGGAAGCATTCGGTCTGATCTTTACGGGCGAAGCAAACCCCTATATGCGCGATCTCGTGCTGTCCCGCGCGGTCGCGGCGGTGCCGTTCGGCGGACGCTACCGCTGCATCGACTTCCCGCTGTCCAACCTTGTCAACACGGGCATCCGCAACGTCGGTCTGATCGTGCAGCGGAACTACCATTCTCTGATGGACCATCTCGGGACCGGCAAGGAATGGGACTTGAACCGCAAGCGCGACGGTCTGTTCCTGCTCCCGCCGTTCTCCACCAAGGACAATACCGGCGTGTACCGCGGCGATATCGACGCGTTTCACTCTGTGATGCAGTATGTGCGCCGCTCGAATCAGAAGTATCTGATCCTTTGCGGCAGCCACACCGTGCTCAACACGACGTTCGATGCGATCCTCAAACAGCATCGCGAGACCGGCGCGGACATGACCATCATGTACAACGAGGATCCGCGCTTCTTCCCGGAGGAGCAGAACCGGGATCTCAGACTGCTTCTGGACGAGGACGGCAAGACCGTCAACGGACTCGAATGGAACCCGCGGCATCCGGGCTCGAACTTCCGTTCCTGCGAGATCAACGTCATCGACAAGGACCTCTTCGAGGACCTTGTGGAGGAAGCGTATTCGCGCGGATACGTCGATTTCGTGCGCGATATCATGCTGCCGAAGGCGAAGGAGCTCAAGATCATGGGCTGGCGCTACGACGGCTATGTGGCAAGGATCGATTCGATCAACACCTATTTCCTGCACAGCATGGAGCTTCTGAACGCCGTATACGCAAAGGATCTGTTCAACATGCGTCATCCGATCTATACCAAGGTCAAGGACGAGATCGCAACCAAGTACGGCGAGAACGCAGGCGTGCACAACGTCGTGATGGCGGACGGCTGCGTGATCGACGGCGCTGTCGAAAACTCGATCCTGTTCCGCGGCGTCACGGTGGAGCGCGGCGCGATCGTGAAGAACTCGATCCTCATGCAGGGCGTGACGGTCCGCAAGGGCGCGGTGCTCGATCATGTCATTCTCGACAAGAACGTCACCGTCAACGCGGGCCGTCAGCTCACGGGATACGAGGGCATTCCGCTGGTGTTCCGCAAGAACCTGACCATCTGACGAACGAACGAAAGGAGAATCATCATGAAGATACTGTTTGCCGCAAGCGAATGCTTCCCGTTCATCAAGACCGGCGGACTTGCCGACGTCGTGGGCTCCCTTCCGAAGGAGCTTGCGCGTCAGGGCGCCGAGGTCGCGGTCATGATCCCGAAGTATACGCAGATCGGCGACTATTACATCCTGAAGATGCAGCACGTCTGCCACTTCAATCTGCAGCTCGGAAGCTATTCCGTGTTCTGCGGCATCGACATGCTCGAACAGGACGGCGTGAAGTTCTATTTTGTCGACAACCTTGCGATGTTCGGCGGTGAAAAGATCTATACCGGCGACGAGCAGGAGGGGTTCCGCTTCGCGTTCTTCTGCCGCGCGGTGCTGGAATCGTTCAAGCATATGAACTATTACCCGGACGTGATCCACTGCAACGACTGGCAGACGGGTCTCATCCCGGTGCTTCTGAACGATCAGTACCGCACGCTCGACGGCTACCGCGACATGCACACCGTGTTCACGATCCACAACCTGAAATTCCAGGGCATCTTCGACTGGCACCGCATCAACAGCGTGCTCGGTCTGAACGAGGGGTATTTCTCCCCGAACAACCTTGAGTTCTACGGGCTGCTGTCGTTTATGAAGGCGGGTCTCGTATTCGCCAACCGCATCACGACCGTCAGTCCGACCTACGCGGAGGAGATCCGCACCGGCTATTACGGCGAACGCCTCGACGGTCTGCTTCGCGCAAGACAGAACGTTTTGTACGGCATCCTGAACGGAATAGACGGTATATCGTTCGATCCGAGTACAGATATGCATATTCCCGTTCATTATAACGCAGCGGATCCGTCAGGCAAGAAGCTCGACAAGGCGGCGCTGCAGGAAGAACTGGGCTTGCAGAAGCGCGACGTCCCGCTCATTGCGATGGTCACGCGCTTGACCGCACAGAAAGGTCTGGATCTCGTCACCTGTGTTCTGAACGATATTATGCGCATGGATGTGCAGATGGTCGTTGTCGGGACCGGAGATCAGTATTTTGAGAACGCCTTCCGGGACGCGCAGTACCGCTTCCCCGGCAGGTTCGTCTGCTGCCTCCGTCACGACGAGCAGATCGCACGCCGCGTATACGCCGCAAGCGACATCTATCTGATGCCGTCGCAGTTCGAGCCGTGCGGGCTCAGCCAGATGATCGCCATGCGCTACGGTTCGATCCCGCTTGTCCGCGAAACCGGCGGTCTCCGCGACAGCGTCCTGCCGTATAACTGGTATACGGACGACGGCAACGGATTCAGCTTCCACGATTACAACGCGCACGACATGCTGCACGTGCTCGAGCATGCGGTCGGCTACTGGTACGACGACCGCGCCATGTGGTCGCGGCTGATGAAGCGCGCCATGAAGACGGACTTCTCCTGGTCAGTGTCCGCGCGCAAATACATGGAGCTGTACCGGAACCTGCTCGGGCTTCCGGATGAACCCTTGAAGCCCGCACGGAAACGGACGGTTCGTACTGTAAAACCGGATGCAGAGAAGCCTGCAGCCGAGAAGAAGCCGGTCGAAAGGAAGACTGCAGAGAAGAAGACTGCGGAAAAGAAACCGGCTGTGCATAGGACCAGGAAGTCCGAATAATCGATACGTATCGAAGAAGAACCGCAAATACTGCGGTTCTTCTTTTGTTTCACGTGAAACACGGAAAGGACGTGACGAAAAATGTTTCCTGTGAAACAATGAAATAGTGAAGAACGGTCTTGCATATTCGGGAGGCTTGGGCTATAATGGCTTCGTAAAGGAGCGGTTATGGGCAAGATTATATCGATTACAAATCAAAAAGGCGGCGTCGGAAAGACGACGACCGCGATCAACCTGAGCGCATGTGTTGCTCAAACGGGCAAGCATGTGCTGCTGGTCGATCTGGACCCGCAGGGAAACAGCACGAGCGGTCTGGGCGTCGCGCGCAAGAAAGATATGTCGACAAGCTATGATATGCTGATTGAGGACGTACCGGCAGAGGAAGCGATTCGTAAGACCATGATCGAAACGCTGGACATTCTGCCGTCACGTATTGAACTTGCAGGCGCGGAGGTCGAGCTGGTGTCGATGATGGCACGTGAGCAGCGTCTGAAGCAGGCGCTCGCGCAGGTGCGGGACAAATACGACTATATCTTTAT
>Ga0310697_10002671_pt1 | contig 18657 bp, 17 predicted proteins | sample 172DNAGHGlowgp2_FD_203883 | JGI IMG/M metagenome (GOLD analysis project Ga0310697, IMG submission 203883) | Sheep rumen microbial communities from Palmerston North, Manawatu-Wanganui, New Zealand - 1728 DNA GHGlow gp2 (v2) (version 2) | ecosystem: Host-associated > Mammals > Digestive system >... | reverse complement strand
GGGTTCTTCGTCCAAGAGTTCTAGGCGGTAGCTGCTTACGTTTTGGGCGATGAGCCTTGGTAATAGCTTGAGGGCGGATTGCGGCTTGCCGACAAAGAGCGTGTTGCGGCATTCGGCATCGGATTGCAAGAAGTGGCGTTCGCCTTTGTGGTCGAGGATTTCGACTTTATGTTGTGTGCAAATCTTTTTGCATTCGGGGAATCGGCGGCCAGTCGTGAGGGCGCGTGCGAAGGCGCAGTATTCCGAGTGGAATGCGGGCATGTACTGGTGCAGTGCGAGTTCGAGCTTGCTTCCGTCGATGTTCTTGAGCAAATCAAAAAGCTGGGTGCTGTTGAGGTCCCACGACGGATGCAATTTTTCGAGGCCTTGAGCCAAAAGCCAATCGTATGTGGCGCTGTTGGTGGCGTTCAGGCTATAGTCGCCGACCATCGGGATTCCAGAATCCTTGAGGAGCGCGAGCGAACCGAGGTTACGCACGAGTGCAAATTCCGGCATGAGCGTGAGAATTTGTTTGATGTAATGGTTTTCGCCGGGCTTGTGGATGCGGAGGGTCGCGATGCCTGCTTCGAATCCGAGCTTGTGGATGCGCTCGAGCGGTTCGTCGTATTTCACGCCCCAGTCAAAATCCATGACGACTTTGTCGATGTCGAGCCCTTGAAGTGCGTCGATTTGTTCGGGACGGCGAACGAGAACGGTAATGTTCATGCGGTGGGGATTTTCGCTGCTTGAACTGCTCGCGACCGTATTTGAGCGGCTTGCAACATTATGTAGAAATGCGCGGCCGTTTTCTGCAGAAGGGGCGAGTTCTTTCCACTGCAAGCGTTTTTTGTCAAATGCTTGTATTGCCTCTTGACGGAGCGTGCGCAAAACTTTGCCGGGGAGGAATGCGTTTGGCGGGAACTTGATTTCTAGCTTGTCGAGAACGTAGGCCGTAGCAGAAAGTGCCGAAAGTTCCTTCTTTGCGATTGCCTGGAGTGCGTCGGGTGCGACTTCGTTGCGCGAGGCTTCTAGGATGGCACCGTTGACGGTGACCGCGCGCGTTTCGTCTGCGGCGGCATTCGAGCTTTCGCAAATCGTGAGCTTGAGCGGTTCGCCGATTTTGCCTTCGAGTGTCATGCACACGGGAATGTGCTTGGCGAAACTTTTGTCGGTAAAAGTCTTGTGGAGTTCTTTTTCGAGAGCGGGGGAGTCGTTGCGGTATGCCTTCATGCCGTAGGTGACTTTGCGCAAGTTGAATTCTCGGCCGAATTCCAGACGGACTTGTGTACTTGTCACCCCGGCCATAGCCTGTGCTGAGCTAGGTCGAAGCATGCCGGGATCGGTATTTGCTTTTTTCCCGTTTCGGTTCGCTTGTTGAAATGTCGCTTTGTACAGTCGGCTTCCCGTTTGTCGCGGTTCCGGCTCTGCCCTATATTCCTCAAATAAAATCCCGTCGCCCGGCAATAAAGTGCATGGAACAGGCTTGTCTTCAAGTTCTACAATCACGCCACCGCGTTCCACCTGAACGACGGTTCCGATAAATTCACCGTGGTGGTTCGAGAACGATCCGTCGACGAGTTCCTGGTGGTTCACGCCATCGAGCCAGCCTGTGTTGAGTCCGCGCGAGAACAAGACTTCGAGCGGTTCCAAGTCCTGCGCGGTAAGCCCGGCGGCATTTCCCAACTTGTCGAGTGCTTTCCTGTAAGCGTGCGAAACGGCGGCTACGTATTCCGGGCTTTTCAAACGCCCTTCGACCTTGAGCGATTCCACGCCGATTTCTCTGAGTTCTTCAAGTTTCGGGAGCGCACAAAGGTCTCGCGTGCTGAACAGGTAACGCGCTTTCGGGTCTTTCCATTCCTTGCCGTCCACAAAAATGCGATAGGGGAGGCGGCAACTTTGGGCGCACTGTCCACGATTTGCACTGCGTCCGCCAAAGTTTTCGCTGGTGAGGCACTGCCCCGAGTACGAAACGCAAAGCGCCCCGTGGATGAAAACTTCCAGTTCTAGGTCGGTGAGGCTCTTGATTTGTGCAATCTGCTTTGCGGAAAGTTCGCGTGCCAAGACCGCTCTTGAAAATCCGATGTCCTTGACCAAGTTTACGGCTTCGGAACTGGCGAGCGTCATTTGCGTGCTCGCGTGGATTTCCTGTTCCGGGCTGATGGCCTTGATGAGCCGCGCAAGCCCGATGTCCTGGATGATGAACGCGTCCGGCTTTAACGCAATCAAGCGTTCCAAAAATTCCGGCAATTCCTGAATCTCGCGCTCGAAGATGAGGATGTTCATTGCGAGGTACGTCTTTACTCCGCGAAGCCTTGCATAGCGGATCATCTCTTCGACGTCTTCGAATGAAAAATCTTCGGTCCTGCCGCGTGCGTTCCAATGCGGTACTCCATAGTAAACCGCGTCCGCCCCGTTGTTGATGGCGGATTCAAGCATGTCGCGCGTACCGACAGGCAAAAGAAGTTCAGGCTCGTTCATACCCGCAAAAATAGAATTAATTACCTACGAGAAGGAGATTGAGCTATGCTCATCTCCCTTCGCTTCAGTCATAAAACACAAGTATGTTTTGCGACGTTCAGCTTGATGGAGATTCCCGGTCAAGCCGGGAATGACAGAATGATAATTGCGATGTTACGCTTCGTCTAGCTTGTAGCCGAACTGCACGATGGCGCCGGTTCGAGCTTCGCGGAAAATACGGCGGTGGGCGAGTCCTTCCAAAATGGCGTCATCAAGCACCCTCTTGTTTGCTTTTGGGTCGCCTCCGAGTTCGACCGTCATGAGGTCCTCGGTTCCCTTGTAACCTTCGTGGATGACTTTTACGTAAGCGTATTCGCCGTCCATCTCGTGAATGGCCTCGTGTATGGGCTTGTCGTCGAAGCCCGGGTCTCCGTCTATGCGGTTTTCCGATTTATGCCAAACGGAAACAGAACCGCGATAGCCGTCCTTCTTGAATTTAATCCATAATTGTCCATGCATCACAATACCCCATGATGTAATCCAAAAATAATTCTAATTTTAGGCTATGTTCAAAAAAATCGTTATTTTGTCGTCTTTTGTTTGCATTCCCGTGTTCATGCTCACCAGTTGCTCTAACCAGGAGGCTGAATACAAAATCGCAACGCTCACGGAAGAAAATGCCCGTCTGGCACGTCAAGTCCTTGTTCTCAAGGCTACTTTGGATTCATTGAACGCCCACAACAAGGCTGTCGATCATTCCCTCAAGTCGCTCGACATGAAATAATTGCATTTTTCTTTCTTTTTTGTGCGTTTTGCCTCTAATTTTCGCCCATTCCTGCCGATTTTTTTTCTAAATTTGTGCGCGTGACTGGCCCCGGTTTGTCGCCAAGGCGAAAACCAATCCCGCTTCCTTTGCGAAGCCCATCCGACCGTCAAGTCTCCGAGGAGGCGCTAGTAAGATGGTCTCTAATTAACCCACATTCCAGTCTCCCCGCATGCAGGTTATTTTCCAGCCTGCACGTGTGGTTTAACCCTTACTTTATGAGGTGCCCAGATGGAAATAATCTCTCTCGTATGCTCAGTCGTTGCACTGCTGCTTTGCATTGTAATCCTTACTAAGGTCAACAAGCTTCTCACGATGCTTCGTACCCCGATTTTCAAGAAGCTCACCCCGGACATGAACTTGAAGCCGTCTTCTCGTCGCCCGATCAGCGCACAAGAAATGGCTCAGCGCGGTGGCAACAACAAGGAAAATCGCCAGAACAAGGAACGTCCGAACAATAACAAGGACAACCGCAATCAGCAAGCCGCCCATGCGCCTGCAACACGTGATCGCAACGAACAGCGCCCGGAACGTGGCCCGCGTCGCGAACGCCGCCCGGAACGCCCGCATCGTGAACCCAATGCAGAAGCTCCTGTTGCCGAACAGACCGCTCCGGTTGCTCCGGCTGCCGCAGAAGCCCCTGCCGCTGAAACTCGCCGTCCGCTTGCTCCGCGCATTCCGGTTGAAACTCCGGCCGCTCCTGCTGTCGAAGCCGCCCCGGTTGCTCCGGTTGCTGAAGCCCCGGCTGAAGCTCCTGCCGAAAACGTCTTTGATCCGTCCAAGGTCCGCTATGGCCGCCGCAACGTGATCAAGAAGGCTCCGGAACTTTCCGAAGACGAAGCATAATCTTCACGAATTGCATTTTGCAAAAAGTTCCCAGTCCTTGTGGCTGGGAATTTTTGTATAACCGAAAACCACCCGTCGGGGTACTTTTTTCTATTTTAATTTTCATGAACGACAATTGCATCAACCACGAATATTACATGCGGCCTAGTGACCGCGTACTTGCGCTTATTCGTCGAATTTTCCATAACAATCCCGAATTCCGTCACGATTCCCTGAAGCATGCAGCCCGTTTTGCACCGGTGATTCCGCTGATGGGTGCGCGTCCGGACTTGAGCAAAACGCTCAGCCGCGTGGTGACTTTTGCGGATGGATGCAATCCGCTTCATTTCGGCTGCCCGATTATGCTTGCGGCTGGTGCAAACAAGACGGCCAAGCGCATTTGCGATTTTGCCAATATGGGCTTTGGCGGTATTTCTGTAGGTACGGCGACACGTCACGTTCGCGAAGGGAATACGCACAGACCGCGCATCGGGTTCCTCGAAAATGACCGAGCAATCCACAACAGCATGGGGCTCAACAACGATGGCGTTGAAGCGGTGACTCGTCGTACGGATGCACAAATTTCTGCGGCACACAGGTTGCACATGTGCGTGGGCATTTCCGTTGCCGAAACTCCGGGCCTTACTGATGAAGATGAAAAACTGAAGGATATCGTCGAAAGTTTTTCGATTGCGTACAAGGCGGCTGATTACGTCGAAATCAATTTGAGCTGCCCGAATACGGGTGAAAACCGCATTGACCTAGACATGTCGCTTGTCAACAAAATTTTTACCGCGATAACGGATTACCGCAACAGTCAAACTATTCGCAAGGCTATCTATGCCAAGCTCAGCCCGGATATGCCAGATAATCATACGGCGACCATCATGGATATGCTGGTGAAAGTGGGTGTAAACGGTGTCGTCGTCGGCAACACGTACCCGACGAAGAAGTTGGAAGACCTACCGGTTCATGTGGCATACAAAGACTTGACGCCACTCCGTGCGGATGGCGATTGCGGTGGCATGTCCGGTCGCCCGCTTTACGAGAACACGGTGAAAAAGGTCAAGTTCGTTCGCGAACATTACCCGCAGATGAGCGTTATCGCTTGCGGCGGCATTGATCACGGTTACAAGATTTACGACCTCATCAAGCTTGGCGTCGATGCGGTTCAGTGCTACTCCGTTGTCGCGTTCCGCTGGATGGCGGCCCATGCGATGCGCAAGGAACTTGCCGAGGCGCTTTCAAAAGACGGTTTTAAAACTCTAGCGGAATACGATGCGGCTCATCCAAAACAGTAAGATATTTTTTGTAGCGGTTTTGCTCGCGTGTGTCCAGTCTTTTGCTGGATACTTTATCGAGCAATCCTACGAAGATGCTCCGGCCAAGGATTCGCTTTCGGCGCTTTCTTTTGGCGGGGAACTGGAGCTTGTCTATTATTTGAGTTCTATCCATCCGGGAATTTTGTTGAGCGGCGAGTACCGTTTTCACAAGCACCATTCGGCGGACGTCTTTGGCGTGGCGCTTTTTTCCGGGGAGTATCTGGAACTCGGGCTTGACTGGAGATTCTTCTTTAGAGGGCTCCGTGAAGACGATTTCTTGCGTCTTGGCGTTTCGTTTGTGTCGTTTGAGCGTGACGACAAGAGCTATTTTCCGCCCCGCATAACGGTTGGCTACGGTCGAGACATTCTGTTCTTTAAGAACACGAGTTTTTTGTGCCGTTTGGAACTCAGCGGAAGTTATATTATCGGGGAACCGCTTGTCGAAAAGGATAGCGATTTTATGAATCGCGAAGCGCATTTTACGGCGGCGCTCCATGTCGGGTTTTACTTTTTTTAGTAAAGTTTTATAGGGTGGTATAAATGTCTATGATTCTTCGTGCAATTCTCGTTATTTCTTTCTTGTCGGGGGCTGCGTTTGCGGCGCCTTGGCTTGGCCTTACCTACAAGAAATCCCTTTACGAAAACCATTTGGCGCTCCTTGTTTCCGGCGTCCATCCGGAATCGGGTTGCCTTTCTGCGGGGGTTGTATCCGGCGACCTGGTTATTGGTTTTGACGGAAAAGAACTCGTCAACGTGGCGCAAATCCAGAACGTCTTGAAAGAGGCTGCTGTGGGTACGCAGGTCGGTCTTGAAATTTTCCGTGACGGCAAGCGCATTCCGCTGACGGTGACGCTTACGGAACGCCCGGACGACATCTCCAGCCTGACGGGTTCTGCCATCGGTAGCAAAATGGCATCGTTCGGCAAGAACTTCTACAAGAATGGCGAAAAGAGGCTAGAGGCTCCGAAGGCTACTCTCCTTGACTTTTGGGCCACCTGGTGCGGACCTTGCCGCCAGACACTTTCTGTGCTCGAACAGATGTACAACAAGTATTCCGGCCAAGGGCTTGAGATTATAGGAATTTCTTCTGAACCGAAAAACACGCTCCTCACGTTCTACAAAAAACAGCATGCGTCTCCGTATCCGCTTTATCGCGATGGCGACCAGGGGCTGTGGCGCCGTTACGGAATCCATGCGGTCCCGACGCTCATGCTCCTCGATTCGAACGGCTACATCAAGCGCGTCTGGAGTGGGGCTCCGAGCTTTGAAATGCTCGAAAAACTTGTACTCGAAGTCCTTGAAAAATAAGGTTGCGATTTGCAAATAAGTAAGCCCGCGTTTATTAACGCGGGCTGCTTTTTTTACTCTAGAAACTTAAACTCAGTCGTAATTGGACTTGGCTTCGGACTGTGCTTTGAATATCTTGTCGTATTCGTCCTTCGAGATTCTCTTGTAACCAGTGACAATCTTGCCAGATTCGTCTTCGCCAAATTCATAGTAGGCGGAGTCGCCTTTCACTCGCATCAAAATATCCATGTTGAGGGAGTTTTTTCCGCGGAGGGCGTTGTTTTCGTATTTGGCGGTCAAGTCCCCGTTCACGTTCCTGATGGTGTAGTCGATGTTGTTTTCAGTGAATACTTCGAAAATCATGTCGGCTTCGCCTTTCCAGTAACCTGTGTATTGGGCTTGATTATCGCCGCAACCGAAGAAAGTGAAAGAAGAAAGAAGAAGTGCAGAGAGAAGAATTTTTGTTTTCATGGTCTTAAATTAGAATTTTTTTTTCGTTTAAGTTAGTGAATCTATGTAACGTTGTTTTAACGGAACCTTATTTACAGCACCTGAAACCGACGCTTGGGTACTGGTTCTGTGGATAAAAACTGAACTTGCTTTCAGAGCAGCGGCTTTCGTTGTTGGTATTCCATGCACCTCCGGCAACGAGGAACTTGTCCGGGTGCTGCTTGCTTGTCGTTGATGTCCATTCCCAGAGGTTCCCGTTCATGTCGTACATGCCCCACCAGCTGCGGCATTGCGTCTTGCGGCCGCTGCGTTTGGCGGCTTTCGTGTTGGTGTTGCATTTGCTCTGCTTGTAGCTGTTACCGTAGGAATACTTGAATCCGTCCTTGCCACGGCAGGCGGCCTGCCATTCTTCGATGGTGCAGAGATGCTTGCCTTCTTTTTTACAGATGTTAGCGGCTTCTTCTTGCGAGACCATGTCCTTGGGAGTGGCGTCAGGCTGGTTCGGGTATTCGTAGGCATCGACGCAGACGGTACGGCCTCCGACGGGGACGGGGTAGGCGTTCTTTCCGCAAATGTTGTCCGATGCCATGTCGTATTTGGCTTCTTCCCAGGCGGTTCGGTTGCCCACGGAATCGGCGGCGTAGAAGAATACGGAACCGGTCTTGTTATAGTCGATAGGTTTGCTTGCGTCTTGCGGGTTGAGCGTATCGCCGATGGAGACGAATGTCTTGCACTTGATTTCGTCGCACTTGACCTTGAGCTTGATCGGGTCGTAGTAGCGGCCTGCGGGCGGCGTAATTTCTGCTGTGGGCGGGACTTTGTCCGAATTGCGGAGGGAGTCTGCGAAGCGGGCCTTGTTCAACGAATCTTGTCTTGCCTTGTCGAGCTGGGCCAGAGAATCGGCTATGCGGCCGAGGCTATCCCTGCGGGCCTTGCGGAAAGCGCGGATGCTGTCACGGACGTGACGGAGGCTGTCTTCGTTGACGCCTGGCTTCAAGTTGGCGAGAGAATCGGCAATGCGGAGGCTGTCTGCCATGCGCAGGCTATCGGCGATTCTTGCGTCTTCGAGCGCCTTCAGGCTGTCGGCCTTGGCTTGTTCAAGCAGACGGAGGCTGTCGAGTATTTGCTTTTGGCGTAATGCCAGTTCCGAAAGCTTCTGGTCTTCGATTGCTTGCTGCTTGATTTTGTTCAGCTGGCATTGTACAACGAACAGGCAGAGGAGCAAAAGGATCATTAGAATCAAGATGACGAGATTGCGTTTCCCGTTTTTCTTTTTCTGTGGTTCTGTGGGCTTGTTTGTCTTGTTTGCGTTTTCCATAAGCTATCCTGAATCTTAATTTTCTACAGCTTCGTTTTCGCCTTCGACCGGTTCTTCTTCGATGACTTCGTTGAAGAGTTCATGCCAGTGGCGGAAAATTTCTGCCTTGAGTTCTTTCGGAGTGAGACCGCGTCTCAGGTTGTTTCTGTAGGCGGTCGAAATTTTACCGGTTTCTTCGGAGACGATGATGATAAGGGCGTCGCTTTCGGCGGCGAGAGCCTTTGCAGCGCGGTGGCGCATGCCGTAGCCCGCGTCTCCTTCGATGTTACCTGTCGGCATCGGGAGAATACAGCCTGCGGCGACAATCGATTTGCAGTTGAGAATGACGGCACCGTCATGTAATGCGGAATTCGGGAAGAACAATGCGCGTAAAAGTCTGGAGCTGATGCGAGCGTCGAGCAGTTCGCCGGTGTCGGCGTAGTTCTTGAGGCCGACTCGTTTTTCGAGTACGATGAGCGCTCCCGTCTTGGTCTTTGCCAAGTCCTGGACTGCGGTACAGATTTTTTGAGCGATATCGTCGAGACCGCTTGCGTGGAAGAGAATGTTGCGCAAATCGACCTTACTCACGCTCTGACCGATTCGAGTGAGGGCGCTTCGGATTTCGGGCTGGAACAAAATGACGACTGCGATAATACCGAGAGTAGCAAGGTTACTGAGCATCCATACAAGCGTATGGAGTTCCCACCATTGTGCAATAAGCCAGGCGAGGATAAGCAGGAACGAACCGAAAATCATCTGTGCCGCACGCGTTCCGCGGAACAGCAAGAAGATGTAGTAAAGAATAACCGATATGAGGAGTATGTCCAGAATGTCGGCCATTCGAACATCGATGATGTTGAATAACTTAAACAGGGTCATGGGACTTCAAAGCCTCCAAATACAATAGAGATTCTTTTGCCTCGCGAACGTCGTGGACGCGGATGACACTTGCACCGCCGAGGGCTGCAATAACGCCTGCCGTAACGGTTGGGATGAGACGGTCACTGTTTTCAAGCCCCATCATCTTGCCGATGTAGGACTTTCTTGACGTGCCGATCAAAACGGGGTAGCCGTCCTTGAGCATTTCATCGACGGACTTCATCAAGTCGATGTTGTCTTGGACCGTCTTTCCAAAGCCGATTCCTGGGTCAATGCAGATGCGTTCCTTTTCGACGCCGGCATCGAGGAGTTTTTGCACTTGCGCCAAAAGCTCTTCCTGGACTTCCTGGACTACGTTCGTGTATGGCTTGAAGTCCTGCTGCATCGTTCCGAAATTTCCGCGCATGTGGTTCAAGACCACGCTTGCCTTTGTGCGGGCGACTGTCGAAACCATATCGGGGTCCATCATGCAGGCGCTGATGTCGTTGATGATGTGCGCCCCGAGACGCATGGATTCTTCGGCGACTTTTGCCTTGACCGTATCGACCGAGATGTAGAACTTGCGGAACCCTGGATTGTCGAGGTCTTCCGAAATCGCCGCCGTCTGGGCGAGCGCTTCGACGACTGGGCAAACGCGGTCGAGTTCCTCTTGGAGGCTGACCGGTGCGCTTCCGGGGCGGCTGCTTTCACCGCCGATGTCGAGAATGACTGCTCCCTGCCTCACGAGCGAAATCGCGTGTTCGTATGCGGCTTCGGGCGTGTTATGCTTGCCTCCATCGAAAAAACTGTCCGGGGTAACGTTCACGATACCCATGACAAGCGGCATCCTCGAAGCTGGAATGATGTCGTTTCCAATTTTCCAGGAGATGGCGCGGGTGGATTCAAGAATAGAGCGGAGCATAGTTACAGTGAGTTCTTTTATTGTTGGTCGGATTCTTTGACGGAATTGGTTGCTGTCTCGTTGCCTGCGACGGAGGTGGATGCGGGGGCCGGCTGCACGTCGGCAATCGGCGCTACCGGAGGCGGGTTACCCGGGTCGGGCGGCGGAGTGTTTTCTTCTTCGCGCTTTTTCGCGAGTTCTTCCATGGCTTGGTACTGGCGGCTCTTCTTTGTTCCGGTGAGCTTTTCGCCAGCCATGACCTTGTCGATTTCTTCGCGGTCCAAAACTTCGAATTCAAACAGGGCTTCGGCGAGGTCGATGAGCTTGTCCTTGTTTTCTTCGAGGAGCTTGCGTGCGGCCTGGTTCATGCGCTTGATCAAGTTGTTGATGGCGTTGTCGATCTTTTCGGCCATCATCTCGGACATTTCCTTGGGTTTGGAAATCTCGCGTCCGAGGAACACTTCTCCGTCGGTACGGCTGTAGCAGACCGGTCCGATTTCTTCGTCGAAGCCCCATTCCGTCACCATCTTGCGGGCAAGTTCCGTGGCGCGTTGGATGTCGTTGGAGGCTCCCGTGCTCTGGTGGTTGAAGAATATGAGTTCGGCAAGGCGTCCGGACATCATGATCATGATGCGTTCTTCGGCGTATTCGCGGCTGTAGCTCACCTGGTCGCGTTCCGGCAAACTCATGGTCACACCGAGAGCGCGCCCGCGCGGGATAATCGTAATCTTGTGGAGCGGATCGCTGTGCTTGCACAAAAGCGTCATCAAGGCGTGGCCCGCTTCGTGGTAGGCTGTGTGGCGCTTTTCTTCGTCGGTCATCAGGAGCGTACGACGTTCGGCACCCATGCTGAGCTTGTCGCGGGCTTCTTCGAAGTCGAGCATCGTCACTTTCTTGTTGTTGAACCTTGCGGCGAGGAGCGCTGCTTCGTTCACCAGGTTTTCGAGGTCGGCACCGGCAAGTCCCGGCGTTCCCTTCGCGACAGCCTTCACATCCACATCCGGTGCGAGAGGCACCTTGCGTTTCTTCAGGTGAACCTTCAAGATTTCTTCACGGCCCTTGAGATCGGGGAGTCCCACCACAATCTGGCGGTCAAAGCGACCCGGACGCAACAATGCCTTGTCGAGTACATCGGGGCGGTTTGTCGCTGCAATCAAGATGACGCCTTCGTTGGCGGTGAAACCGTCCATCTCGACGAGCAACTGGTTCAAAGTCTGTTCGCGTTCATCGTGACCGCCGCCGAGACCCGCACCACGCTGGCGGCCCACAGCATCGATTTCATCGATGAACAAAATGCACGGCGCGTTCTTCTTGCCCGTTTCGAACAAGTCGCGGACACGGGATGCACCCACGCCGACGAACATTTCCACGAAGTCCGAACCCGACATGCTGAAGAACGGCACGCCAGCTTCACCTGCAACTGCGCGGGCGAGAAGCGTCTTACCCGTGCCCGGAGGGCCAACGAGCAAAGCTCCCTTCGGAATGCGACCGCCGAGTTGGTCGTATTTCTTCGGATCTTTCAAAAATTCCACGAGTTCCTGCAAATCCTGCTTGGCCTCGTCGCATCCGGCAACATCGTTGAACGTCGTTTTCTTTTGGGCGTTCAACTGCTTCACCTGGCTCTTGCCAAACGAGAACGGACTCTTTCCGCCACCGCCCATTTGACGGCTCATCATGATATAGAAGAACGCTATCAGCAGAATAGCCGGCAAAAATGCGACCAGCGTATCGATCCAGGTCGTCGATTCGTGAATGACCTTGACCTTGACACCCTTGAATGTTTCCCATGCAGAAATCTGTTCGTTCGAAATCTCGAGCATGTGGCTCTTGAAATGCTTGGTATTCCCGGATTCGTTAGAACGCGTGAAGCGGGCGAGGGCGCTTCTGCCCTTTTTCGCCTCGGCAATTTCTTCCGGGGTCATTTCGTAAGCACCTTCGATAATCACGCCATCGGGAGTCTTCTGCAACGAAAGTTCTGTGATGACCTTCGTCGTGTCGCCCATCATTGCCAAAAATTCAGTCCGAGTAATGTCTTTTTCGGAATCTTTTGCTGTCATGGGGAACATGACAAAAAGCATGAGGAGCATGATGAGAACAATTAAAAAATTTCTGTTCTTAAAAGGGGATGTAGGCTTCTTAGGTTGATTCATTATAATCCTTTTCGTTCATCTCGCAAGATACAAATTTTGAGGCGGCGCGCACGTCTTCTAATTCGCAAATCCAGACTGTATGGCGTATTTTTATGATGGAACGCTTGCGATACACGGCGCGTACTGGAATTTTGACGTGGGCCGGTTCTTTTGGGGCGTAGAAAAATCCCGTCGGGAATCGAAAACCCAGCTCCGAAATCCACAACCGGAACATCTCGGAAAGGTCGGCATTTGCATGCTCCCGCAGAATCTTGTTGAGCTTTTTCTTGTCTAGTGAGATTGAGGTATGGGGTATGATGGGCGTTGCATTGTCATCCCCGACTTGTTCGGGGATCACCATCTTGTTTTGCAAGGCTTTTCCGAACACTTCTTCGCATTTCTCCATCACTTTCGCATACGCCTTGTCGGCAAGCTCCGCGATGCGGCCAAGTTGCTTTGTCACCCCAGAACATTCGTGTTCCAACTGCGGCAAAAGTTCATGACGAATCTTGTTACGAGCAAACTTTACATCCGCATTACTTTCGTCCTCGCACCAAGTTAATTTGTTCTTTCTTGCGTATTCGAGCAATTCTGCGCGAGTCACGTTCAGGAAAGGACGGTAAATATAGACGAGAGACGAAAGACGAGAGACGAAGGATTCGTCATTCTGAGCGAAATTTGACAAGTTCTCCAACCGGTAAGGTCCCTGAGCTTGTCGAAGGGCCTGAATCCCGCGTAACCCTACAAGCGTTGTCCCGCGCTTGAGCCGCATGAGCATCGTCTCCGCCTGATCCCCCGCATGGTGTGCCGTTACGATTGCTCCCTTATCGTCATCCTGAGGCGAAGCCGAAGGATCTTTGTCATTCCCGCCTTCGAGCGGGAATCTCCCTCTGTCATCCTGGAGGGGCAAAGCCGTCCTGGAACGCAGCGATAGGATAGGATCCAGGGCAATCTCGACTAGCGCTTTATACCTTGCATCCCTTGCGTTTTCTTCAAGCGAACCTTCGGCATTTTTCAGCGCCTCTCCATCCAAACGCGTCAAGAAAAACGGAATATCGTGCGACTTCGCAAATTCTTCCACAAATTTTGCGTCTCTGTCTGCAGTCCCTTCGCGCAACCCGTGATGTACATGCGCAATCCCCAGCCATTCAATGCCGAGCGCGTTGCGGTTCTCGATAAAATAATGCGCCAAACAAATAGAATCCAATCCGCCTGAAACAGCAAGCAGCAGGCGCTTGAAACCATGACGGCGAATATGTTCAACTAAATCGAATGTCAACTTAATAAGCTCTAGTGCAAAAATTATAATTGTAGCCTAAGATAAAAGTATAAATTATTCATTTTGCCTGACTTGTCTTAGGCAACTCCAAAATTCACCTTCGGTGTCAAATGAATTTTGATATTTTTTTTGAGTTGAATTGGTTACATAGCTGTAGGCTTCATGAATGGGAGTGTTTTCTATTGAAAAGTTTTCGCACATTTCTTTTGTTATAAATCCGAATTTTTTTTGTATTTCATGACATTCTTTTCCATTGTAAGAAACCATAAGGTCACTTTTTGTATAGTTTCTACTTTTGTCAAAAGAATTACTGTATTCTACATGAAGTAGCATGTTTTCTATGAACATGGCAACTTGGTTTAATCCGGTTGAGGTTACCCAAAAATTATTGCCGAATTTAACAGTGTCTGGAACGGGTTCGTATGTATTTGTATTGGAGTTGTAATGACGAACTTGTCCTTCGTGAGTTTTTATATAATTAAAATAACCATAACATGATTCTTGTAAATCATTTTTTTGTCCTTCAAATAGATAGTTTATTATGTTACAAAATTTCCCTGAATAATAAAAAGGTTTTGTGGTTGCATCATAAGTAATGGTTTCAATTGTACCTAGAGGTGTGATAGCCATTTGAATACTCCCTTTTTCTTCGTTTTCAAAATACTGACCATGGTATATTCGTCCGACATAATTCCATGTGCCTAATAGCGATTTTGATGACCCGGTAAAAACGGTTGCTGCGCTAACTTGAGACATGTCTTCACATTTTTCATTGATGTAGTCACATTCGTATAGTGTGTCGTTGGACAACTTATAACCGAAAGTACCGTGTCCACTCGGTGATGATAATTCCGTCATAGTGTCGATATTTACGATGCCCTGGTATTTATTTGTAATCCATGAAAATGAATTTGTTGATTCGTCATAAAGGCAATCATAATCAATATGGTAATACCTTAGATGGATTGTATCAAGGAAGGAGTAATATCGTGTACGTGTATATGTTATCCATTGCGTATTATCATTGTTGCCGGATGGAATTGATTTATCAAAAGATGACGGATTTTCATCGCTGCAAGCGATAATTACCAAAGAGGCAAAAAGAAATGATAATAGCTTTTTCATAAACAAACTCCTGTTTCGACCATGCCGTTATTGTTTCAAATTAAATTGCTTGATACAATCGTTGAATTCGTCATCATTGTCGCTGTAGCTTAGTAGTTGATCGACAAAAGTACGGTGGATGTGGCTGTATTCTTTTGTGAGAAAATCCATGTCGTGTTCGGCAGTTTCGCAATACTCTTGCGTGATGTCAAGATTCTTGTTCCAATTGGTGCAGGTTATTCCTTGGTAGGATACCTTTATTATGGCGTTAGTGTATTGCGTGGGCTGCATTCCCACGGAAAGAGTTGTGTTGATTTCGATAATCTTTCCGTCTACAGAAATATTTACAGTGTTGGAATCTTTCTGTACAAGCCATAAACCACTAGCTATAAATGCAGTGTCCGAAAGGACATCTTGGTTTTCGTTGAAGTAGTTGCTACATAATTTTTCTTTTGATTCGTCGCCAAATATCTGGTAAATTTGGTAGCAGTTTTCGCCAGGACCATAAAGCTTATAGATGTCTTTGAAACTTGATTTTATGGTTCTCTGGGTTGGTTGTAGAATAAGTGTTGTCTTATAATTGGAAGGTTTGGGCACGTATGCTCCGTTTCTAATTCTGCCAACAAGTTCCCATGTCGAAAAAATGGAATTAGATTTGCCTACATAAACGTCTGCTGCATAAATATTATCACATTCGTCTCCGATGTAATCGCATTCGTATAGAGTGTCATTTGACATTTTGAATCCGAAAGAATGATCTATCATAAATTTAAGAGTGTCTCCGCCATATTCGGATTGGAACGAAGTTGGTGACACTTCGTACCTGTCTAAAAAGTTCGTGTAGTTCTCCGTAACCCATTTGAAAGAATTTGTGGCGGAATCGTAATCGCATTCCTCTTCAAGGAAATAGTACCTCAGATGCTTTTCGTCGAAGAATGAAAAATGGTCCGTTTTTTCAATTGTGATCCAGTTGTCAGACGGACTTTCGATACTTGATGATCCGTTGTTTCCAAAAGCATCTGTGGAATTGTCTTCGCTGCATGCGGCGAGCATGAGAGTGATGAATAGAAATGCGAAAGTCTTTTTCATAATAGTAAACCTTTACCTAATAAAAATAATAATTTTCGCTCAGAGACAATAAAAAATGATGTGTTGTCGGAACATTGTAGCTGGAATCCCTCCAATCTTGAAGAAAGGACGTTTTTTGCCTATATTTAGTCTTCAAGGAGGCTGTCATGGCTAAAAATAAAGCGAATGCGGTAGGCAAGGTTGCCGAAACCGCCAAAGAAAGCGCAAAACTCAGAACGCTGCGCATAGACGGCTCCCAGAACGGAGCCACGCTACGGACAAGAGTTGTCCGCGACAAGACAAAGTACAATCGAAATTTGAAACATAAGAAGTCCCTCGCCTTCTGCTATGGATTGAAATCCCTCGCCGACGCGGGGGATTTCCCTTTTTTATGGGGTAACTTGAGAGTGTGCGTTGGATCTTTTTACCAAGATTTCATTTTGTGAATAGCTTCTCTGAGTGTATAGGCTTTCTGAAGGCAAGAATCATTTTTGAAATTCTCGTAAATTTTATTACCTTCTTCCATTGCTTTAATTGTAGCTTGCGATAGCTTGTACTTTTTGATAAAGTCCTTTGCCGAATCGTTGCATGTTGTATTCATATAGTCCGTCTTTCTTACTGTGTGCTTTTTATTATTTTTTGAGAATATTATTAAAAAATGAGAAAAATGCAATAGGAGATGTTTTTTCTCCACTAACTATAAAAATTCGCATTTTGCGTAACGCATTTTGCGAAAAAAATTATTTCCCTTGCACTTTGTAGTACGCTTTGCGCGTTGTTCCCGTGGAACTTTGGGCATCGGCGTTGTTTATGGTGCGGCCTTTGAGATCTACAATTTGGGAATTCTTGGCGCGATTTTCGTGAATTTTACGTGAGGCATCCTTGTTCCAACGTGCACCTGCGATTGCGGTTGTTCCGTTCTCGTCAACGAGACCTTCGATTACTTTTGCACTCCCGTCTAGGCTGGCCTTGTAGGGAATGGTGGCGTTTTCCAAAAGTTTGTCACCGGTGATGGTGAGTTTGGGTGTTTCGCTGTCGCCGATTTTTAAGCCCGCGACGGTAAAGGTCGCTTCTTCGCTGGGCAAAAGTCCCTTGAGCGATTTATCGCTGCGCACGCCGTTCACGGTCACGTAGGCGTTGTGATAGAGCGGGGCGATGCCGACGTTTTTCACGCGGACGGCGGCTGAAATTTTGTTGACTGCGAATCCTGTGACTTCGAACTTGTAGCCTGCATAGGAACTGGCCTCATAAACGCGCGATTTTGTGGCGAACTTGCCTTCGGGAGCGTCGTTGTCGATAATATAAGTCATGTGGTATTTGCTGGCTGCATCTTCCCAGGTGACGCCGTAAAGGCCTGCGGGGTTCAGGAATTCTTTTTGGTCTTTGTCTTCGTAGTAGCTGATTTCACCGCCGGCGGGCGAGGTTTGCCAGCGGTCAGTGCCCATGGTTTGCCAGTTCTTTTCGTTGTCTCCGTCGCCTTGTGAAATGTCGTGTTCCTTGTGCATGAAGGAGTCGTCGAAAAGTCCGAACTTGAGCCCGAGCAAAGTCTTGTTGCCGGCGATGGGCGAGTAGCTGTTGTCTCCGTCGCCTTGTGAAATGTCGTGTTCCTTGTGCATGAAGGAGTCGTCGAAAAGTCCGAACTTGAGCCCGAGCAAAGTCTTGTTGCCGGCGATGGGCGAGTAGCTGTTGTCGGCGGCGTCAATGGAAATGCTCCACGGAGTCTCTACGAACAAAGTATCAAGATGCATCAAAAATTCGCTCTGGTAGTCCTTTGATGGAAAGTTCGTGCCGAGTTTGAGTTTGGTGCCGTAAATGTGGTATTCGGCCCAGTGTCCGAAACCGGCCTGCACGAATGCAATGCGCGGGTCCTTGTCGTATTTCGCGGCGAAGTCGGCGTAGAACTGCTTGTAGAATGACTGGAGTGCCGTGCTGCTCCAGTCGGCATAGAATGTGGGGCCGTCGCCACCCGGATTTTCGGAGAACGTCTCCTGGTAGTTGCTGTTGGCAAGGAAGTAACTGGGAACGGCCGTTGCGCCTTTCACGCCTTCGGTGCAGTTGGGTGCGTTCGTGATGGTTGCGCTCGGGTACTCGATGCGAAACCGCACGATGGCCTGGTGCCCGCGACTCTTGATGTCGTCGAGCAGCTTTTCAAAACTGCTCCAGTCGTAGTTAATCTTGTCGCCGGTCTTGCCTGTCACTACGGCGCAGGGGAGGCAGTACGAAAATTCGAGCGAAATGGCGCTCTGCAAGTTCTTTTGGCTCTTGGCTTGGTCGGGCCAGAATACGATGCCCTTCATGGGTTCGAGTGTTTCGATTTCTTTATTGAGTGCAACGGAATGTGCTGCTGCGAAGACTGTTGTCGCGCAAAAACTTGTTGCCAAAAATGCAAAAGCTGCACCCGCATAAAAATTTTTCTTAGCCATACACACTCCTCGAAATGAATCCTTACACTAAGAAAAATAATATGATTTGACGAAAAAAGTTTGATGCAACTTTTAAAACGGATGTTTTAAAAAAATGCACTTAATTGCATTCCGGCGGAAGCGTTGACAATGTCGATGGTTGGCGTCAAGACGACTTTCGCTCCGTTTTTCAATTCGGAGCGCCTGCGCTTGTAAATATCGTAGGCTCGCTCGTATGAGGCCCGTTGGCTGTTTTCGCCGGTGCGAGTGAAATATGTGTACAACCCGTATGAAATTCCGGTAACTCCTGCGACTGTCAGGCCTATACCGGTGAATTTTAGAATGTGTCTATTCATTTCAACCCAATCACTGCCACCGCCGCTGTTGAATGCCGTCGCTATTGTCATTACCCCAAATCCAGTCGAGAATATGCCGATAAAAAATCCAATAGAGGCTTTGTTAATGGCGTCATTTTC
>Ga0310697_10002670_pt1 | contig 18661 bp, 18 predicted proteins | sample 172DNAGHGlowgp2_FD_203883 | JGI IMG/M metagenome (GOLD analysis project Ga0310697, IMG submission 203883) | Sheep rumen microbial communities from Palmerston North, Manawatu-Wanganui, New Zealand - 1728 DNA GHGlow gp2 (v2) (version 2) | ecosystem: Host-associated > Mammals > Digestive system >... | reverse complement strand
TGGCTTCCCAGTTGCCGTCAAAAGCCAATCCGATAAGTTCACCCTTGGCGTTGAGCACGTCACTTCCGGAGTTTCCTCCGGTGATGTCGTTGTTGGTGAGGAAGCATACAGGCATCTCTCCGCTTGGAAGTGCATACTTTCCGTAGTCTTTGGCAAGATAAAGCTCCTTCAGTTTTGCAGGAACTACAAACTCAGGGTCGTCAGGATTCTCCTTCTGCATCACTCCGTCAAGAGTTGTGTAGTAGTTGTAGGTTACGGCATCCTTTGGTGCATATCCGCCAACCTTTCCGTAAGTAAGTCTCATGGTGAAGTTTGCGTCAGGATAGATAGGATTGTTTCCGTTCATCTCCAAAAGGCCCTTCATATAAGTCTTCTTGGCTTTTGCAAAGGCCTCTGAATCCTGGTTGACTTCTTCCATCATAGGGCGGTAAGATGTTGAGAACTCCATAAGATACTGTACTGCAGGATCTTTTCTTGGATCAAAATTCTCGTCATCCAGAGCGGCCTTGGCTTTTTCCTTGGTTGTGAAGACGGTTTTGTCAAAGATGTTGTCCACATATTTGTCTATGCTTCCTCCGAACTGCTCGTCTATAGTCTTGTAAACCTGAGGAATATATGTTGGCTCGGTAACGTTTTCCTTGAAGGTCTTCAGGAGGACCTTGCTGGTCTTGCGGTCAAGCTCAGGAGAATAGTCTTTGTAGAAGTTCTCGGTTGCTTTAAGGAATTCTTCTGCATTCTTTGCCCTCAAGGCCCTTGATGCCGGCTGGAGCACCTCCACGTTGTTGAGGGTTTCCATAAGGTAAACCAGAGCCGCATAAGGCTTGCTTCTCTTTTCAACGGCTTTGTTGATGGTCTCGATGCAGTCTCCGTATTCAGCCTGTCTTTCAGGAGTCTGGGATGCCCATTCGTTGAACAGTTTCTCTTCTTCTGCCCTTCTGTCTGCTGTTCCAAGCTTTGCAAAGGTCTCGTTCATTCCGATGGAGTTCTTGCGGTAGTTGGAAGAAGAGGCAAACTTGCTGGCATACTGGATGTTGGTCTTCTGGTCTGCTCTCATAGCGGCTCTCCACACATCTTCCTTGGCTGTTCTTGCCACAATTCTAGGCTCGTTCTGGGCGTCTCTGCGGTCTATGACCTCCTGGCTTGTAAGGTAGCGGTCTGTGCTTCCAGGGAATCCGATAATCATAGCAAAGTCACCAGGCTTGTAGCCTTTGAGGGAAATGCTCAGGAATTTCTTTGGAGAATAAGGAACGTTGTCTTCTGAATAGTCTGCAGGGTTGTTGTCCTTGTCTGCATAGATTCTGAAAACAGAGAAGTCTCCGGTATGTCTTGGCCACTCCCAGTTGTCTGTCTCACCACCGAACTTTCCGATTGAGGAAGGTGGTGCGCCTACAAAGCGGATATCGCGGAAGGTCTTGGAAACCACAACGTAATAGGCGTTGCCCTGATAGAAGGAGTAAACTCTGGCGTTGAGGTATTTGTTGTCTCCGACAGCTTCTTTTGTGAGGGAGTCGCGGAACTTTCTGATGAACTCTTCTGCCTTTCTTCCGCCGAGTTCCTCAGCTTTCTTTTCTGCTTCAAGCATCTGGTCGGTAACATCTATGAAACGGTCTATGAATGTTACGGTAAGACCAGGGGCCGGGAGTTCCTCACTCTGGTTCATGGCCCAGAATCCGTCTCTGAGGTAATCGTGCTCGGTGCTTGAGAGTTTCTGGATGCTGCCGTATCCGCAGTGGTGGTTGGTGAAAACCAGACCCTGACCGGAAACGACTTCTGCGGTACATCCGCCGCCAAAAATCATGATAGCGTCTTTCAAAGACGAGTTGTTGATGTCATAAATCTGCTTTGCGGTCAGCTTGCAGCCGTTCTGCTTCATCGTTTTGATGTTCATCTTTTCCAGCAGCGGCAGCAGCCACATTCCTTCGTCTGCAAATGCTGAAAACGGTACAACCAGCATCAGTGCAAGAGCTAAGAGTTTGAATTTTTTCATATTGAATCTGTTTGGTGTTTATTTCATAACTTTGAAAGTCGTTCGTAAAAATAGTAAAATGGCATCAGAAAACAAAAAGCGGATATGCAAAGTGGTCGTTTGCCCGGACAAGTTCAAAGGAGGCTTGTCCTCTGGTCAGGTGGCGGCGGCCATCAAGGAAGGTCTGGAGGATTATATTTCTTTCAGGAGGGGTGAGGTGTCGGCGTTTTCTTCATCTGCGGAAATTCTGCCTGTGGAGATGGCGGACGGAGGTGACGGAAGCGCAGCCCTGTTCCGGAAACTTTCAGGTGCCGAGGAAGTTTTTCTGAAAGTCTGCGGTCCGTTGGGGGAGGAAGTGGAGTCTTCCTATATGTTCTGCCGCGGAGCGTCTCCCCTGGGAGAAAAGCCGTCTGCTTTTATAGAATGTGCCAGGGTTTGCGGACTGGCTATGGTTCCTGAGGAAAAGAGAAATCCTCTTGCAACCACAACCTTCGGTTTGGGACAGATGATATTGGATGCCATAAAGAGAGGAGCCGGGACCATCTGCATCGGCCTTGGCGGAAGCGCTACCAATGACTGTGGAACAGGAATGCTCCAGGGCCTTGGGTTCAGTTTGGGCTTGCCGGAAGGGCAGAAGGCTTCAGGCGGAACTATGGCTGACATAAAATCCATCGCCGAGCCGGAAGATTTGGAAAAGAGATTGTCCGGAATCAGGTTTTTGATAGTCAACGATGTGGATAATCCGCTTCTTGGCCCTACCGGTGCAACTTACATATATTCAGGCCAGAAAGGAGCAGACAAAGAAGCTATGGACAAGATGGAGAGGGATATGTCAGCTCTGGTTTCAAGGCTTGGAAAATATTCCCGTTCCAAGAACGATGCGGCTCAGGACGCATTGGTTCCGGGGGCTGGTGCGGCTGGCGGATTAGGCTTTGCGTTCCTGCATTTCCTTGGCGCTGATTCGGTGAGCGGCTTCGAGTTTTTCGGAGTAAGACTGCAGGGCCTTTCTGAAAAAATCGCTGAGGCGGATATTGTCATAAGCGGAGAGGGAAGCATAGATATCCAGAGCTTGAGCGGCAAGGTTGTCGGAGGTTGCTGCCGTTGCGTTTCCATTTGTCCGGATGCAACGGATAAACGCCTGTGGCTTTTCTGCGGAAAGAGCTCCCTGGAGCTTGAAGACCTGGCCAAATCCAGTGGAGGAGCCTCGGTTGGGGTGTTCCAACTGGCAGATATTGAGAAGGATATGAGGGCGAGAATGAAGCGCGAGTATCCCCTTCTCAGGCAGCTGGCCTATTGCGCGGCTATGGAAATGGACGCTCTCCTATAGGATTAGGGCGTTTTTTTTCCTATATTTGGCATCTTGAATTGAAAACAAGAAATCAAAATCTATAACAATGAAGACATACGAAACCAAAAACGTAAGGAATGTCGTTCTGCTGGGTAGCCCTAAATCAGGCAAAACAACCTTTGCAGAGAGTATGATGTTCGAGGGCAAGGTCATAGACCGCCGTGGCTCTATCGAGGCCAAAAACACAATGAGTGACAACACCGAGATAGAGCAGATTTATCAGAGATCTATTTATTCAACACTTTTGTACACTGAGTACAACGACACCAAGTTCAACATCATAGACACTCCGGGTTCCGATGACTTCGTTGGCGGCGTTTATTCTGCTTTCACCGTTTGCGACAGCGGTATCGTCCTGGTAAACGCAACCCAGGGAGTTGAGGTTGGAACAGAGCTCTTCATCCGTCAGGCACAGAAGGCCAACAAGCCGGTTGTCATAGCAGTCAACCAGCTGGACAGCGAAAAGGCAGACTGGCATCAGGCAATTGAGAGCCTCAAGAATGTCTATGGAGGCAAAATCGTCCAGGTACAGTTCCCTGTTTCAGTTGGCGCTGACTTCAACGCTTTTGTGGATGTGCTCAAGATGAAGATGTACCGTTTCAAGGATGAGAACGGCACACGTGAGGAACTTGATATTCCGGCAGATCTCCAGGCTGAGGCTGAAGAACTTCAGCAGCAGCTTATTGAGAAGGCCGCTGAGAATGACGAGCAGTTGATGGAAGTGTTCTTTGAGAAGGGCAGCCTCACCGAGGATGAAGTCCGTTCAGGACTGAGGGCTGGTATGCTCAACGATGAGATATTCCCTGTTTTCTGCCTTTCAGCCAAGAAAGACATTGGTGTAAAGAGGGTTATGGAGTTTGTAATCAACACCCTTCCTAATCCTGGCGAGCACGATGCTGAACTGAAGGACGGCGGACATGTCAAGGTTGATTCCAACGGCCCTACAGCCCTTTATTTCTACAAGACTGCTTTGGAGCAGCACCTGGGAGATGTTGCTTACTTCAAGGTTATGAGCGGTACCCTGAAAGAGGGTATGGACCTTGTTAATCCTGAGACAGGAGACAAGGAGAGAGTATCCATCATCTACGCTGCCGCAGGAAAGAAGAGGGAGAAGGTTTCAGAGATGAAGGCCGGTGATATCGGATGCACCGTAAAACTCAAGAGCGTAAAGGCAGGCCAGACTCTCTGCAACGGTTGCGAGAATGTTTATGCTCCTACAAAATTCCCTGATCCTAAGTTCCGTACAGCCATCAAGGCAAAGGAGGAGAAGGACGAGGAAAAGCTCGGCGAAATCCTTAACCGTGCATCTGCAGAAGACCCTACAATTGTGGTAGAGTATTCAAAGGAACTCAAGCAGACCATCCTTTCAGGACAGGGCGAGCACCATATCAACATCCTCAAGTGGAAGATCAACAACGTGGACAAGCTGGAAATAGAGCTTATGGCTCCGAAGATTCCTTACAGAGAGACAATCACCAAGGTTGCAACCGCAGACTACCGTCACAAGAAGCAGTCCGGTGGAGCCGGCCAGTTCGGTGAGGTTCATCTGCTTATCGAGCCTTACTACGAGGGCAAGCCTGAGAACAACAAGTTCAAGGTTAACAACCAGGAGATGGTTCTTAACGTAAAAAGCAAGGAGGAATATCCTCTGGAGTGGGGCGGAAAGCTCGAGTACTACAACTGCGTAGTCGGCGGTGCCATCGATGCACGCTTCATGCCTGCAATCCTCAAGGGTATAATGGAGAAGATGACGGAAGGCCCTCTTACCGGATCATACGCCCGTGACATCCGCGTTTATGTTTACGACGGAAAGATGCACCCGGTAGATTCCAACGAGCTTTCCTTCAAGCTTGCTGCAAGAAACGCCTTCAAGGAGGCCTTCAAGAAGGCTGGTCCAAAGATCATGGAGCCTATCTACAACATTGAGGTAATGGTTCCTTCAGACTGCATGGGAGATGTAATGAGCGACCTTCAGAACCGCCGCGCCCTCATCGAGGGAATGCAGAGCGAGAACGGTTTCGAGGTTCTCAAGGCAAGAATCCCTCTTGCAGAACTTTACAGATATTCAACAACTCTCAGCTCCCTGACATCAGGAAGGGCTACCTTCACCCAGAAATTTGCAGAGTACCAGCAGGTTCCTGCAGATGTTCAGGAGAAGCTGCTCAAGGCTTACGAAGAGAGCGAAAAAGACGAATAATGATTATCGAATGTAAAGATATCACCAAGGCCTTTGGGACCAACCAGGTTCTCAAGGGCCTTAGTTTTTCCGCCAGCGAAAAAGAAGTTCTGGGCATTGTCGGGGCAAGCGGCGCCGGCAAGACCACTCTTCTTCAGATCCTTGGCACAATACTGGTTCCCGATTCCGGAACGGTTCTTATAGACGGAGTGGATGTGTTTTCTCTGGACAGGAAAAACCTTTCTTCTTTCCGCAACCAGAAAATAGGTTTCGTCTTCCAATTCCACCATCTGCTTCCGGAGTTTACCGCAGTTGAAAATGTCATGCTTCCCGCCCTGATAGGCAGATATGAAGGTGCTTCTTCAGAACGCCTGACAGACAGGCAGATCCGCCAGAAAGCCGAAGAACTGCTTGAAGAACTTGGCCTTAAAGGCAAGGAAGATAGCCGTCCGTCAGAGCTCAGCGGGGGCGAGCAGCAGAGGGTAGCCATTGCAAGGGCTATGATAAACAGCCCGAAGATCATATTTGCGGACGAGCCGAGCGGCAATCTGGACAGCCATACCAAACAGGAACTCCACAGCCTCTTTTTCAAGATGAGGGATACCCACGGCCAGACGTTTGTGATTGTTACTCACGATGAGTCCCTTGCAAAAAGATGTGACCGCTGCCTTACTCTTAAGGATGGTGTATTTGTCTGATCGACGATAACTTTTCAGATATGGGAAACAGTTACTTCCGGTTCAAGAAGTTCAATGTGGAACAGGAGAATGTTTCCATGAGGGTAAATACAGACGGAGTGCTGCTCGGTGCGTGGTGCTCCGTTCCATTTTCAGGAAACGCAAAGGTACTTGACATCGGGAGCGGCACCGGGGTGATTGCCCTTATGCTGGCACAGCGGCTGGCGGATGCACAAGCTGTGGACTGTTCTGTGGAAGCAGTTGAAATTGATGGCCCTTCTTCCGTTCAGTGCCTGAAGAATTTCACCTCTTCCCCGTGGAGGAAAACAATGAAAGTCTATAATGCGGATTTCCAGTCTTTTGCAATGGAGCAACTTCAGAAATACAATCTTGTTGTCTCCAATCCCCCATATTTCAACAACTCCCTCAAGAATCCCTCTGAGGTAAAAAAAACCGCACGTCATACGGATTCTCTGAGTTATGATGATTTGGCGGACGGTGCAAGTAAACTACTGGTTGCAGACGGCATTCTTTCAGTTATTCTGCCCTGGGAAGAATCATCTGTTTTCGCCAGTGTCGCTGAGGAAAAAGGCTTCTGCATCAAAAGAAAATGCAATGTTTTCTCAAAAAGAGGAGAAGAGTTTCCAAAAAGGGTCCTGATGGAGTTTTCGCTGAAAAAAAATGCAGAGATCTTGTCTGAAGACCTCTGCATTATGGAACATTCTCTTGAGTTTACCCCCGAATATAGGAATCTCACAAAAGACTTTTATCTGAAGTTCTGATTATCAAGGCAATCTTTTATCCTATAATGGTCCTGTCTTTATTTGGATATCATAATCAGTTCTTATCTTCTTTTGGCTTTGGTTGGGATTGCTTTCTCCACTGAGACAGAAGTTCGTTCATGAATCTCTCTTCAACCATTCTTACCATTGCTGCCTTTTTTATAGGGAGAACTTTTTGATACTCATAATAATGTAACTTTTGAACGGCAGTTTCCCTTGAAAGGTTTTCATAGTATGTCTCTGCCAGGGCGCGGATATCTTCGTCGGTTGCTGTCCCTTCCTTGGTTGCTTTGTGCAAGGCCCAGGCGCTCTTCCGTATCTCACGTCTGATGGAATTTCTTTCATCTTCACATTTGTTGTAAACCGGCCAGAATTTCTGAGCCTCTTCAGGGGTGAGCTGAAGTTGTTTTGTAAAGAACGCTATCTTGCGGCTCTGGATTTCAGCAATCCATTTTTCACGAGCTTCTCTCTTGTTTTCATTGTTGTTCTGAGCCCATCCCAAACTGCAGAACATCAAGGCAAAGATCAAAAAGAATATCTTTTTCATATAAAAACCGTTTAAATTCTGTTGTGAGGTTCAAAAATAATGAAAGGCCTAGTGGCTGTTTGACAGTTCTTCGGCAATCAGACCTGGGAAAGACGGAGCCATGACGGTGATGTATTCTTCCAGGACATCGCTTTCTTCCTGTGAAAGAATGTCAGATCCGGTATTGTCTGTCTCAATCGGAGGATTGCTGTAGATCTCTGCAATTTCTATTGCTCCATATCTGTTGATGAGACTGTCCATAAGATCTGCGCTTTCTTCGGAGGTTTCTTCCTGGCTGTTGAGGGCTATCTTGTTCTGGCTCAACTTTGTCAGGCGCATGACTCCCCAACCCATAGCGGCTACAATAAGGAAAGAGGCGGCAAGTGTCATTACTGGCTTAAGGGTTTTCTTCAGCGATGAAATCCAGCTCTCCTTGTTCTTGTGGAAAATACTCTCTGACAACCTGTCTTCAAGGCTGTCAAAGTAACCTTCCGGGACTGAGAAAGGAATCTTTCTCATCTCCTCAGTTTCAAGAATATCTGTTAATCTTTCGTCTTTCATTTTCTCTTTTTCCAGTCTTTTCTCTAAAACTTAGATTTACATTTTTCTCCAAAGTAAAGTCTCTACATTCCAGATTCTTTCAAAGCCTTTTCTATTTTCCTGTAAGCCAGAGAATAAGAAGCTTTAACGGCATCCGGATTGCTGTCCAGGATTTTTGCAATGTCCGCATATTCCATTTCCTGGAAGTACCTCATCGAGAATATTGCTCTCTGCCGGTCAGGAAGCTGAGCTACCTGTTGCTGCAGCAACAGCTGGATGGTGTCTCCCTTGAAATAGGAATCAGCTTCCAGCCAGTTTGCCAGGCGGGTTTCGTAAGGAGTAAGCGAAAACTTGTTGCCGAGTCTTTCTTTCTTGAGGAAGGTGAAGGCTTCGTTGGTCGCTATCCTGTAGAGCCAGGTGTACAGCCCGCTTTCCCACCTGAACCCTGGCAAGGCTTTCCAGGCCTTCATGAAGGTGTTCTGAAGGAGATCGTCGGCGTTTTCATGACTCATCACGAGTTCTCTCAGATGCCAGTAAAGCCTCTGGGAAAACTCCCGCACTATCAGGTTGAATGCCTGAATCTGCCCGCCTTCCGACTGATATATATCCTGAATCTCCTTGTCGGTCATTTACTTTCTTGAAATGGCTCGTCTTGCTGCGGATGCTATGTGCTCTGCATCCAGTCCGTAGGCCTTCATCAGTTCTGCCGGCGTTCCGCTTTGTCCGAACCTGTCGTTGATGGCAACCATCTCCAGCGGGGCGGTATTGCAGGAAGCCAGAAGCCCGGCAATCATCTCTCCCATTCCTCCGAAGATGAAATGCTCTTCGGCTGTAACAACACATCCAGTCTTTTTCACAGATTCCAGTATGGTTTCCCTGTCCAGCGGCTTTATCGTGGCGAGATTTATCACATCAGCCGTTATACCTTCTTTCTCAAGCTCTTCTGCAGCAAGCAGGGCTTCCCATACAAGGTGTCCGGTTGCAATGACGGTAACATCCTTCCCGTCGTTGAGCTTATAAGCCTTGCCTATTTCAAAGACCTCGTTCTCAGGAGTGAAGTTTGGTACGGACGGTCTTCCGAACCTCAGATATACAGGGCCGTTCCACTTGGCGGCGGCTATGGTGGCGTTCTTTGTCTGGTTGAAGTCGCAAGGCACGATGACGGTCATTCCGGGGAGCATTCTCATAAGGCCGATGTCTTCCAGGATCTGGTGGGTGGCCCCGTCTTCACCGAGTGTTATTCCGGCATGGGAGGCGGCTATCTTGACATTGGTCTCTGAATAGGCCACAGCCATCCTTACCTGGTCATAGACCCTTCCGGCAGCAAAAGCCGCGAATGTTCCCACGAACGGAATCTTCCCGTTGAGAGAAAGTCCGGCGGCTACATTTATCATGTTTGCCTCAGCGATTCCGGCTTGGAAGAACCTGTCCGGAAACTCCTTTGCAAAACCATCCATCTTGACAGAGCCTTTAAGGTCTGCCGCAAGAGCTACAACTTCTTCACATTCACGCCCAATGGAGAGGAGTCCTTCTCCAAATCCTGAGCGGGTGTCCTTGTTTCCTGTATTTGTGTATTTAGTCATGGTTTCAGTTCTTTAAGTGTTAAAAGTCTCCGAGAGTTTCCGGTATCTGCTTGAGGGCTGCCTCACATTCTTCCGGTTTCGGAGCCTTGCCGTGCCATTTGCAGGTGCCTTCCATAAAGTCCACACCCTTTCCCATAACGGTCTTGAGCATAATCATGACAGGCTTGGGTTCAACAGCCTGAAGTTCTTCAGCAAGCTTGATCGCAGAGAAAATGTCTTCCATGCTGTTGCCGTCTTCTGCAATTACAACATTCCAGCCGAAAGCTTTCCATCTCTGGTCCAGATGATCCGGTCCTATGACTTCTTCTGTTGTGCCGTCTATCTGCTGGCCGTTCCAGTCTGTGAAGGCTATCAGGTTGTCTATCTTGTGGTGAGAGGCAAACTGTGCAGCTTCCCAGATCTGACCTTCCTGGCTTTCCCCGTCTCCCACAAGGCAATAGACCTTGTTAGGGTCTTTGGAAATCTTCTTTCCGAGAGCAGCTCCGACAGCTACGCTCAGGCCTTGTCCAAGCGAGCCGCTGGCTTCAAATACGCCTGGCAGGTTGGTGTCCGTTGCCGGATGGCCCTGCAGACGGCTTCCAATCTTGCGGAAAGTTGCAAGTTCGCTTACCGGGAAATATCCGCTCCTGGCCAAAGCGCTGTAAAGCAGCGGGGACTCGTGTCCGCAGGAAAGGAAGAACATGTCAAAGCCCTTTCCGCTCCTGTCCCAGTTCTTTGGGTCATGCTTCATTTTGCTGAAATACAAGGCGGTTACAACATCTGTGGAGCTGAGGCTTCCTCCCGGATGCCCGCTCTTTGCCATTGTCACCATACGGAGGATATCCCTTCTTATCTGACAGGCAATATCTTTCAGTCTTTGAATATCAGACATATCGTATATTTTATCTGGTTTGTTTATTTCTTGGCGGTGTTTTCAAATATCCTTTCAAATTTAGTTATTTTTGCATCGAGATGAAAAATATCAGGAACTTTTGCATAATAGCACATATAGACCACGGCAAATCCACGCTTGCAGACAGGATGCTGGAGGCCACGAATACGGTTACCAGCCGTGAGATGGAGGCGCAGGTGCTGGATTCTATGGATCTGGAGAAGGAAAAGGGCATCACCATCAAGAGCCACGCCGTGCAGATGAAATATACCAAGGACGGGCAGGAATATACTCTGAACCTTCTGGATACGCCGGGGCACGTGGATTTCTCTTACGAGGTATCCCGTTCCATAGCTTCTTCAGAAGGCGCCTTGCTTGTGGTTGATGCCACGCAAGGTATCCAGGCGCAGACTATTTCCAATCTGTATCTTGCTCTTGACCACGATCTTACAATCATTCCTGTCCTGAACAAGATAGATATGGAAGCCGCGGAACCGGAACTTGTAAGGGACCAGGTCTGCGATCTTCTTGGCTGTGAGCAGGAGGATGTGCTGATGTGTTCGGCCAAGACCGGACAGGGAGTTCCTGAAATCCTGGACGCCATCGTTGACAGGGTTCCGGCTCCTGTGGGAGATCCTCAGGCTCCGCTGCAGGCCCTGATATTCGACTCCGTGTTCAACCCGTTCCGCGGTATAATCGCCTACTTCAAGGTTGAGGCGGGAAGCATCCATAAGGGAGAGAAGGTTAAGTTTTTCAATACCGGGATGGAGTATGTCGCCGATGAGGTGGGAACTATGGGTCTCAAGCTCAACCCTAAACCGGAAATCACCTGCGGCAATGTAGGCTACATCATAAGCGGGATCAAGAGTGCGGTTGAGGTGAAGGTCGGCGATACCATCACATCCGTCCAGAATCCTTGCAAGGAGGCAATCGCCGGATTCGAGGAAGTGAAACCGATGGTGTTTGCCGGTGTATATCCCGTGGAGACAGACGAATACGACCAGCTCAAGGTTTCTTTGGAGAAACTTCAGCTCAATGATGCTTCGCTTGTGTTCGAGCCGGAAAGCTCGATGGCCCTGGGCTTTGGTTTCCGCTGCGGATTCCTCGGGCTCCTGCATTTGGAGATAGTGCAGGAAAGACTCTTCAGGGAGTTCGACATGGACTGCATCACTACAGTTCCGAACGTCTCTTTCAAGGTCTATACTACAGACGGCCAGTGTCTGGATGTCCACAACCCGTCCGGTCTTCCGGAGGTCACGATGATAGACCACATAGAAGAGCCTTACATAAGGGCCCAGGTCATCAGCAAAGCGGACTTCTTCGGCCCTATCATGAAGCTGTGCCTTGACAAGAGGGGAACCCTTGTCAGCCAGCACTATATCACTACCGACCGTGTGGAGCTCAACTTCGACCTTCCGCTCAGCGAGATAGTCTTTGACTTCTACGACAAGCTCAAGAGCATTTCCAAAGGCTATGCCTCATTTGACTACCACATTACCGACTACCGCCCGGCACAACTTGTCAAGCTTGATATCCTGCTGAACGGAGAGCAGGTGGACGCCCTTTCATCGCTGATTCACAGAGACCATGCCTACGACTTCGGCAGGAGGATGTGTGAAAAGCTCAAGGACCTTATACCAAGACAGCAGTTCGACATTGCCATCCAGGCTGCTATCGGAGCCAAGATTATCGCGAGGGAAACTGTTCGCCAGGTAAGGAAAGACGTTACCGCCAAGTGTTATGGCGGAGATATCTCAAGAAAGCGTAAACTCCTTGAAAAACAGAAGAAAGGAAAGAAGCGCATGCGTCAGGTAGGCCAGGTGCAGGTACCGCAGAGCGCCTTTATGGCCGTCCTTAAACTCTAAAGACAGATTGCACAATATGAAAAGGATCTTGTTTTATCGGCGATAATAACAGTCATAACGGCCGCCGTTGCCGTTTTAGTAGAATAGAATCAAAAACCTAATAAAATGCCCAACTGGTGTTATACAACATATTACATTGAAGGTGACCGGGAAGAAATTTTCAAATTCGGGGAGATGCTTTATGAACTGGAAAAGCTTTCAGATTCACGCATACCAAATGATTTTGGAAATCTTTTCCTTGGATGCCTGATAGACTACCTAGGCGGGGACTGGGAAAGTACTCCTTGCCGAGGGTACATTATGGAATGGGAACGAACACATTCAGGGGATATAATCATAAAAGTTGAATCAGCGTGGCAGGAACCAAGCGAGACGCGCAAGTTCCTGAAGGAGAAATTTCCAGGACTTAATTTCTGGTTTAGATCTGAAGAGAAAGGAAACGAGTATTTTGTCAAGAATGACGTTACGGGGAAGTATTTCAATGAAAAGTTTATTGTTGAATGCTATGATCCGGAAACAAGGGTTGACGAAAGTGAATACTTTGAGGATATTGCTGAGATACCCATTTATCTGAAGGAAAAACTTGGCCTTGAATGCCCTGCTGATTTTGATGTGATCAAGTTAGTTTTTGATCAATGGCGGGACGAGAATGATGATCGGCTAGGTTTTATTGCAAAGTTCGATATAGTTGATTAACCTAAAACATTGAAACGATATTTAATAGCTGACACCGCAACATCGGCGCCTCTGCTCCGGAGTATTCCGACCAGTCTGCAAATAGACTATATTTAAATCATCAATACGGCTCAAAAAAAGCCAAAATAACCCACTTTACGGCTCAAAAACCTCTAGAATGAGCCGTATTTTTGTTATATTTGAGCCGTAACTTCAAAAGATATGACCAAAGAAAGCGAAATACTACAGTACCTCCACTACCATCCAAGCTCTTCCAGGAGCGAGATTGAAGCCGGAATGCACATGAAAGAAAGCCCCGCCACTGTAAAGCGTCTTCTCGCTTCTCTGGTTCAAAGCAAATCTGCCATTGTGAGTGGCCAAGGACGCGCTACGCGCTATAGCGTATCACCGCAGGCGCATATAACAATGGAATTGAACATTGACACATACTTCCAGAAAGAAACAGACGAGCGCGAAGTACAAACTGCTTTTAATTTCGAACTCATAAATGATATTCTTCCCCAGGTGGAAATATTCACTGCTGAGGAGAAGGAGCGGCTTGCCGGCCTGCAGGCTCAATTCACCAAGAATCTGGAGGGAATAACGCCTACCGAGTATCGCAAGGAAATGGAGCGCCTTGGTATAGACTTAAGCTGGAAGTCTTCTCAAATAGAAGGCAATACATATTCTCTATTGGAAACTGAAAAACTCCTGAGGGAAAAGCAGACTGCATCCGGAAAAACAAAAGAAGAAGCTGTAATGCTGCTCAACCACAAGGACGCACTGGACTTTGTTCTGGCTGAACCCGAATACTTCCAAGCTCTTTCTGTCCGCCGCATAGAAGAATTGCACACACTGCTGGTTAAAGAACTGGATGTGGATAAAGGCATTCGAAAGCGCCGTGTGGGTGTAACTGGTACAAACTACCGCCCCCTGGACAACGAACACCAGATTCGCGAGGCCTTGGAGGATACTTGCCGTCTCATCAACAGCAAAGAGAACGTCTTTGAGAAAGCATTGTTATCCCTAGTGCTGATATCTTATATTCAGGCCTTTGCCGACGGAAACAAGCGAACAGCCAGAATCACCAGCAACGCCATTCTCATTGCAAACAATTGTTGCCCGATATCTTTCAGGACGGTAGATTCTGTGGACTATAAGAAGGCGATGCTTATTTTCTACGAACAGAATAACATATCGGCTTTTAAGAAGATATTTATAGACCAATTCGCCTTTGCGGTTCAAACATATTTTTAGATTAGAACTATTTCTCAAGTTCTTCTATCTTGCTGGCCATGTGGAGCATGAACTTGAACTGCTGGTAAGGCGTTAGCTTTTGAGAAGCCTCGATCACCATATCGTGAATATTAGGCGCTTTCTTGACCTGTATGAGTTCCAGAGAGAACTGTCTCTTGGCTCTTTCGTTGTATCCAAGCCTTTGGGCCTCTTCAAGTGCGGCTTTTTTGCCGTCAGCAGCCATCTTGCGGATGTATCGTGCCGTTGTGTTATACTTCTGCGCTAGTTCTTCGGCATAATTTCTTCCATAGTCTATGAGGTCTGGCCTTAGGGCCTGCCCAAAAGCAGAAGCATAAATGGCATCCCGTTTATTTTTTGGCAAGCTGTCAACGTAACTTATTATGGTTTCAATCCACTGATCCTCGTATGTCCGTACTCTTTCTGCTACCTTGGTCTCTGTGTCGTCGGGCTCAGCGCCTCCCTTTTTCTTTTTCGAAGTCTGGTCAAAGAAGTAGCCCTTACCTTCGGCCTCGAGAATGTCTTTAATAGCATTTTCCAATGCCCTGTGTAGATAGGGCTTGAATGTGCCCTTTTGGGGATTGTAAGCACCAATCTTGGTGAAAACGGTATAAACCGCATTGAGTGCCACCTCGTAGGCGTCCGCGTATCGTGTTGAATAATCTTTAAAACTTTTCGGGCGCGCACCTACGGTTACGCCCTTGAGCGTGCAATAAATACCGATAGCCTCATCGATATAACATGATAATAAGTTATCCTTGCAGCCCTGGAAGGCCAGAATGAAGTGCTGATATGTAAATGGTTGTGGATTCATAAATGCTAATTTACAAAAAATCTCGAAAAATGGGGTAACAATAGAGAATAAGGGCAGTATATATAGATGTACGGTATTTCGATAGCCTAAAAGGCTAATACTATTTTTTGTAGTGTCAAAAACAAATGAGATATGAGAAATACAAATGATCGAATAATGTGTGACTGCTGGACCAGTGCATATTCTGTTTATATGGAAGATGCTGTTGATTTAGAGTTTCGCAGACAGTATAAGGGCGTGATTGTGAATGCTCGCGGTGAAGGTGGATATGGTCATTTTGCCATCAGGAAGCCTATCACCTTCTGGTTCAAGCTTCCCAAATTCATCAAGAAGTTGTTCCCTTATAGATGGATACTGTGGAAGAATGATAGAGAAGAGATGTCCAGACTTTCTTTCATTGATGCTAACAGGAGTATAAATCTGTTTGGATATATAAAGAATCGTTCATACAGGACTCTTACCTTTAACAAGGAGACTTATGAAGATTTGAAGAGCTGCATCCCTGCCTTCCTGAAGCATATTGGATATAAGTTTACTACTGAAGAGGAGGATGGACACTTGGTTTTAGTTTTTGATTCCATAAAAGATAAATCTTAAAGGAAGATGGAACGGGTAACGATAACTGGAAAGGCGAGTATATATAGTGTAAACAATTAAAAAGCAAAGAATATGGAAGTAACTACAAAGTATGACATTGGCGATCAGATCTGGTTTATTCACGACAATAAAGCACAAGGGGCGAAGGTTCAAGGAATAAGAATATCCGTCTGCGATGAATCGTTGAAAGAAAAGAACAAAGATGGTTGTGTGGAGGTTGAGTATGATTGGTGGGACGGCCGCTATATGCCCGAAAATATGTTATTTAAAACAAAAGCTGAATTATTAAACTCTCTGTAATCATGAAAATATCATTTGAATTCAATATCGGTGACGAGGTTTGGTTAATGCATAAAAACAAAGCAATATCCACCATAATAAAAGAGGCCTTCTATTACCAACACAAAGACAGTTTTAATTCCAGCAAGGTAATTAAAGGCTATTATTATACCGTTTATGATAAAGACGGCAAAGAAATAGGCAGATATGAGCCAAAAGTATTGTTTCGCACCAAGGCCGAATTAATCCAGTCTCTATAGCGCACAAAAATCTAGATTATAAACACAAAGGAGAAAGATGAAAGATTATTGGAAAGATCAATTAGCAGAAGTTAACGACCATATCAAGCGCGACTGCGCTCCAGGTGATTTTGACTGGAATCGCAGAGGCATTATTGTCGCCGATGATGAGACCGGCGAACTTCTCGCTTTTGTTAAAAAAGAACTCAAATACGATGAATTGGAAGCATTAGGAAAAATCAATGAAATAACGGTTGATAAGTCTTGGCCGCTGGATAGCTTTGATGAGTGTTGGAGGAAGTTCCTTGCAGAGGCCAGGAAGATTAATCACGGATTGCTGGTTATCAATGTAAATGACATCAAGCTGTTTGACCACTGCTGGTGTATCAAGCGGTTAGCAAAGCAGGAAGACCCCGCTTTGAAGTTTAATGAATACGTACTTCTCGTAATTAAAAAGGATATTACATGGGCGCAGGTAAATGAATACGCCTGTGAACACAACAAAGGTGAATTCGAAGCTATGATGGATTGTTTTTACCATCGTGTCGCTCTAAGCTGATTGACTTCCCCACAAAATCTGACCAATACGGCTCAAACATCCTTGATAATAAGCCGTATTTTTGTTAAATTTGGTGATGCAATATTCAGGATCAGCAAAATTAAATACTATAAAAGCAATATGAAGATTATCAACGAGGGGCTTCTAAACGCAGAAGAAAAAGAACTTATTAACAAGGTTCTAAATTTCTCATTCTCCAAGAAACCTATCTGCTTCCAAGATTATAGCGACATGTTGGAGATAGAGATAAGCTCTGGCAAAAAGACAAAAATTGGCGACCCGATTTTTCTGGCTGAGATAAGGGACGCTTTGGAAAAAGCGAAAAAAGAATTGGAGAAAGCCAACGAGCGTCTTCAGAAACTTAGTGAGCAATATAGGAACACTCTTAATCCTGAATTTGGTCAAGCTGTTCAGTTTGCGCAGAAGGAAAAGAGATGGGTTAGTGAAAGAGTCGGTTCTCTCGAGGAGATTGTTGCTCACGCCCAAAACTCGTATCAACCATGTAGGAAAATATTAGGAGAATTCGTTCCTATGCCATCGCCAAAAGTAATCTTATATCTGGGGAGTTATGTGGACAAAAACAACCGATACAAGGAACTAATATCTGTCCTTATTCATGAGCTGTTTCATGCGATGAACTTTTTTGAGGGAAAGGGATGTCGGTCCATACGTGAAATAGACGAACCTATGGTTGAGTTTGCTGCTGGAGTATTTTTGACTGAGGTCAGCAAAGTAGATCCGGTCTTTAATATCATTTTAGCTAGGTACGAGAGTAATGTTTTGGATAAGGCTAACGGCGTTGGGGAAATTGCATGTTACGGATTCGGTCGATATTTGATGGACAATGTTTCAGTCAAGTCGGCATTCAGCGAAGAAGAATGGATAGAGGCTTATGCCAACATCTCTGCTTCCCTCGCCCAGAATTTTAAGCAGGTAAAACAAATCCAGAAAGCCTTATATCCATTCTATCCAACTGGCAATGAGGCTAATGTCTTTGGACTTTTTGAGGATGTTATATTCGGGAGAACATCTTGCACGACAGCCCTTTCTCCATTAAAGAAGAGCGCCGGCGCCCTTAGGGTTACAAGAAGAGATGGTTCTGTCCTCCAGATGGAGACTTCTGCATCTACTTTTGTTTTAGCAATTCTTGAGGCTGGTATCATTAGGGTATATAATCTTAAGATCCCAGCTTTCGGAAGGTATCTTGTAGATGACATTATTAATCCGAATAGTTCGTATGCCGCAACACAATACTATGAACCAATAACAGGACTGTACATACTAAAGCATTCAAATACTCCAGGAAAAAAGAAGAACCTTGAGCTTATTTCTAACGCTTTGGGACTTGGCTGGAAAGTAGATATTGTCTAGACCTCCCAAAAAGATAGAATCCAAAAGAAATTATAATCTAGCATAAAACGGAACACCTCAACTACATTTTATTCATTAACAACAACCCCGTATTATGAAAATTTACACCCGCACTTTAGACATCACCAAATTTAAGAAGGACTTTTCTTCCCTCCAAAATATTAGGGGAAGAGAAGACAAAGAATCGATACTCAATGATGTTGTTGCAAGAATTGAAGCTGTAAAATCAAATATCGTTGACTTCTTAAAAGATGTTGACAACATTGAGGACGAGAAAGTTCAAGAATGCTGTAGACGCGCCGCTATTGCACAAATGTATAAGGCAAATCTTGATTATAGGTTGGGGTATCCTTATATACCAGATTATCAACACAGCAAGCATGTTTTACTGATTAGACATCAAACAAGGTACTTACAAGACTCCAGTTGGAGGATTGTAAATTCTATCGCTTTTGTGTCAAAATACGGAGAAACAATAATTCACGAAGGGTCTATAAAAGATTTTGACTCTAATCACGGTGGATGGGTCGTCGAGAATC
>Ga0310697_10002667_pt1 | contig 18675 bp, 15 predicted proteins | sample 172DNAGHGlowgp2_FD_203883 | JGI IMG/M metagenome (GOLD analysis project Ga0310697, IMG submission 203883) | Sheep rumen microbial communities from Palmerston North, Manawatu-Wanganui, New Zealand - 1728 DNA GHGlow gp2 (v2) (version 2) | ecosystem: Host-associated > Mammals > Digestive system >... | reverse complement strand
TAGAAAAAATGTTTTGAATCTATACCTAAATCCTGCCATTGCTGAGGGATATGTCCGTTTACTTTATCCACAATCCCCACGACATCCAAGGCAGAAATATCTGCTTACGGTGAAGGGAATGGCATTATATAATGAATTAACAAAAAAGGAATAAGCCTATGTCACGCTTTAACGAACATAAGCAGGAGATGGCCATCATGGAGCTGTTTGATCAACAGGGCTACAGTTACATGAATGGCGAGACGATCCACAAAGAGCTGAGAACCAAGTATCAGCAATATATTTAAAGAATAAAACAATTGATAACATGGATAAATTAGGTAAGATGATAAGAATTACCAATTTAAGGTCGGTATGGCCTCATGAGGCTAATGATTTCACCAAGTGGTTAGCGCAGGAGGAGAATCTTACGCTGCTGGGAGATGTAAAAGCTATTGGAGTTGAGCTATCTTTTGTTGATAAAGGATTATTGGGAACTAAAAGCAAAGATTAATAAAAACACAAATGAACGAAATTCAATTCATATTATACCAATTGCCCAATGAGGATGGCAAGGTGCAGGTGGTCATCAAAGATGAGACCATTTGGTGCACACAAAAGGCTATGTCCCAATTGTTTGAAATTGACAAGTCGGGCATTAGCAGACATATTGCCAATATTTTTAAGGAGGGCGAACTCTCCAAGGAAACGACTGTTGCAAAAATTGCAACAGTCGTGAACAGAGGAATACGGGGCGAGGTGGAAGAAGACGTGGACTTTTACAACCTGGATGTTATCATTGCCGTCGGCTACCGCGTGTCATCGGCACGAGCAACAAAATTCCGTATCTGGGCCACCAAGGTTCTTAACGAGTATATCCGTAAGGGCTTCGTGCTTGACGACAACCGGATGAAGCAGGGCGAGCAGATTTTCGGAAAGGACTATTTCCGTGAACTGTTGGAGCGTGTGCGTTCCATCCGTGCCAGCGAACGACGTATCTGGCAGCAAATCACGGATATTTATGCGGAATGTAGTATCGATTATGACAGGAACGCTCCCACAACCCGCGATTTCTACGCTATGATTCAGAACCGTTTCCACTATGCCATCACAGGGCAGACGGCAGCGGAAATCATCTACACCAAAGCCGACCACCAAAAAGCCAATATGGGGCTTACCACTTGGAAAAATGCGCCTGACGGCAGAATACTAAAATCAGACGTGACCGTGGCGAAAAACTATCTTTCAGAGAAAGATATCAGAAGATTGGAACGTGCCGTAACAGGTTTTTTCGACTATATTGAAGATCTGATAGAGAATGAAAATTCTTTCAACATGGCACAGTTTTCGGATAGTGTGAATGCTTTCCTATCGTTTCGAAAATTCCAGATACTGCCCGATAAAGGTAAAATTTCATTGGAGGCAGATAAAAAAGCTGAAAGCGAATACGATATAACAAGACTCAACCGATATTGTCCGATTTCGACAAAGAAATAAAACGACTAAAAGGAGAATAGCCTATGTCTTACTTCAACGAAAGTCAATTAGAACAATCCATTATCACCCTGCTGCAGGAGCAAGGGTATGTGTATGCCAAAGGTGAGGAGATTGAGCGCGACCTTGATGAGGTAGTGCTACACGATGATCTTGCGCAATATCTGCGCAACCGATACAAAAACGACAGCATCACCAATACGGAAGTAGAGGCGGCTATTCGCGTTATCACACAGAAACATGGTGATACACTTTACAATGAAAACAAGCAGACTCTCAGTCTGCTAATGAATGGCTTTTCTCTCAAACGTGAAGATTCCACCAAACAAAATCTGTATATCTACCCCATTGCTTTCGATGAAGCCAATCAGAAATATAACATCTTCAAAGTGGTAAATCAATTTGACATCGTAGGTCTGCAACACCGCATCCCCGATGCCATTATCTTCCTCAATGGTCTGCCAATTGTCGTCCTCGAATTCAAGAACGCCCTTAAACAAAACACCACCATCGAAGATGCCTATAAGCAACTCACTGTCCGTTACCGTAGAGACATCCCTGCATTGTTCAAATATACCGCTTTCATCGTCATTTCTGATGGTGTGAATAACAAATTCGGGACACTCTACACCCCTTACGAATTCTTCTATGCTTGGCGTAAAGTAAACGCTAAAGATAAAGGATGCGATGGTATCAATTCCCTGAAGACTATGATTGCCGGTCTGTTTCGCAAAGACCGTCTCATCGACATCATTCATCACTTTATCTATTTCCCAGACACATCGAAAGATGAAAGGAAATTCATTTGCCGTTACCCTCAATACTTTGCTGCCCGTTCACTCTACCAAAATATACTCAATCACAGTAAACTCAATGCTAATGGCGATGGGAAAGGAGGTACGTATTTCGGTGCCACAGGTTGTGGCAAATCACTCACGATGTTATTCCTTTCACGACTGTTGATGAAAAGCAAAGCTTTGTGCAGCCCTACTATTATTTTGATTACTGATCGTACCGATTTAGATGACCAACTTTCACGCTTGCTTCTCAATGCCAAACAATTTGTAGGAGATAGCGTTATAGAACAAGTGGAAAGTCGTGAAGACCTAAGAGACAAACTACAAGGACGTACCAGCGGAGGCGTTTTCCTTACCACCATTCAGAAATTCTCCAAAGACATAAATCTACTCTCCAATCGTGCCAATATCATCTGCATCAGTGATGAAGCCCACCGCACCCAAACCAGTTTGGAGGAGAAAGTAGAAATAACCGAAAAAGGAGTGAAACGATCTTACGGTTTTGCCAAATACTTGCGAGATTCACTGCCCAATGCAACATACGTCGGTTTTACTGGCACTCCTATCGATGCCACATTAGATGTGTTCGGTTCCGTGGTAGATGAGTACTCCATGATAGAAGCCGTGGAAGATGGAATCACGAAAACCATCATGTATGAGGGACGTGCATCCTATGTATTTGCCAATAGTGAACTTTTAATGCAAATCGAGAATTACTACGATAAATGCGCTGAAGAAGGCTCTTCGGAATATCAAATCGAAGAAAGCAAGAAGGCTATGACGCAAATGAGTGTGTTGCTCAATAGTCCAGACCTCATTCACCGACTTGCAATTGATTTCATACAACATTACGAACGTCGCATAGAAGAAGGTAGCACTGTCAAGGGAAAAGCTATGATTGTTTGTGCTACCCGTGAGATAGCCTTTGCCATCTACAAGGAAATTATCGCCATGCGTCCCGAATGGGCAGAAGTGAAAATTTGCTGCGAGGGTGAGGAACTCTCCAAAGAGGAAGCAGAAAAAATCAAACCCATCGAAAAAATTAAGATGATCTGTATCCGTCAAAAAGATGATGATCCAGAGCTTTATAACTTGCTTGGAACCGACGAAGAACGTAAGAAACTCGATATGCAGTTCAAGGAAGACAAGTCAAACTTCAAGATTGCCATCGTAGTAGATATGTGGATTACAGGTTTCGACGTGCCAAGTCTCGATACAATGTACTGTTACAAGCCATTGCAAATGCACACATTGATTCAAACCGTAAGTCGTGTAAACCGCAACTATCCGGGCAAGGATAAGGGATTGATCGTTGATTATCTGGGTATCAAGAAAAAGTTTAACCAGGCAATGAAGAAATATGCCAACGGAGGGCAGAATGAAACACCAATAGAAACCATTGATGCAACTGTAAAATTATTTAAAGACGAATTAGATTTGTTGCATCGTATGTTCAATGGATTCGACTATTCGAAATTCTTCACAGGAACCCCACTAGAACAACTGGATACGCTACAACAAGCGGCAGAACACATACAACAGACTGATGAAACTGAAAAACGATTCATGAAACATACCATTATCATGAAGTCAGCCTACAATATGTGCAATAACGATGACCGTATCACAAAAAATGAAGTCAACGATGTACATTTTTTCACAGGTGTTCGCTCGATCATCTACAAGACTACAACAGGGGAATCACCTGACGCCACACAGATGAATCGTTATGTATTAAAACTAGTAAACGAGGCACTGATTTCGGAAGAAGTGGTTGCCATCAACACCTTGCAACTGAACAATAGCAAACAAATTGATATGCTGGCATCACAGTACATGGAAAAGCTGAAACATTTACCTTACCAAAATACGAAAGTCAAGTTAATGGAACAACTTCTAAAACGGGTAATAGACAGTGTGAAAAAGGTAAATAAGGTAAAAGCGGTCAACTTTACAGAACGTCTGCACGCCATTATCGATAAGTATAATGATCGCTCTGATGACATAATCCTTGCCGATGAGATAGTGTCAGAAGTAGCCAGTCAATTAGCAGATTTGTTCGAAGAAATTAAGAAAGAGAGTAAACTTCCCGATGGCATTCCCGACATTGAGGTAAAAGCTTTTTACGACATTTTGAAGTCAGTTGCAGAAAAATACGGATTCTTGAATGAATACACCGAGGAACAATATATCACTATCGCCAAAGATTTGAAAGAGGTAGTGGATGACAAAACGCAATATATCGATTGGGACAAGAAAGCCGACATCAAAGCTCAACTGAAGGTACAGATCATCCTTACACTTGCCAAACACAAATATCCGCCTGCAACCCGCGATGATGTATTCAAAGCAATTTTCGAGCAAGCGGAGAATTTTAGGAAAAACCGTCAGGCCAATTGATCCTCATTCTTCTGATCGAATTCATCCATTCTCTTCAACTCCGCAATCTTCTCTTTTGAGAACTTCCTCATCTTGTTCATCCAAAGTACAATGCCAACAATCATGGCCACGATTAAAATAGACCCAACCACCGATGCTGTCATCAATATGGCGTCATAAACGCCATGGAACAGAATTGGAACCAAAATCATCTTTTGTGCCCATTGACTCTTCTTCCCATCTATATTAAAACGATACAAAGAATAGTAGTAACCCATAGCAATGGCTGTCATGAAATGGCAAGGAACAGCAGATATCGCCCTGGTCACTCCAACAAATATCCAATCCTCACTACCACATACATACATTAAATTCTCATATCCAGCAAATCCTAACCCCACGCATGCGGCATACACAATCCCGTCAATATGCTCATCAAAATATTTGTTCTTACGCAACAGAAGATGAAGCATCAACAACTTGGAAAACTCTTCTGGAATAGCCGCCAACACAAATGCTTTTAGAAACTGACTGACAAATGTAGGCTCTCCTCCTTCAAAATAATCCGTTATGCCTAACATTCTCAATACAGATACCAAAATCATCACTACAGAGACTGAGCAAACTCCAAAAAAGAGTCCTCTCGCAATCATACTAAATGGTTCTGGCTTATAATCACATTTGTATATGTAATATAACAATACCGCAACCGGCAAAAGAGAAAGAGTGATCATATTACCTACAGCATAAAATAGTTACAAAAAAAAAGCTACACCTCAATACGAGATGCAGCTCTTACCTTTCTTTGGGGTGGGAGATGGGGATCGAACCCACGACCCTCAGGACCACAATCTGATACTCTAACCAACTGAGCTACTCCCACCATCAAAATAGCGGTGCAAAGATAACTTCATTTTAAATCATATGCAAATAAAAACAGAAAAATATTTTATCTTTGTCATGGATTTTTAAACTGATATAGCACACATGAGAAAAATGTTTCCATATAATGAAGAAGTTGAATCTCTCATCCATAAGGCAAAAAAACTTTTCCACTTATCAATGAATGGTATTGCCTCTGAACAGATGAGCTCTTTAGGTTACAAACTCAACTATGGTGTTTCTCTTCCACGTATCTATGAAATCAGTAAAGAATTCGAAGGCACCCCATACTCCAGACAACTAGCCGAATGTGCTTGGTGGTCTGATTGCCGCGAACTAATGATCCTTGCCACTTTACTGCTGGACAAAGATCTTTCTCGTTCGCCTTTTTCAAAGGATGACCTCCTCTCTTGGTGCGAGAATCTTTTCAATATTGAACTCTGCGAACAGTTTTCCCGAAATTTCCTAAGCAAGATTCATCCATCTATTGATCTCAGTGCAACCTATTCCAACAACCTAATCACCCAAAGAGAGGGTTCGAACAAATTTTGGATAGCATTGGGATATATCAATTATGCTAATTTGTACCTTCATCGAAAGCCTGTCAATCAATCGATCGAATCGTCTATTTTTGAATACGTAGTAAAGGATGTTTATGCTGATTCATATTTAATCTACAACAATGTATCTCGTTATCTACGATCGAAATGCAAGGTCGATAAAAAGTGGGTGACCGATTTTATTCAAACACTAGACCCTACGAAAGGGAAAGGTGTAGCTAAAATCATAGAAGACATTCAAATTGAACTGGACTATCAAGAATAGAATGAATTTTAATTCAATACATGAACACTCATGGAACTAATCAACAAAAAGAAAGCTGAGATTGCCAACACTTGGACACACGCAATTGCATTGGGACTTTTCATCATAATGGCTTTTCTATTATTACGGAAAGGATGGAGACATGATTCTATGTTATTGAATTTCAGTCTGATCATTTTTTGTATCTCAGAGATTCTGATGTTCCTTTCTTCTACGCTCTACCATATTGTTTCGGACGCTAAGACCAAACAGCGACTGCGCTACTTTGATCATTGTGCCATCTATATCTCCATTGCAGGATCCTACACTCCTATTCTTCTTTGGACAATCGGCAGCACACTGGGAAATATCTGTTTTGCCGTCATCTGGTTTCTTGCATTATTAGGCATCTTCTATAAAATAATGGCTTTAGGCAAACATCCAAGACTTTCATTGGCGCTCTATCTTGCCATGGGATGGTTGGTGGTTTTTATTGCCAAACCTGTTTTCGAAACATTCCCAACCATCAGTCTTTGGTACTTATTAGGTGAAGGCATATCTTTTTCATTAGGAACCTATTTTTTCTGGAAAGACGAAGACCACACATACTTCCACGCCATCTGGCATATCTTCATCTATTTGGGATGTCTCTGTCACTGGCTGGTACTCTGGTTCCTGATCTAGCAAACAGCCAATCCACAAGCCTACTGAAGCTATTATTATTCATCAGAATCCGTGGCCCACGTCTTATATTTCTCCGATAAAACGGCCAATAATCCACTAATATGACGTACTGCCACCATCGTATCCTCCGACACCTCCTTCTTTTGAAGCCTCAACAACAGAATAGCATACATGGCATGAAGAGCCAAATGAACGTCATTCATCTCTTCTCCAGCATGTAACTTATTACGAAATTCAATCAGGAAAGGCAGCACCTTAAAGAAAAGGGCATTGTATTGTATCTCCTTTGGATCCTGCAACAATTCATTGTGGAGATCATTCAAATCATTCACCTGATTAATATTGATTTGCAAATGACCGGATTGCTCTTTATGCTCCAGATGCATCATGGCAATCAAGTTCTCATACCAATCACGAATCTCCTTCTTCACTTCATCCGGCTGCTGGTATTGGTCCACAATGTTTTTCTGTATCTGTTCGATGTCTAATTGATATCCACGTATAATATCCTCCACTTGCCACATATACAGAATATACTCGGCAATGTTTTCTTCTTTCTTTTGCTTTGCTATAATCATCTCAAAATAGGTATTATATTATGATTGAAAATCATCCTTTTCACCGTTAAAAATCATCCTCATCATCTGAGAAATCAAAGAAGTCATCTCCATCATCCATCGGATCTAAGTACTCATCCAAGTCACGACGTTCTTTCTTAGTAGGCCGTCCGGTTCCTCGATCCCGCTTGCCAAACGAACTATACTTGCTCATCTCCAGAATTTCTAATTGTTCCGGTGTTGTCACATTCTCCATAAAATCAGGTACCAACTTGGCACCCATCCGATTCTCCGACAAAGCGAGCACCTTGAACGAATAGGTGATTGGGGCTCTTTTTATCTGAACCACATCGCCCACCTTAATATTACGGGAAGCCTTCACACTATTCCCCGACATCAGCACCTTGCCTTTCTTACAGGCATCTGCCGCCAAGGAACGTGTCTTAAAAAGTCGCACAGCCCACATCCATTTATCGATACGAACCTCTTCCTTATTTTGCTCTTTTCCCATGCTTATTTAAATTTCTTTTCTATTTCTTCCAATGACATAATACTCATCACAATCCGATTGTCTGATGTATAATCAGGCGTTGGCAAAGAAAAAAGTTGGGATACGAGGTTCATCATCTCCTCTTCTGTCAGTTGTTTCCCTGCCTTTATAGCTGAAGTTTCTGCCAGTTTCATCGCCATTTTTTCTGCACGGCCCTCTTTCATGTCTCCCCCTTCCTTAAAGGATTGCAGAAGATCTCTCAGATAATTCTCCGCCTCCGTCTCATTACACTCAGAGGGAATACCATTAATCGAAATCGAGCCCTTACCCAGACAAGATATATCGAAGCCCAAGAAACTGAAATCCTCCGACAGATCATCCAAGAGCATCGCTTCCGACTCCATCACCTCCAATCGGATGGGGAACATCAGTTGCTGGGAAGCCGCTTTCCGTTGCTGAATATTCTTCATGTATCGTTCATACAAGACCTTCACATGAGCTCTATGCTGATCTATACAGGCCAAACCAGACTTCAAGACCGTCAATATATATTTATTCTTAAACTGTATATAGTGTGTCTTATTTTCTTCCCCTTCCATCCCGAATTCTGACACTGAAGGAGTATCACTACGATCAATAAAATTAGAAGGATCGAATGGTTTATCTGGGAAAGCTGAAGGAGAGAATGAAGGCGTTTTTTCCGATTCGAATCCATTGTATAATGTCTCCCAGTTCTGCAAGTTAGGATCACTTTTCTTTTTATACTGATAATTACTTCCGCCACAGCCATCCGTCTTAAACGGATTATAGGAAGTATCCAGATTAGCTTCAAATGTAGAAGCTGAGACAGGTTTTGACGAATTCAGCGGCACATCCTGAAAGATATCCTCGCCATGTTCAAAATCAAGAGAAGGGACAATATTAAACTTACCCAATGCTTCTTTCACACAAGACATCAAGATAGGCCATATTGTCTGTTCGCTTTCAAACTTAATTTCTGTCTTAGTTGGATGAATATTCACATCAATATTGGCAGGATCCACCTCGAAATAGATAAAATAATCGGGTGAAGTACCTGGCACAATAAGGCGGTCGAATGCCTGTAGAACAGCCTTATGGAAATAGGGGTGACGCATATAACGACCGTTGACAAAGAAGTATTGTCTGTCGTTCTGTTTCTTAGCGGTTTCAGGCTTCCCCACATACCCACCTATTTTCACAAGTGGCGTATCGACTTCGATCGACAGCAGTTGAGAGTTGATGTTTTTACCAAAGATAGCGACGATTCGCTCTCGCAAACCACCTGCATGAAGTTGATATATAAGTTGATCATTATGATAGAGTTCGAACTCCACCTGTGGATTCACCAACGCCACACGAAAGAACTCCTTTTCGATGTGAGAGAACTCGGCTGTATTCGATTTCAGGAACTTACGACGTGCGGGGACATTATAAAAGATGTTTTTCACCAAAAAGTTTGTTCCATCGGAACAAACCACAGATTCCTGTCTTTCTATTTTACCTCCATTGATTTCGACCAAGGTACCCACCTCATCTTCAGGCCTTTTGGTTTTCATTTCCAACTGCGAGATAGAAGAGATAGACGGCAGGGCCTCCCCTCGGAATCCCATTGTCCGCAGAGCAAACAGGTCATCGGCAGAAGAAATCTTTGAAGTGGCATGACGGTCAAAGCACAGACGAGCATCAGTCTCGCTCATTCCTTTTCCGTTATCAATCACCTGGATAAACGTTCTGCCAGCATCTTTCAATAAAAGTTTAATCGATGTAGCTCCTGCATCAATAGAGTTTTCGACAAGCTCTTTGACAACAGAAGCGGGACGCTGAATAACCTCACCCGCCGCAATCTGATTAGCTACCGTATCTGGTAATAGATGAATGACATCACTCATACTACATTAAAATTATATTTCACGATTCTTATCTCATATACCAAACAATCAAGGCAACCACGACACCTATAAGAAGCATGAGTCGGATGTTACGAGATTGTTGGGAAGCCGTATTGGTTTTTCTCTGTGATTGGAATACCCCTTTACGCAACATGGGTTGAGCTTTATTGCTCGACTCACTTGCCAATTGTTGTCTGACTCTTTTCAATCTCTCCTCACGTTCCTCTTTGTCAGGATCATAATATATATATTCATGGTGATATTGCCTTACTTTCGGCATCTTAAAAAAGTTGAATATAGCCATATAACACAAAAATTATTTGTTTATAAACAAGTGATGTGCTTTCTTGATCTGTTTAAACAGATTTGAAGCAAAAATAAAATCCTCCAACTGTTCACACCCTGTATCAAAAATCTCGTCCTTCGTTCCCTGCCATGCTTTTTCCCCTTTATAAATAAACGCAATGTTCTCTCCAATTTCCATAACAGAGTTCATGTCGTGCGTATTTACAATTGTAGTGATATTAAACTCATGTGTAATATCCTGAATCAATTGGTCTATCAAAAGGGAGGTCTTCGGATCCAATCCTGAATTCGGCTCATCACAAAAAAGATACTTCGGATTCAACACAATGGCGCGAGCAATGGCCGCACGTTTCTGCATACCTCCACTGATCTCTGAAGGAAATAAATCCAATGCGTGAGACAACTCCACACGATCAAGACAAAACTTTGCTCTTTCAATCATTTCCTCCTTGGTCATTGAGGAGAACATCTCCAACGGGAACATGACATTCTGCAGAACCGTCATTGAGTCGAACAAGGCTGCGCCCTGAAACAACATCCCAATCTCACGTCTGAGAAGATTGAGATCATTACGTTTCATCACCGTGATATTTCGACCATCATAGCATATTTCTCCTGAGTCGATACGATGAATACCCACAACACTTTTCATCAAGACTGTTTTCCCCGAACCACTCTGACCGATGATGAGATTCGTCTTGCCGGTCTCAAACACCGTTGAGATATCCTTCAGGACCGTCCTGCCATCAAACGATTTTATCGCATGTTTCACCTCAATCATAGCAATATCTTTGTTAGCATAATATTAAACAACAAAATCAAGACACTGCTATTCACCACAGCATCTGTACTTGCCTTACCTACTTCCAATGCACCTCCGCTCACCGTATATCCATAATAGGAAGAAACGGACGAGATGACAAAGGCAAAAAGCAAACTCTTTATTACTGAATATGTCACATAATAGGGTGTAAACATATATTGAATTCCAGCCTCATACGCATTGACCGTTATCATATCGGTAAAGACACCCACGCCGAAACCACCTAAGATACCCACAAACATACTGGTCAGCACCAAGAAAGGAACGATTGAAACAAAGGCTACGATTTTAGGGAGGATTAAATAATTGGCAGAGTTGACACCCATGATATCCAATGCATCCACCTGCTCAGTGATGCGCATAGTACCCAACTCTGAGGCAATATTAGAACCAACCTTACCTGCCAGAATCAAACAGAGGATAGAGGAAGAAAACTCCAGCAACAGTGTATCACGAGTAGCCAAACCAATCAATGTATCAGGGAAGATTGGATTCTCCATGTTGTTTATCATCTGAATCGTAATAACCGCACCAATAAAAACCGAGATGATGATTGTGATTCCTAAAGAATCCAAACCCTGCTTTTTCAGTTCCTCTGAGTATCTTCTGCCAAAAATACTCCAACGATCGGGTACCGTGAAGGTTCGATACATCAGATAAGCGTATGCTCCAACTTTTTCGATTTGATTCATGCCAAATTTTATTATTGACCAATAAGTTGGTCTGGTTCAACAAAACGACCTTTGTTCTTTTCGTTTTTATCAAATGATTCGGAGTACTCCTTCTTCAATTCTTTATCGTTCAACAAGACACCCTCTTTATACTTTAGGACATCGGTTTGCTTGCCATTATCATCCTTCATGATCCAATCCCCATCACGTTTACCATTCTTATAAACACCCTCCATCACAGGGAAGTCATGTCCCTCGTATAATTTGTAACTACCATGTTCCTTCCCCTTCTTGAAAGAGACTTCCGAATAGCGAGTGCCATCTTGCAAATAGCACTTACGCATACCATCTATTTGATCGTTCACGTATGGTATCTCCTCGATTAACTCTCCATTTTTAGTATAGATCTTAGAAACACCATTCTTCTTGCCATTGTTATAAACCTCTATCAAGGATACTTTCCCATCGACATAATAGGTCCACTCGGCATCTTTCTCTTTGCCCTGATAGGTGCCTTTTGCCGTAATGGTTTTACCATCCGTATCATAAATCGTCACCTGCGACCGCTCTGCCGACTCATATATCTGAACAATCTTCAATGCACCTGATTCATAATAGCGACGGAACTCACCCACTGGTTTATCATCCTTGAATGTACCTTGATACATCACCTTGCCATTAGGATATGTCTTCGTCCATTCACCCTGCTTACGTCCTTTCTTATCCGTCTCATTAGCAGCGAACACGATACCCAAAGATAACATACCACACAACAACGTAACAAATCTCTTTTTCATACTATTTTATTTTTAATATAAAACACTATTAATTGCAAAAATACAATGTTTTTGTCTGAATCTCAATTCTAAACTATTTTATTTATGATAGGCTCCTTAAATTTATTTCATGAATTCACCACACAAAATTAGGATAAAGTCACATTCTACTATGTAAAAAAATCTCATCTCCCTTTTTATCGACGTTTTTGCAACAAATTTACCCAAAGATGAACTATTTCTTTCATATCAGTTGGTCAAGTTGTCCTAAAATTGCAGTCGTAAAAATACAATTAAAAAAAATTTATATCAACTTATTAAATTCTAATAGCATGAAAACCATACGATTACTTTTTCTTGCGGCTGGTCTTATATTATCTTCTAATATAGCGACAGCTCAATTAGCGAAAGACAATCCATGTAAGTTCTTGGGAAACATTACCACCACTTTTGATTGGTCCACAGGAGAGGAATGTGATTGGAAACATGAAGGTTGCAACCTCATTTTTTCCGATTATTGGAACCAAATCACATGCGAAAATGCCACAAAATGGGGTTCCGTACACACTGGTTGGGGTAGATTCAACTGGACAAGTCCAGACAAAACCCATAAATATTGTCAAGAACACGGACTCATCTTCAAGTTTCACGCCCTCATCTGGGGAAGCCAACATCCAACATGGATTGAGACCATAAGTGTTGCTGAAACCAAGAAGGCCATCATCGAATGGTATGACGAAGTGAAAAAACACTTTCCTGACCTCGAAATCATCGATGTGGTAAATGAGGCTATCTACTCTGGTGGAGATTATCACTCTCCATACAAAAAAACCAAGATTATCGAAGCCTTGGGTTCTTTAGCAGAGGATAGAGCTGAAAGAGAAACAGGAAGACGTCCGAGCTACAACTGCAACACCAACGGTTATCCGAACACCAACTCTTATCAATGGTTGGCTGAAGCATTCCGTTTGGCTCGTGAGCGTTGGCCAAATGCCATCTTGATCTACAACGACTACAACACGTTCCAATGGCAAAAAACCGAATTCATCAACCTTGTCAACGGTATCAAGGCTTGCGGCGGTCCTATCGACGCAGCAGGAAATCAAGCGCATGACTTGAACGATATGGGTGGTAACCAATTCAGAAGTGCATTGGAAGAGATTCACAACAAGACTCAGTTGCCTCAATATATCACTGAGTATGATATTGCCAAGAGCGACGATGCAACATTTGAAACGCGCTACAAAGAGCAATTCCCAATCATGTGGGAAGCCGACTACGTGGCTGGAGTCACACTCTGGGGATGGATCTATAGTCACACATGGGTCAGCGGCGGTACTTCTGGTCTTTTCCGTAATTGTCAAGCCCGTTCAGCTTTCACTTGGTTGCAAAACTATATGAAATCTAACAATGCAAAGAATGCACAAAGTCCATTCTGTGGCAAGAAGGGAATCAGTGCTACTATATCTCTTTCTTCCGAGTCTGTCGTCGTAGGAGATGAAGTCTCTATCAGAGTAGAAGCAACCACAGGAGATGGCAGTATCAGTGATATAATCGTCAGCGCAGAAGGCAGACAACTCAACAACAACAATGGTACATGGATCTATACAGCCGAGAAAGCAGGCACCATCACCTTCAAGATCGTTGTTAAGAGCACTACAGGTGATTCAAGAGAATATGAGAAAAGCATCAATGTATGTGACGCAAGTTCTCCATTCAATGGTACAGCGGCTTCCATCCCTGGCACCGTCGAAGCAGAGGATTTCGATAAAGGTTGTCCAGAGGTATCCTACTTCGATACCGACACAAAAGATGAAGGTGATGCGAACTATCGAAACGATAACACAGGCGTGGATATCGTGAAAGGAAACAACGGCAACGCTATCGGTTACACCGCTAAAGGTGAATGGATGAATTATACGATTGATATAAAAGAAACAGGTACCTATAAAATGGAAGCTCATGTTTCATCAGGTAATTCAAGTTCTTCTTTCTCAGTAAGTTGTGGCAATTCAGTAGTTAATATCAATGTACCAATGATAAAAGAGAGCAGTTGGGAAGACTATTCTGTAGTTGAAAAAGAGATGAACTTCTATGATGAAGGTATCCAAACGCTACGTATTCAAATCACTAACCCATATTGTAACATTGACAAACTGGTGTTCACCTGCACTTCTTGTCAAGAAGAAACCGATGTTCTGACAATTCAGAATCAATCCACAATCACATACGATGTCTATACAACATTGGGCGTTTTCATCGGACAAATAGAGACGAATCCTGAAGAAGATCTTGCGCAACAGTTATTCGATCTAATTGGGCACAAAGGTATATACATTCTGAAAAGTGAAAACAAGTCGCAACCTTATATAGTTAAATAATAAGGTTTTGGATGAGTTCAGGATTTTATCGTTCTTTATCGTTTTGTTATACATTGAAACGGTGATTTCTTAGAACAAGTTTTATAGAGTTCCATTTTACATGAAGGCAAGGATGAAAAATTTTCATCCTTGCTTTTTTTATTTAAACAAATTATTACTTTTGTATCTTCAGAATTAAATCGGAAAAACACGAATGTCTCACATTACATAAAATGAGTCAAAAAAACAGAATATTTTTACTTTCCCTATTTTTAGGATATTGTTTTGGTGCATTACAGGCCGAAACAGAATATGGTTTTTTTGACCATTATACGTCAAAAGACGGGCTGATCTCCAATCGTATTTTTTCAATCGATCATGATAAAAACGGATTTATCTGGATTGGAACTGATTTCGGATTGGAACGTTTCGACGGAAAGACTTTCAAACATCACAGAAAACATGAATACAAGGGAATCCTCCGAGAGGATTTTCTATTTGTTCGCTGTCTGCCCAACGGATGTATTGCCGCAGGTGGATATGCGGGATTACACGTTGAGTATAACCCTATTCAAGACTCTTTTAGGAATGTCATGCCTGATGAATTCAAGAAGTCATTCTACAAAGAAACCATGGATGTCTATCTTCATAACGACAAACAATACACCTACTCCAGTGCCGGTGCTTATATCTACGATGTAAAGACAGAAAGCTACTCGAGCGACAACCCGCTATTCAAAGCCACCCAGAAATTATTTGTCCGCTCCATGTATATCGACAAGAAACAACGCTTCTGGATCGGTTCGATGGATTCGATGCTGGTGTTCAACTCCGACGGACAAAAAATCTATCGCTATAAACCGAAGGAGGCATGTAGTTTTGTCCGAACCATCCTGCCGTTGAACGACTCGCTGATCCTGATTGCATCACAGTCTTCTGAACTATGGATCTTCAACATCCAACATGACACCATTCAGGCACCTCAGATCATTCATGCGCCTTTTGATTGCATCACAAACATCGTACGCGACGATGCGGGAAGATACTGGATTGCAACAGATGCTCACGGACTATGGTACACTGATGATTTCCTTTCCACTTCACCTAAATTTGTTAATCTGGTTCCGTTTGATGCTTCTCCTGATGAAGTTCGGAAAATCTACTGCATCATGAAAGATCCAAACGGAGACATCTGGTTTGGAACACAGAACACAGGTATCTGGCGATACAAAAAAAGAATCACAACAGGTGTCAATTACTCTTGGAACTTCGGATTCCCTTCCACCGTATGCTCTTCGTTCTCCGAGGACGACCAACAGAACATAATCATCGGAGTAGATGGTGGCGGACTCTACAGCGTGGATGCCAAATACAACATTCAATCTGCAATCAAATTTCCTAATAATAACATCTCAGGAGTAGCCCGCACAAACTCCGGCACCCACTATATCGCTACATGGGGAGGCGGAATTTACCGATGGAACCAACAAAATGGAACCTATGTAAGAGATGCGCTAGAGGGTATCGACTCTCCTTCCAACTGTTTCTTTGGCATCAGTGTGACAAACGGGAATGAAATCTTTGCTTGCTCATCGGGAGACGGTTATTATCATAAAAAAGAAGGAGACAGACTTTGGAAAAAAGTGACTCCTTACGATTCCATCACAGGAAATGACAACACCTGGGTAATGTCTGTTTATGACGGAGGAAAGAACGCTCACTGGATTCTGACCACAAACTCCCTATGGAGAGAAGAGAACGGTCGATTAATCTCCTATGCCCAAGAATCCAGCTCCTTAAATAAAAGCAATTCATACGATATCACAGATATCATCCCGGACACCGACGGATACCTCTATGCCTCAACCAACAAAGGCATCATGCGATTCTCCCCCGACAAAAAAGAACCTGAATTACTGGAGTTCGTTCCAAAAAGCTACTACCGTTCTATCGTGAAAGATGACAATGGAAACGTATGGATAGTCGGAGATAACGGAATACACATGTTCAACTATAATAAAAAGACATGCCAGAAACTACCCGGTAACTACTCAGACGTAGCTACGTTCTTCTTCTATCTTCGTTCGGGATACAAGGCCAGCAACGGGAACCTCTACTTTGGAACAAACGGAGGTTATATCAGCATCAATCCTAATCGACTGGATTTTGATACTGTCATTCCTTATCTTTCTTTTTCAAACCTTGCCATCAAAGGAGAAAAAATCAGTACACAATCCGAGTTGCTGAAGAACCATCCACTATCTGAAATCAGCAAATTGGAGCTTCCTTACAACAAAACAAACATATCTATTGATGTAGATATAATCGATTTCTCCGACCTAGACCGCATCCAATGTCAATACAGGCTGGTCGGACTGCAAAACGAATGGACAGCACTTCCTAACGACAAGAACATCAAGTTCACATACATTCCTACAGGAGATTATATTTTAGAGGTCAAAGCATTTCGAACCAATGAGAAATGTGAGCAGAAGACAATCTCACTTCCAATCACCGTTCTTCCTCCTTGGTGGAACACCTGGTGGTTCCGACTCATTCTGTGCGCACTGTTGCTGGCTGCCATCTACCAGATTTTCCAATGGAGGATGAGAAGATTGATACGCATCAAAAACGAATTAAACGAACAAGTGGCTTTGCGAACGCTGGAGCTACAAAACGCACTGAAAGATAAAGATAGCCTAATCTCCGTCATCGGACACGACCTGAAGAACCCTATGTTTGCCATCGTCGTCGCACTGGAAAACTGGCTTACAAAAGAGAAAGCCATGACAGACGAGGGAAAAAGGAAACTGATTGTCGAAGTACACGATTCAGCTAAATCGCTTCAAGGCGAGATGATCAAATTACTGGACTGGGCACTATCTAAGAAAGATGATCTGGTGTGCAAACCACAGGATTTCGACATGGAAAAGGTGATCGATGACGTTGTTCAGCTCACCGCCGAAATGATGAAGAGAAAAAACATCACTTTCCAAAAGATTTGTAACCTGACGCACAAGGCTTATGCTGACTCGAGAATGATCAGCGCAGTTGTACGCAACCTTCTTGGCAATGCGGTCAAATTCACAGAAATGGGAGGAACCATCCTAATTGATGTCCAGGAAAAAGACGGAGTGATGACCATGATAGTTAAAGACTCCGGCGTAGGAATGAGTGCCGACACGCTTACGCATCTTTTATCCGATGAAAAAATCAAGAGTAGCTTAGGAACCGACAACGAAGAAGGAACAGGACTGGGCATGAAGATATGTAAAAAATATGTCCTGCTCAACAAGGGTACCTTCACAGCCGAGAGCCAACTAGGAGAAGGGACATCCTTCATCATCACCCTGCCATGCTCAGAGTTCCTCACCGTGATGGAGAAGACCGCAGAAACAGAAGAAAACAACGATGAAAAGGAAGAAAATAACGATATTTTATCAGGAAATGTCATACTCATTGTAGATGACAATCCGCTTATCTGCGAGAATATGAAGATGCTCCTGAGTGATTTCTGCGAGACTCTGATTGCCTTTGACGGAAAGCAGGCACTTGACATCATTAATGAGAACGATGTGGATCTCATCCTCAGCGATGTGGATATGCCGATCCTCAACGGAATAGAGATGTGTCAGCAGCTACAAAAAGATGATTGTTTCTCACATATTCCTATCCTCTTCCTATCCGGAAGAACCGATGAAAGCGACCGAATTTTAGGATTGAAGAACGGAGCCATCGATTATATCTCGAAGCCATTCAGTCA
>Ga0310697_10002665_pt1 | contig 18683 bp, 12 predicted proteins | sample 172DNAGHGlowgp2_FD_203883 | JGI IMG/M metagenome (GOLD analysis project Ga0310697, IMG submission 203883) | Sheep rumen microbial communities from Palmerston North, Manawatu-Wanganui, New Zealand - 1728 DNA GHGlow gp2 (v2) (version 2) | ecosystem: Host-associated > Mammals > Digestive system >... | reverse complement strand
GCGCCGACCCCGGCGCGCCGCGCAGCAGCACCTCGTTTTCAACAAACCCCCGGCGAATCCGCAGCTCCCATTTCCTTCCCCCAGCGGGGGAAGGTGGCATCCGCCGATCCCCCGCGAGGCGGATGACGGAAGAGGGAGAATCTCACCGCTGGCAGACGGTAAAATCGTTCGCATACTCCCACGGCTGCGGTCATTTCCACAGCGCGGTCCCGTCACGTTCTCCCTCTCCGGTCGCCCTTGAGGGCGACACCCTCCCCCGCTGGGGGAGGGAAAGGGTGAGGGCGCCTGGATGACCGTTACATCCGGCGGATTCGCAACATTTTTTGTAGGGGCCGGCGTCCCGACGACCCCCGCAGGTGCGGCAACGATATTGCAAACCTACGGCGAATCCGCACACGCCCGGTAGGGCGCGCCGACCCCGGCGCGCCCTACAATGCGCTGGTTTCCGAGAAAAAGAAAGACTGCTTTTTCTGCTCCTGCCCTTGCGTACCGCCCCAAAGCGTGCTATACTGGTTTATTATTTATTATAATAAGGGACAAGTATTCGATGAAGGAACTGCGATGGAAGATCCCCCGGGGGAAAACGGCGGTGCCGTCTGAGCTCACCGGGGCGGGGCTGGCGCCGCTGCTGGCCGCCGTGCTTTGGGCGCGGGGGCTGCGGGAGCCGGGGGCGGCGCTGGACTTTCTGAACGCCGGAGCCGAGGCGCTGGGGGACCCCTATGCGCTGACGGACATGGACAGAGCAGTGGCCCGGCTGCAAACGGCCATCGCCCGGGGCGAACGGGTGGCGGTCTACGGCGACTATGACGTGGACGGCATCACCAGCAGTTGTATGCTGACCGACTACCTGCGCTCCAAGGGTCTGCCCTGTCTGCTGTACATCCCGGACCGCATGGCCGAGGGCTACGGGGTCAACGCCGGGGCCATCGACGCGCTGCGAGCGCGGGACATCAGCCTGATCGTCACCGTGGACTGCGGCGTGACCACGGTGGAGGAGACCGCCTACGCCGCGCAGCTGGGCGTGGACATGATCGTGACCGACCACCACCAGTGCCGGGAGACCCTGCCCCCCGCCGTGGCGGTGGTGGACCCCAAGCGCCCGGACTGCGCCTGGGACGGCGCGGAGCTGGCGGGGGTGGGGGTGGCCTTCAAGCTGCTCTGCGCCCTGGAGGGCAGCAGCGAGGCGGTGCTGCGCCGCTACGCGGACCTGGTGGCCATCGGCACGGTGGCGGACGTGATGCCCCTGCTGGGGGAGAACCGCTACATCGTGCGCCGGGGCCTGGAAAAGCTGGAGCGCGATCCGCGCCCGGGGCTGCTGGCCCTGACGGAACAGGCCCGGCTGGGGGAGCGGAAGCTCACCGCCGGGACCATCGGCTTTTCCATCTCCCCCAGGCTGAACGCCTCCGGGCGGCTGGGCCACACGGCGGTGGCCACGGAGCTGCTGCTGACCGCCGACCCCCGGGTGGCCGGGGACATGGCCGCCCGGCTGGGGGCCCTGAACCGGGAGCGCCAGGCTTTGGAGACCGGCATCTGGGAGGAGGCCGCGGCCTCCCTGGGGGACGGCCAGGCGGACGCGCCCATCGTGCTGGCCCGGGAGGGCTGGCACCAGGGGGTCATCGGCATTGCGGCCAGCCGTCTGGCGGAGGCCTACGGCGTCCCCGCCGTGATGATCTCCCTGGAGGGGGAGCGTGGCAAGGGCTCCTGCCGCAGCTGCGGGGGCTTCAACCTCTTTGAGGCCCTGAGCGCCTGCGGGGACTATCTGGAGGGCTTCGGCGGCCACGCCCTGGCGGCGGGGCTGACCATCCGCCGGGAGCGCATCGACGCCTTCCGGGCGGCGCTGGCGGACTACTGGCGGAGCCACCCGGCCCCGGCGGAGGCCACGCTGGAGCCGGAACTGTGCATCGACGACCCGGCGCTGCTGCGCATGGAGAGCGTGGCGGCGCTGGAGCGGCTGGAGCCCTGCGGCGCGGGGAACCCGCGCCCGCTGCTCTGCCTGAGCGGGGCACGCCTCACGGAGCTGAGCCCCATCGGCGGCGGGCGGCACCTGCGGCTGCGGCTGGAGAAATTTCGCCAGAGCTATGAGGCGGTGCTGTTCGGCAGAGGCCCCGACCAGGTGGCCCCCCGGCCCGGGGACTGGGTGGACGCGGCCTTCTGCCCCCAGATCAACCGCTTCCGGGGCCACAGCAGCGTACAACTGTTGATCTCCGAACTGCGGGTGCATGAGGAGGACCGGGCCCTGCGGCTGCTCTCCGGCAAATTGGAGCCGGAAGACGCGGCGGACCGGCCCGAGCGGCAGGACTTCGTCACCGTCTGGCGGGCTTTGGGCGCGCTGGGCGGCCACTGTCGCGGCTGCCTGGCGGCGCTGACGGAACTGCTGGCCCCCCGGATGCGCGAGGAGCGCTTCGCCCTGGTCCTCCGGGTGTTCCGGGAACTGGGCCTGCTGCGCATCACCGAGACCATAGAGGGAATCCGGCTGCAATGCGTCTGCGCCAGCGGCCAGCGGGCGGACCTGAACGGCGCACCCACCATGCGGGAGCTGGGGGGGGTTGGTTAAGAATGAAAAATGAAGAATGAAGAATTGTTGTGTCGCTGCGCGACAAATTTTCAAATGATCGGCGAAGCCGATACCACAACTCTTCATTTTTCATTCTTCATTCTTCACTCTTCACTATCCATCCCCCCCTCCCCCCGATCAAATGATACAAAAGGAGTTGACCTTCCATGGCGGAGACCTTTGAACCCCTGCTGGAGCAGGGCTATACCCAACTGGAACACAAGATCCGCGCCGCCGGGACGAAGGTGGACTTTGCCCGCATTCGGGCGGCCTTTGAGCTGGCGGCCCGCTCCCATGCGGGGCAGCAGCGCAAGGACGGGACGCCCTACGTGACCCACTGCATCGCGGCGGCGGAGATCACCGTGGACATGGGGCTGGATGAGGACTCCATCGTCTGCGCCCTGCTGCACGACACGATTGAGGACACGGGGGTGACCCACGAGCAGATCGCCCGGCAGTTCGGGCCGGTGGTGGCGGACATCGTGGAGGGCGTCACGAAGCTGACGCGGGTGAACTACACCAGCCGCGAGGACGAGCAGATGGAGAACATGCGCAAGATGCTGCTGGCCATGAGCCGGGACATCCGCGTGATTCTCATCAAGCTGGCCGACCGGCTGCACAACATGCGCACGATGGACTATCAGACGCCGGAGAAGCAGCGGCTGAAAAGTCTGGAGACCATGGAGATCTACGCCCCCATCGCCCACCGGCTGGGCATTCAGGCGGTGAAGTGGGAGCTGGAGGACCTCTCCCTGAAATACCTGGACCCGGTGGCCTTCCAGTCCATCACCACGTCGATTGAAGAGCGGCGGGGCAATCTGGACGACTTCATGAGCCGGATGGAGAACAAGATCCGCGCCCGGCTCCGGGAGTGGGGCATCAGCTGCACCATCTACCACCGCATCAAGCACACCTACAGCATCTACCGCAAGATGTACACGCAGAAGCTGGAGCTCAGCGAAATCTGGGACATCTGCGCCCTGCGGGTGATCGTGGACACCTTGCAGGACTGCTACTCGGTGCTGGGCCTGGTCCACGAGATGTTCAACACCGTGCCGGGGAAGTTCAAAGACTACATCTCCATGCCCAAGCCCAACGGCTACCAGTCCCTCCACACCACCGTCATCGGCTCCGAGGCCATCCCCTTCGAGGTGCAGATCCGCACCTGGGAGATGCACCGGACGGCGGAATACGGCGTGGCGGCCCACTGGAAGTACAAGAGCAGCAAGGCGGGCATCCGGGACGGGGACGAGAAGAAGTTCGCCTGGGTCCGCCGTCTGCTGGAGACCCAGCAGGAGACGGAGGCGGACGACTTCATCTCCGGGCTGAAAGTGGACATGTTCGCCGACGAGGTCTTCGTCTTCTCCCCCAAGGGGGATGTGACCTGTCTGCCCGCCGGGGCCACGCCGGTGGACTTCGCCTACTCCGTCCACTCCGCCGTGGGCAACCGCATGGTGGGAGCCAAAATCAACGGGCGCATCGTGCCCTATTCCCAGGAGCTGCAAAACGGCGACATGGTGGAGATCCTCACCAGCAAATCCGCCCCCGGCCCCAGCCGCGACTGGCTCAAGCTGGCCAAAAGCGGCTCGGCCCGGACGAAGATCAAGCAATGGCTGAAAAAAGAGCGCCGGGAGGAGAACATCGTCCAGGGCCGGGAGATGCTGGAGGCGGAGTTCCGCCGGGCGGGCGTCACCATGGCGGAGATCAACGAATACGAGCTGCTGCCGCCGCTGCTGAAGCGCCAGAGTTACGTCAGCGTGGACGACCTCTACGCGGCCATCGGCTACGGGGGCATGACGGCGGCCAAGGTGGCCAACCGGCTCCGGGACGAGCTGCTCCGGGCCCAGCGCAGCGCCGGGGCCACAGGGCGGACGGCCCTGGACAAGATGAAGGACGCCGCCGAGCGCCGCAACCAGAAGGACCCCGCCCGCCCCCGGCCCATCAACGGCGTGCTGATCGCGGGGCTGGACAACTGCCTGCTGAAATTCGCCCGCTGCTGCACCCCCGTGGCCGGGGACGAGATCGTGGGCTTCATCACCAGGGGCTACGGCGTCAGCATCCACCGGACCGACTGCAAAAACCACATCGTCAGCCGCGTGAACCCGGACGGGGAGGGCCGCTGGGTGGACGCCACCTGGGACATGAGCGCGGCGGAGAGCTACATCACCACCCTGCACATCTCCTCCTACGACCGCAACGCCCTGGTCATGGACATCTCCACGGTGCTCAACGGCATGAACGCCAAGGTCCGCTCCTTCAACGCCCGGGACGTGGGCGCCGGCATGGCCAGCACCACCCTGAACGTGGAGGTCCGCAACCTGGACGAACTGAAAGCCATCATGGCCAGGCTGGCCACGATCCAGGGGGTGAAGCAGGTCAGCCGGGGGAACGGATAAAGTCTGGTATGCCCCGTTTTTCAACATACGAAGGTGAAAACGCACAAATCTTCCGTCCACCGCCCAATCCTTCCCCCAGCGGGGGAAGGTGGCATCCGCCGATCCCCCGCGAGGCGGATGACGGAAGAGGGAGAACCTGACCGCTTGCAAACGGTAAAAACGTTGCATATCCCCACGACTGCGGTCATTTCCACATTGCGGTCCCGCCGCGTTCTCCCTCTCCTGCCGCCCTTGTGGGCGGCACCCTCCCCCGCTGGGGGAGGGAAGGGGTGAGAGCGGACACAATTCACATCAAACAATCAAGGAGGGCCACGCCATGCGCGCAGTTTTGACAAGAGTGACCGAGGCCTCCGTCTCCATCTCCGGCTCCACCGTTGCGGAAATCGGCCAGGGCTACCTGGTGCTGCTGGGGGTCCACACGGAGGACAAACCGGAGCAGGCGGCGAAGATGGCCGACCGGATTGCCGGGCTTCGGATCTTCGAGGACGAGGCCGGGAAGATGAACCGCAATCTGGCCGCCGTGGGCGGCGCGGTGCTGCTGGTCAGCCAGTTCACCCTCTACGCCGACACCCGCTCCCGCCGCCCCGGCTTCACGGCGGCGGCCCGGTCGGACGTGGCCGTGCCCCTCTATGAACAGGTCATCGCGGACCTGCGCGGCAGGGGCTTTCATGTAGAGACCGGCGTCTTCGGCGCGGACATGGCCGTGCAAAGCGTCAACGACGGGCCGGTGACGATTCTGCTGGAGACATGAAACCGGCCTGTCACCGGGGACGGTTCTCCCTGACAACTTTTTTTGACACTGAGGCATGAAAGCTGTCAACGAGAACCGCCCCCGCCGATCACCATATCACACAGGAGGACCCACCCATGCTCATCAAATGCTTCACCGTCGGCTCCTTTGAGACCAACTGCTACATCGTCACCGACGAGCAGAGCCTCCGCTGCGCGGTCATCGACCCCGGGGCGGACGCGACGACGATTTTGAACTATCTGGAGGAAAACCGCCTGCGCTGCGCCTTCGTCCTGCTGACCCACGGCCACTTCGACCACACCGGCGCGGTGGAGGCCCTGCGCGCCGAGACGGGCGCGCCGCTGTATATGCACAAGGCCGACGACGGCGTCTCCATCGGCGGAGCCTTCTACCGCTTTGACGCGCCAAAGGACGCCCACTTTTTCCGGGAGGGGGACGTGATCGCCATGGACCGCATCAGCTTCGCGGTGCTGGAGACCCCGGGCCACACCCCCGGCAGCGTGACCCTGCTGGCGATGGAGACCGGCAGCGAGGAGCGCGCCCTTTTCACCGGGGACACCCTGTTCCGGGACAGCTGCGGCCGCACGGACTTCCCCGGCAGCGACCAGCGGGCCATGCTCCGCTCCCTCCGCCGCCTGGCGGAATTGCCCGGAGACTACGAGGTCTACCCCGGCCACATGGAGTCCACCAGCCTAAGCCGGGAACGCCGGGCCAATCCGTTCATGCTCTACGCCTGCGGAAAATGAGTCAAAAGGGACGGTTCTTCTTGACTCATTTTTGGCCGAAAAAATCTTCGCATGAGTCAAAAAGAACCGTCCCCATTGACTCACAGCAGCCGCCCTTGTGGGCGGCACCCTCCCCCGCTGGGAGAGGGAATGGGTGAGCGCGCCGTGTTTTGTAGGGGTCAGCGTCCAGCCCGTGGCCGGGCCAGCAGCAACACCAAAGACAATCCGCCACGTCCGGCGAATTCGCAGCCGCCCTTTCCTTCCCCCAGCGGGGGAAGGTGGCATCCGCCGATCCCCCGCGAGGCGGATGACGGAAGAGGGAGAACCTTACCGCTTGCAAACGGTATAATCGTTGCTTTTCCCCCGGCTGCTGTCATTTCCACAGTGCGGTCCCGCCACGTTCTCCCTCTCCTGCCGCCCTTGTGGGCGGCACCCTCCCCCGCTGGGGGAGGGAATGGGTGAGCGCGCCGTGTTTTGTAGGGAACGCCGTTCCCGGCGTTCCGCGCAGCAGCTCATGAGTCAAAAGGGACGGTTCTTCTTGACTCATTTTTTCCCACAAAGTCCTCACATGAGTCAAAAAGAACCGTCCCCATTGACTCACGCGGACGGCTCCCTCATGAAAGCCGGAAAGGAAGATATACTATGAACAAAAAAGCGCTGATCGTGGAGGACGACGGCAACATTGCCGAGCTGCTCCGCCTGTATCTGGAAAAAGACGGCTTCACCGTGCAGCGGGCCGCCGACGGCGGGGAGGGGCTGGAGCTTTTCCGCAGCTTCAGCCCGGACCTGGTGCTGCTGGACATCATGCTTCCCGTGCTGGACGGCTGGAGCGTGCTGCGGGAGCTGCGCCGGGTGGGGAACACCCCGGTCATCATGCTGACCGCCAAGAGCGAGACTCCGGACAAGATCTCCGGCCTGGAGATGGGGGCGGACGACTACATCACCAAGCCCTTCGAGCCCCGGGAGCTGATGGCCCGCATCCACGCGGTGCTGCGCCGCAGCGCGGAACCGGAGGCCCGGCACAGCCGCCGCCTGGAATATGACAAACTGGTCATCGACCTGGACAGCTATGAGCTGGTCGTGGACGGCCGCCGGGTGGACACGCCCCCCAAGGAGCTGGAGCTGCTGTTCCACCTGGCCAGCTCCCCCAACCGGGTCTTCACCCGCAACCAGCTTTTGGACGAAGTCTGGGGCTTCGACTACTTCGGCGACAGCCGGACCGTGGACGTACACATCAAGCGCCTGCGGGAGAAGCTGGAAGGGGTCAGCGAGCGCTGGAGCGTGAAGACCGTCTGGGGCGTGGGATACAAGTTCGAGGCGCTGGACGCCTGAGCCATGAGAAGCTATGTGTACAAAAACTTCGTCCTGGTGGCGGTGCTGGTCATGCTGGCCTTCACCATCCTGGGCGGGGTTTTCGTGGGCATGGGCCGCAACTACATGCTCCGGGACCGGCGCAGCGCCCTGGACAGCAACGCCGAGGAGCTGAGCCGCCTGGCCGCCGCCTACGCCCGGGAGGGGGACCTGGAGACCTGGGAGTTCCGCATCACCCTCTCCGCCATGGCCCAGAGCAGCGGCAGCCACTGTTTCCTCACCGACCGGGGCGGCACGGTGCTGGTCTGCTCCGAGCGGGCCATCTACTGCGCCCACATGGGCCGGAACGTGGGTTCGGAGGCCCTGAGCGCCCTGCGCGCTTCCGGGCGCTACAGCGCCCTGAGCCGTCTGGGGGGCCTCTATGAGACGGAGCGCTTCGTCTCCGCCGCCGCCGTCCGGGCCGAGGACGGCACGGCCCTGGCCTACGTCTTTTCCACCGCCGACGTGAGCGGCGTGCTGAAAAACTGGCAGACGCTCTTGAGCATCTTCCTGATCGCCAGCTTCGGCATCATGGTGCTGCTGCTGGCCGTCAGCTTCGTGTCCCTGCGGCTGGGCACCCGCCCCCTGCGGGAGATGGCCGCCGCCGCGCTGAAATTCGCCCACGGGGACTTCTCCGCCCGGGTGGCGGTGGAGCGCAACGACGAGCTGGGGGCCCTGGCCTCCGCTTTCAACCAGATGGCCGAGTCCCTGGAGCGGCAGGAAAAGCGCCGCAGCGACTTCATCGCCAACGTGGCCCACGAGCTGAAAACCCCCATGACCGCCATCTCCGGCTTTGCCGACGGCCTGCTGGACGGCACGATCCCCAGGGAGCAGGCCGACCGCTATCTCCAGACCATCTCCGACGAGACCAAGCGTCTGAACCGCCTGGTGCGCAGTATGCTGGACCTGAGCCGGATGGAGAGCGAAGGGCCGGAAGCGCTGCGGCAAAAGAGCTTTGACCTGAGCGAGCTGCTGCTGCGGACCCTGCTGCTGTTCGAGCAGAAGATCAACGCCCGGGGCCTGGACGTGGACGCCCAGGTGCCGGAGGACCCCATGCTGGTCTACGGCGACGCGGACGCCATCAACCAGGTCATCTACAATCTGCTGGAGAACGCGGTGAAGTTCGCCGCCCCCGGCAGCACCCTGGGCCTCAGCCTCTTCAAGCAGGGGGAGAAGGCCTACGTCTCCATTCGCAACCGGGGAGAGACCATCCCGCCGGAGGAGCTGTCCCTGATCTTCGACCGCTTCCACAAGACCGACCGCTCCCGCTCCGCCGACCGGGAGGGCTACGGCCTGGGGCTTTACATCGTGAAGACCATCCTGGGCCGCCACGGGGAGGACGTCAGCGTCACCAGCCGGGACGGCGTGACGGAGTTCGTCTTCTCCCTGACGCTCAGACAAAAATAAACTTTTCCACAGCAGGAGGAACCCCCATATGGAACAGCAGACCGGAAACCCGTGGTATGACCAGAGCCTCCCCGCCGGGGAAGCTGCGCCGCCCCCTCAGGCGAAAAAACGGCGGAAGCCGGACGTCCCCCTGATTTTGTTCATCCTCTTCACCCTCGTCTTCGTGGCGCTCTACACCCTGACGAACGGCTTCACCGCCTGGTTTCCCGCGCCCAGGACCAGCGAAACGGGCTTTTCCGTCGTCCCCGACTGGCCCGCGCTTCAGAAGCCGGAGCAGGAGGACTATGACGACTACCGCAGCTACTACCGCGCCCTCTATGGGGACAAGGAAGACAGCCGCAGCGGCAGCCGCCTGGAGCGGGTGAAGCCGGAGACCGCGCCGGAGTTCACGCTGCAAAGCGGAAAGGGCCAGCGGGAGCTGAGCTTGCAGGAGCTGTACAGCCGCTGCGCCCAGAGCGTGGTGGGTATCCGGGCCGACTACGCCGACGAGAGCGGCTACGCCTGGGGCACCGGCATTGTGGTCAGCGCCGACGGCCTGATTCTCACCAACCAGCACGTCATCGACCTGGCCACCTCCGCCACCGTCACCCTGTCGGACGGCGGGGAGTACCCGGCCAAACTGGTGGGGGAGGACGTGGTCACCGACATCGCCCTGCTGAAGATCCAGGCCGAGGGCCTGGTCCCCGCCCAGTTCGGGGACAGTGCGGAGCTGCAGGTGGGCGAGGCCGTGGCCGCCATCGGCAACCCCCTCAGCGACCGCTTCACCAACTCCCTCACCGACGGCATTGTCTCCGCCATCAACCGGGACGTGACCGTGGACGGGCGGCAGATGACCCTGATCCAGACCAACGCCGCGCTGAACGAGGGCAACTCCGGCGGCCCCCTGCTGAACCGCCGGGGCCAGGTGGTGGGCGTCACCAACATGAAGATGGTGAACTACTACTCCGAGGTCACGGTGGAGGGCATCGGCTTTGCCATCCCCAGCACCACGGTGAAGACCGTGGTGGACCAGCTTCTGGCCCAGGGCAGCGTGGTGGGGCGGCCCGGCATCGGGATCACCGTGATCCCCGTGGACCGGACGGTCAGCGAGCGCTTCGACATCCCCCGGGGCCTCTACGTCTGCGACGTGGAGCGGGCCAGCGACGCCTGGGCCCAGGGGGTCCGCCCGGACGACATCATTCTGAAGGTCAACGGCCTGGAGGTGCGCAGCAGCAGCGAACTGATCGCCATCCGGGACAGCCTCAGCGTGGGGGACAACCTGGACGTGACGCTCTGGCGGGACGGGCAGCAGCTGCGGCTGAGCTTCCGGCTGATGGACCAGAATGAACTGACGTAAGCTTCTTTCAACTTGCTGTTTCTCTTTTCATATACTCTCTCTTTCACGAAACGCCGGACCGGTGAGCTTACCGATCCGGCGCTTCGTTCTTTCGATGCAGGACCGCTTCGCCGGGTCCTGCATTCGAGAGGGCTGCGCTGCGCAATTGCGACCCGCATGGGAGGGCACAATCGCTCCGCGAGAAGAATTTTTGCCGAGGCAAAGCCCCGGCAAAAATGGATTTGAATTTTTTTTCGCGCCAGCGCGGGCAGCGGCACCAAAGTCAAACCGCCACCTCCGGCGAATATGCAGCATTTCCCTGTAGGGAACGCCGTCCCCGGCGTTCCGCGCAGCAGCACGGAACCGAAGCAACCCGTCAGGCGAATCCGCATTCACCCCTGTAGGGCGCGCCGACCCCGGCGCGCCGCGCAGCAACGCCCACGTTTTCCGCAACTTCGGGCGAATCCGCAGCATTTCCCTGTAGGGAAGTCCGATACCCGCCAACCTTGGGCGAATTCGCAACCGGACAGCGGATTCGCCCAAGGTTTTCCGCATCGTACCGTGTGCTGCACGGAAAGGGCAAGCCCTTTCCCTACAATAGACGGCTGCGAATTCGCCCAAGGTTTATGAGAATCCCGCTGTTGCTGCCGGGGCGTCGGGACGCCGCCCCCTACATTGAGATGCTGCAAATTCGCCGAACGCGGTGCTTATCTTTGGTACTGCTGCGCGGCGCGCCGGGTCGGCGCGCCCTACAAGAAAATCCTACGAATTCGTCAGGCGTGGCGGTCATCCACAGCTTTTCCTATCTGCGGGTTTCCCAAGGTGCCCTCTCCCGGTCCCTCCCCCAGCGGGGGAGGGTGTCGCCCACAAGGGCGACCGGAGAGGGAGAACGTGACGGAACCGCGACGTGGAAATGACCGCAGCCGTGGGAGTATGCAAACGAATTTCCCGTCTGCTGGCGGTCGCGTTCTCCCTCTTCCGTCATCCGCCTCGCGGGGGATCGGCGGATGCCACCTTCCCCCGCTGGGGGAAGGAAAGGGCGGAAAGCACACAGCGGCCTTGTAGGGGGCGGCGTCCAGCCCGTGGCCGGCCCCCGCAGCAATGGCGAAATTATCACAAACGTCCGGCGAATCCGCACACGCCCGGTAGGGCGCGCTGACCCCGGCATTCCGCGCAGCAAAGGAATTTTGCGGTGGACTGGACGTGCCCTCGGCTTTTTACCTCCCCCGCGCCTTCACTCCTCCGCCGCGGCCGTCTCCAGGAAGCAGGTCGCCTTTTCCTCCTTCGGCTCCAGCCGCGGGTCGAGCTGGAAGGCGCTGGCCTTGTAGCCGCCCTCGGCCGGGGCGCTGAGCTCCACGGTGCCCGGCGCGGTGACGGTCTCCTGTTTCAGGCCCAGGAGCCTGCCGTTTTGGTCGTAGACGGCCAGGAGGACCGTGTCACCCACGTCCCCGGCGTCGGCCTCCAGGCTTATCACAACCTTGCCGTCGGCGGTGGCGCGGACCGGGTGTTCCTTGTACAGGCAGTCGAAGGGCGTCCGCAGATCGACCCAGGTGTAACCGCTCACTGCGTATTCATAGTAACCGAGAGAAGTGAATTTTCTCCCATGATAGGTCGTCTCTTCCGAATCCCACATGCTGTTGCTCTCCACCAGCATAGCGACCCCGTCGGGACGAACCCAGGCCTCCGCGCCGCGATAGGCGGGGAACACCTGGAGCTGGAGGGTATATCTCCCCGCCTCGTCCACTGTGAGGTCTGTGCAGCTGGCGACGGGGAGATATTCGTAATCCCCCAGGGCCTCGCTCCAGACGCGGTCAAAAAACATGTACTGGCCGGGGTCCGTGGGCAGGCCGAAGCCGCTCATGGTCACGTCTACGCTGACCAGCTTGCCGTTCTCGTCGTCCCGGTAGTCGGACACCCAGAAGGTGGTGACCCGCCGCGCCACGTTTTCATGGGTCCCGTCGGCGTCCCGCAGCAGGGGAATCGTGCGGATCTCCGTGCCGTCGTAGTAGATGCCCAGGGACGCGCTTTTCTGGGGGATGCGGAGCATGCAGGAATAATAATACAAAATCCTGCCAGTCTCAGGCCCATAGGGTCCCATGGCCTCCTCCTCGTCCCCGTAAAAGCCCGCGGTGAAGGGCTCCACCTGCTCCACGCCATGCAGGGACAGCAGCGCCGGGTCCAGGGGCTTGCTGCCGTAGAGGACCAGCTGGTGGAGGGTGTCCGGCCGGTCCGTGGGGCTGAGGTAGAAGGTCAGGGGGATGTCGTCGGGGTGGGACATGATATAGCGCTGGTCCTCATAGAACAGCGGGCTGGACGAGCCGATATACTGCCACATTCTGGCGTCCGGCTTGACCATATATTCTCCGCTGAGACTCTGAAAGCTGTTTCCCCAGCTGCCGTTGGCGAAGGCCGCCCCGGCGCAGGTCAGGTTGATGCCCTCCAGGCCGCTGGACTGGACGGAGACCGTCTTGAAGTGCTCCAGCTCTGCGTCGCCGTAAGACTGCTTGTGGACGCGCAGGGTGACCGCTCCGGCCTCGCCGGGTTCCGTGTGGGCCGTGGCATGGCAGTCGTCCCCGACGGAAAACCAGGCGCTGTCCCCGTCCTCGCGCTGTTCCAGATGCAGGGCCGAAACCTCGCCGCTGGCGGTCATGTCGCCGTAAGCACCAATGCCGGTCATGAGCCAGCAGTAGTCCTCGTAGGCGGTCCCTTCCCAGATGCTCCAGTCCACTTCGTCGCTGTCCTCCGGGGCGCTCCAGACGCCGTAGCTGCCGCCGACGGCGGTGAGCCTGGCCGTCGGGTAGACGCGGACCCCCTGGGAGAACACGCCGCAGGAAGCGGCCCCGTCGCCGCCCAAAGCCTCCAGCTTGCCGGTCACCAGATGTATGCTCCGGCGGACATATACGCCCTGGCTGACGGGGTCTTCTCCGGCCCGGACGGTCAGGACGCCGTCGCCGGTGAGGACCAGGTTTTCGCTCCCGGCGGCGCAGATGCCCCGGCTGGCCGCGCCGCTGCCCCCGGCCTCGGTGAGGCTGCAAGCGCCCTGCACTTCCAGGAAGATACAGTCGCCGCCGATGAGCAGGGCCGCCCGGCCCGGTACGGGGTCGGACAGGAGACTGCCGTCCGCCCCCCGGCCGGAGAAGACAAAGTCCCGCAGGGTCAGGGTGTGGGAGGCCGGGTCATAGCTGGCCGAACCGGAGACGCCGGGCAGGTCGGCGCTGTCGATGACCAGGTTTTCGTCCGTCACCTGCACCCCGCCCACCCAGAGTTCATAGCTCCGGGGGGCCGCCCCGGCGGTCAGGGGCAGCAGGCCGAGACAGAGACTCAGCAGCAGAATCGAAAAGACGAAGAAACGCCGTTTCATGGAACTCACTCCTTTCAAACTATATCAGAGCTCTTTTTTCCATGATAGCATATCCCCCGCCCCGATACAACAGGGGACCGGAATTTTCCAACACACTATATTTAATAATAATCTCCAGATTTCAATTGCAATTCCATGCGCGGTATGCTATACTGTCTCTATTATCGAATTCATTGTCCCGGAGAGACAAAGGAGGACATACGGATGAATTCCATACAGGACATCTGGGACGGCATTCTGGAGCTTTTGTCATCCAAGCTGACCCCCACCTCCATCAACACCTGGTTCGCCCAGTGCCAGCCCATCGAACTGCGCAACGGCGCGCTGGTGGTCCACACCCCCAACGTCTTCAAGCGCGACATCATCCAGCAGCGCTTTTCCCAGGCCATCAAAGACGCCCTGCGGGACCTCTTCTCCAGCGACTTTGACCTGATCGTGCTGGCCGGGGACGAACTGGCCGACTACCGGGACATCCAGCAGGAGGAAAAGAGCCTCCCGGAGATGGACGGCTACACCTTCGACAACTTCATCGTGGGCGCCAGCAACAAGTTTGCCCACGGCGCGGCCCTGGGCGTGGTACGCAATCCCGGCAGCCGGGCCTACAACCCCCTGTTCATCTACGGCAACTCCGGCCTGGGCAAGACCCACCTGCTGCGGGCCATCGGCTCGGCCATCCATGAGAACGACCCCAAATGCAAGATTCTCTTCGTCAAGGGCGACGACTTCCTAAACGAGATGGTCCACTCCCTGAAAGAGGGCCGCACGGAAGAGTTTCGTCAAAAATACCGCCAGGTGAACCTCTTCCTGATGGACGACATCCAGTTCATCGCGGGCAAGGAGAGCACCCAGGAGGAATTTTTTCACACCTTTGAAAGCATCTACAGCGCCGGGAACCAGATCGTCCTGACCTCCGACCGCCCGCCCCGGGACATGGCCACCCTGGACGACCGGCTCCGCACCCGCTTTGAGGGCGGGCTCATGGCGGACATCCAGGCCCCGGACAAGGAGCTGCGCATCGCCATCATCCGGGACAAGGCCGGGCACATGGGCCTGGAGCTCAGCGACGAGGTGATCGTCTACATCGCCGACCGGCTGACCAGCAACATCCGCCAGATCGAGGGCGTGGTCAAAAAGATCTCCGCGTTCAGCGGAATGGGGGAGGAGATCAACCGGGAGCGGGTGGACCAGTCCATCAACGACGTGATCCAGAGCGGCATCTATATCCCCACCCCGGACGACATCATCCACGAGACGGCCCGCTACTTCCAGGTCACCTCCAAGGACATCAAGGGCCAGAGCCGCCAGAAGAACATCGCCAACGCCCGCCACATGGCCGCCTATCTGATCCGCATCCTCACCAGCTACCCCTTGCAGACCATCGGCAGCTACCTGAACCGGGACCACGCCACCATCAACGCCAGCATCAAAAAGATCGAGAAGGACATGAAGACCAACCAGGAGACCTCCAACACCGTGCGGGACATCACCAGCAACATCAACTCCCGCAACCGCTGAGAAGTTATCCACTTTTCAACAAAGTTTTCCCCATCCACAGGGAAACGCTGTGGAAAACCCCGCAGCCGGCGCGCCGTCGGGAAAGCTGTTGAAAAACGCCGAGCGTCTCCAACAGCCAAAAACCCTGACGCCGTCTGAACTTTTGCCACTTTTCAACAATTCTTTTCTCTAATACGCCTACTGCTAAAATTTTTATAAAAGACATCTATGACCGCTCCGCCCTCCCAGGGCCGGGCGGCGGGAGGAGACAGACATGAAATTTTCCTGTGACAGAACGCTGCTGCAAGTGGCCGTGAACACCGTGTCCCGCGCCTGCAGCGCCAGAAGCCCCATCCCGGCCCTGGAGGGCATCCTGCTGGAAGCCGGACAGCAAAATCTCAAGCTGACGGGCTACGACCTCAAGAAAGGCATCTACACCCACATGGAAGCCGAAGTGGACCAGATGGGCAGCATCATCCTCCCCGCCCGTATGTTCAGCGACATCGTCCACTCCCTGCCCGACGGGGAAGTGGAGTTGAAAACCGACAAGCTCTACACCACCATCCGCTGCGGCAGCGCGGAGTTCCACATCGTCGGCTCCGACCCGGCGGACTATCCGGAACTGCCCGCCATCGACGGACAGACCGGCGTCAGCCTGCCCCAGAACCAGCTCCGGGACATGATCCGCGAGACCGTCTTTGCCGTCAGCGACAACGAGGCCCGACCCATCTACACCGGAGAACTCTTTGACCTGCGCGACAGCGTCCTGAACGTGGTGGCCGTGGACGGCTACCGCATGGCCATCCGCCGGGAGACCGTGGAGGACATGCGCGCCGACTGCACCTTCATCGTCCCGGGCAACGCCCTCAGCGACATCGAGAAGCTCTGCGGCGACAGCGCCGACCCCATCCATATCCATGTGGGCAGCAAACACATCGGCTTCACCATCGGCGACACCGTGCTGATCACCCGCCGCCTGGAAGGGGAATTCCTGAACTACCACAAGGCCGTCCCGGACGTGTTCCAGGTCCAGGTCCGGGCCGACTGCCGGGAGCTGCAGCGCACCATTGAGCGCGTCAGCCTCATCATTGACAGCAAGATCAAGACCCCCCTGCGCTGCACCTTCGAACAGGACCGGATGCGCATCCTCTGCAACACGGCCCTGGGCCGGGCGGAGGACTTCTGCGCCGTGGAAGGGGACGGAAAGGGCATGGAGATCGGCTTCAACAACCGCTATCTGCTGGACGCGCTCAAGTCCGCTCCCGCGGACGACGTCCGCATCTGCATCAATTCCGGCTCCACCCCCTGCATTCTGGTGCCCACCGACGGCACAGACCGCTTTCTCTACATGATTCTGCCCGTGCGGCTGAAAGCGGAGTGAAGCCCATGGAAACCATCTCAATTACCACTCCCTTCATCAAACTGGACGCCTTTTTGAAATTTTGCGGCGCGGTGGGCACCGGGGGCGAGGCCAAACAGCGCATCGCCGCCGGGGAAGCCCTGGTGAACGGGGAAGCCTGCACCCAGCGGGGAAAAAAACTCCATCCCGGCGACACCGTCCGCTTTGACGGACGGGACTACAGCGTAGCGGCCCCATGAAGCTGCTGCGGCTGCGCCTCCGGGACTTCCGAAACTACCGGGAGGCCGAGACGGACTTCGACCCCGGCATCAACGTGATCTCCGGGGAGAACGCCCAGGGCAAGACCAATCTGCTGGAGGCCGTCTGGATGCTCTCCGGGGGCCGGAGCTTCCGTACCCGCTTTGACCGGGAGCTGATCGCTTTGGACGCCGACAGCGCCGAACTGGACGCCGCCGTATCCCTGAACCGGCGGGAGCAGCGCATCCGCATCCTGCTGCAACGGGGCAGGAGCAAGCAGATTTTCTGCAACGGCGTCCGCCAGAGCGGTGGAGAGCTGGGCGAGAAACTGAAAGCCGTGCTGTTCAGCCCCGACGACCTGAACCTGATCCGGGACGGGGCCGGGGCAAGGCGGCGGCTGATGGACCTGGCCATCGGACAGCTGCGCCCGGGTTACGCCGCCGTCCTCAGCGACTACCGCCGGGTCTATGAGAACAAGACCCGTCTGCTGCGGGACTACCGCAACGACAGCGCCATGCTGGGCACCCTGGACACCTTTTCCGACTCACTGGCCCGGCTCAGCGCAAAGCTCATCCGCTATCGCTCCAGCTTCGCCCGCCGCCTGGGGGAGAGCGCCGCGCCCATCCACCGGGCGTTCACGGCGGGGCGCAGCCCGGAGACTTTGGAGCTGCGCTACGCCACGGTCAGCACCGTGACGGACCCCACGGCCAGTGAAACGCGCATCTATGAAGAAATCCTGGCCCACCAGCGCGCCCACCGGGAAGCCGAACTGGCCGCCGGAGTCTGCCTTACCGGAGCCCACAAGGACGATCTGGAAATATCCCTGAATGGCCGCCCGGCAAGAACCTACGCCAGCCAGGGCCAGACCAGGACGGCGGCATTGTCCCTCAAGCTGGCGGAGCGGGAGATCATCTTGCAGGAGACCGGAGAATACCCCATCCTCCTGCTGGACGACGTGCTCAGCGAACTGGACAGCCGACGGCAGGAATTTGTCCTGAACCGCATCGGCGGCGGCCAGACCCTCATCACCTGCTGCGAGGACGCGGGATTGATCGCGGGCAGGACCGGGGGACGGGTCCTGATTGTGCAGAACGGGAACATCGTGAAAGAAGCATGATCGGACATTCGGAAGGGGCAAGCCCCTTCCCTACAGGGAGACATCCGCGAATGCGCCGGAGTTTTGAAAAAAAACGCGGCATTGCCGCAAGAAAAGAGCCTCCGTCCACATCCATTTTCAAAAGAATCGCGTTCCCCATTGTAGGGAAGGGGCTTGCCCCTTCCGGCAGCAACACCCGGTCTTCGCAATCTCTGGGGCGAATCCGCACACGCCCATTCCCTCCCCCAGCGGGGGAGGGTGCCGCCCACAAGGGCGACAGGAGAGGGAGAACGCGGCGGGACCGCGATGCAGAAATGACCGCATCCGTGGGAGTATGCGAATGATTTTTACCGTTTGCAAGCGGTCAGGTTCTCCCTCTTCCGTCATCCGCCTCGCGGGGGATCGGCGGATGCCACCTTCCCCCGCTGGGGGAAGGAAATGGGGAAGCGCGCACGGTTTTGTAGGGGGCGGCGTCCCGACGCCCCCGCAGCAACGGCGGGATTATCAAAAACGTTCGGCGAATTCGCAGCCCCATTCCCTCCCCCAGCGGGGGAGGGTGCCGCCCACAAGGGCGGCAGGAGAGGGAGAACGTGACGGGACCGCGATGTGAAAATGACCGCAACCGTGGGGGTATGCA
>Ga0310697_10002664_pt1 | contig 18688 bp, 15 predicted proteins | sample 172DNAGHGlowgp2_FD_203883 | JGI IMG/M metagenome (GOLD analysis project Ga0310697, IMG submission 203883) | Sheep rumen microbial communities from Palmerston North, Manawatu-Wanganui, New Zealand - 1728 DNA GHGlow gp2 (v2) (version 2) | ecosystem: Host-associated > Mammals > Digestive system >... | reverse complement strand
GAAAATAATACCGCAGGCTAAAATTCGCGGAGAGAGCTAAGGAGAGGAACATGTTTCAAATCATCAAGAGAGACGGCAAAGTCGTAGAGTTCGACTTAAGCAAGATTTCAGGAGCCATCGAGAAGGCTTTCATTGCACAGAAGAGAGAGTATAACAATCAGATCATTGATATGCTCGCGTTAAACGCAGTTTCAGACGCAGAGAAGAAGGCAGAAGACGGCAAGGTTGACGTCGAGGCTATTCAGGACAGCGTAGAAGCTACGCTCCAGAGAATGGGCTATGAGGACGTTGCAAAGGCATACATCCTCTATCGTAACCAGCGCGAAAAGATCCGTAACATGAATTCAGCTCTCTTAAACTACAAGAATCTTGTAGACAGCTACGTCAAGGTAGAAGACTGGCGTGTTAAAGAGAACTCCACAGTTACATATTCAGTAGGCGGCCTTATCCTCTCCAACTCCGGCGCTATCACAGCAAACTACTGGCTCTCTGAGATCTACGACAAAGAGATCGCAGACGCTCACAGAAATGCTGATATCCACATTCACGACCTCTCCATGCTCACAGGTTACTGTGCAGGCTGGTCATTAAAGCAGCTCATCCAGGAAGGCTTGGGCGGCATCGTAGGCAAGATCACATCTGCTCCTGCAAAGCACCTCTCCACACTTTGCAACCAGATGGTCAACTTCTTAGGCATCATGCAGAACGAGTGGGCAGGCGCTCAGGCTTTCTCCTCTTTCGATACATATCTTGCACCTTTCGTAAAGGTAGACAACTTAAACTACAAGCAGGTCAAGCAGGACATCCAGTCCTTCATCTACGGCGTTAACACACCTTCAAGATGGGGTACACAGAGCCCGTTCACAAACATCACTCTCGACTGGACAGTACCGAACGACCTGGCAGAGCAGAACTGCATCGTCGGCGGCAAAGAGATGGATTTCAAGTACAAGGATTGTAAGGCCGAGATGGACATGGTCAACAAGGCTTTCATCGAGATCATGATCGAAGGCGACGCTAACGGCCGTGGCTTCCAGTATCCTATCCCGACATACTCCATCACAAGAGATTTCGACTGGTCTGAGACAGAGAACAACAAGCTTCTTTTCGAGATGGCTGCAAAGTATGGTATCCCTTACTTCTCCAACTACATCAACTCCGACATGGAGCCTTCCGATGTACGTTCAATGTGCTGCCGCTTGAGACTCGACCTTCGTGAGCTCCGTAAGAAGTCCGGTGGTTTCTTCGGTTCAGGCGAGTCCACAGGTTCCGTAGGCGTTGTTACTATCAACATCCCGAGAATCGCTTATCTCGCAGCTGATGAGGAAGACTTCTACAAGAGACTTGACCACCTCATGGATATCGCTGCAAGATCTCTCAAGATCAAGAGAAACACAATCACAAAGCTTCTCGACGAGGGCCTTTATCCTTACACAAGACACTACCTCGGAACATTCAACAACCACTTCTCCACAATCGGTCTTGTTGGTATGAATGAAGCAGGTCTCAACGCTAAGTGGCTCAGAAAGGACCTCACTCACGAAGAGACACAGGCATTTGCAGCTGACGTTCTTAACCACATGAGAAACAAGCTCTCCGAATACCAGGAGAAGTACGGTGACCTCTATAACCTCGAGGCTACACCTGCAGAGTCCACAGCATTCCGTCTTGCTAAGCACGACAAGGCAAGATATCCCGACATCATCACGGCAAACGATGCTTCCGGCGTATACTATTACACCAACAGCTCACACCTTCCTGTCGGCTACACAACAGACATCTTTGAGGCATTGGATGTTCAGGATAACCTCCAGACTCTCTATACATCAGGTACGGTATTCCACGCATTCTTAGGCGAGCGTCTCCCTGACTGGAAGGCTGCAGCTTCTCTCGTAAGAAAGATCGCCGAGAACTACAGACTGCCTTACTACACGATGTCTCCTACATACTCCATCTGCTCCGTTCACGGATACCTCCCCGGCGAAGTTAAAGCATGCCCTGAGTGCGGCGGCCCGACCGAAACATACAGCCGTATCACAGGTTACTACCGTCCGGTAAAGAACTGGAACGACGGTAAGCTCCAGGAGTTCAAGGACAGAAAGACATACAACACATGCGAGTCTTCAATGAAGCCCAGAACAGCTACTGTTACAGTTACAAAGGCTGAAGATAAGGAACTTCCCGAGCTTAAGCCCGCACCTGACGCAGTAGGCACAAAGCCGATGCTCTTCACAACACACACATGTGCAAAGTGCAAGGCAGTCAAGGCAATGTTCGACGAGCAGCGCTTCGATTACGATCTCATCTATGCAGACGATGACCTTGATCTTGCAAAGCAGTTCGAGATCGTTAACGTTCCTGTCCTCATCATTCCTGACGGCGACGGCGTTAAGAAGTACACAGACATCGGACCCATCAGACAGTACGTCAATGAGTGCAAAGGTATTAAGGCTTAAGGACAAGGTGATATAAGTAAGCGAAAAGCTCCCGCGCGGATCAAGATCCCGCGGGAGTTTTTTAGTTACATCACAGTAATGATTTTTCAGCGTGTTCTTCACATATTGCCTAAAAACCTTGTTATAATTATAGTGACGTATTGGTTTCGCTTTGATGAAAGTAGGTGACCAACTATGAGTAGATCTTTAAGAATTTCACGCGGCTTCATTGCTGCATTGATCGCGCTCTGCGTTTTCTTTACATGCATGCCGTTTAACAGGACGGTAAGAGCTGACGGACCGGTAACATATTATATCCACGCTGAAGGCGAAGGAGATAATACACGCATATTTGCTGACACCAATCCGTCAGGGTGCGTCTATGTTTATTATGAGGGATACGGCGCAAGCAACCCTGTAACCCATACGCTTTCAGTCGGATTTGCTGCCAACAATTCCTATGTTGTATATAATGGTTCATTTGCAAGTCTGAATGAAGGTGATTACGACCTTTTCAACAGCACTCTGATTTTCAGTGATGGTGTTGAGGTTTCTACCGGAAGCAATTTTGAATTTCAACATGCTGCAGGCTGGGATCCTGTTGGCAGTACTGAAGATTTCGAGCAGTTATTCAATTATCTGAATGAGGGAGACGATATAGGCAAAACTAATGCTGATTATGCCCATGAAGCCTATAAATATGCCTTTACCCAGAACTATACATTTAGAGGCGGCGCATGGTGTAACGAGGTTGAAGTAAAAAACAATGCTACGCTGACACTTGAAGCGGCCGCCAATGCTGGAAATGATCAACCGGCCTGTATTACTGTTGTGACATGCACGGTTGCATCAGGTTCTCACATAGTCATCAAAGACCGTTCCGGAGAAGGCCAGGATCCTAATGGTCTGAATATTGATGATAACGGCGTTCTTCATGCCGCTCAGGGAGCAGTAACCGGTGAGGGAAATGCGGTTCTTGAATTCAGGACCGGTGCGAGAGTAGAGGGCGGACTTCAGTTATTCCAGGACAGCACGTCCTCAGCAACTTTTACCAACCAGATCTTTTTGAATACAGAGTCTTTCCATTATGAAGAAGGAAAGTGGATCCTTAACGGACATGATAATCCGCCCGCTGAATCTGCAATCTACTTTAATTTTGAGAAAGATTATTTATTAGAAGATATCGAGTATTACGCTCCTAATGCTAACGAGTGGAGACCGTTAGACGGAGAAGAAAGAGCCAAGATCGATCTTGAAAACATCGGAGATGCTTACACAGTTCAGTTCAGATTTAAAACTATAGGAACACTTGCAGCTTCGTCTTCTATCAAGTTTAATGATCAGGCTGTCGCAAACTCCCAGATTGAGACCAGCGGAAATACTACGACCGTTACATTGATCCGTCCCGGATCAGCGTGGAGCAGCGATAGTAATGTAACTCTTGATCTCAGGTTTGCAAAAGGAATCTACATAGTAAACTGTACAGATAACGAGATAAGCGTTAATTACGGTTTTACTGAGAATTCCCAGCCGACAGCTGTAACAGGTGGTTTTATAGCATCAGATGCGTTAGGAAATAACGATGATCTCTACTTTAAGATCACGTCTGCAAATCCCAATCTGGATATCGGTTTCTGGTGCCCGGGCAACCATGAGGATAACAGAGATTTCCATCCTGAGAATGGTCTCTATTATGTATCAAAGGGTGATGGCTGGGATAAGGTTTTAGTTCTCCGCATAGATGAAAGACTTCCTGGAATAGCAATCGATGACAGAGGCGGAATGATCACCGGTTTCACATTTGCGACTCAGCAGACTTCCGGAAATGTCGAAAACAATTTTATCGCCAAAGATGTTTACAAAGACGAGAGTTCTATTACGATCAATTATACGGTTTCAAATCAGTTCAACTTCTGGGGAATTGTTATCAGATGTGACGGAACAGAATTGGTTAGTGGAACTGACTATACTTATGATTTGCAAAGCCTGACGATCAACAAAGGTTCAGGCTGGGGTCAGTGCTATGATATCGATTTCCAGGACAAAGATCCTGCTTCCAACCATATATCGTTTAGCGGCATAGACCATCTGGCAAGTGCCTCGTATAGGACAAAGACGGGCGGTACATACAGTTCCTCCAGTCCGGTGTCTAATGAGAACTGGACAGTAAACGGAGAACTGTATAATAGTGCGGATTTAATCGAGTTCACTTTTGTTCCTTCCAACACTGAAGCAGATCTGATCATAAGTGTAGTTGACGGCACAAATCGTGAGCTGGATGCTAATGAATATACTTTCACTAAGAATCAGGACGGCTCTTATACGCTTGTCTTGAGCAAGCCCTCAATGGTTTGGGATTCATACTTTATTGATTTCAGAAGCAATGGCGGTCCGGATCCCACACCCGTTCCCGGCAATGATTTATTATCCAAAGTCGAAGGACACGGATTTGCTTACTATACAGATAAGACTTCATTCTCTGAGAAGGCAGCTGATCTTAAGAACTGCACAGCTACTGAGATCTACTGCTACTTCACAGTATCCCAGACTCATGATTATCCTACATTTGCTGACCTGTTAAGCAACCTGAACTGCACGAGCACTTCTGTAGAAGCCGCAGATGATGAGGTAGGTCTGCCTTATGTATGGTTTACGCTTACCCAGGGCAGCCTGACAACTGCTCCGTTTAAGGTATACATCCTGGACAGCGCTACAAAGTTCATCATCAAGACTTGCGTTGATAAACGCAACGTAGATGATCCTAACGACGATGCGTATGTTTATACCGTTGTTGATCCGGGCGCAAATCCCGAAAATGGTGCAAATCAGATTACAGTAAGAATGAATTATCTCGAGGCGCCTACCGTTTTCGGAAACGGCGTATCAACGATCGATTCAAGCACAAATAACGAGAACAACATTGTCCTGCATGTTACACAGGATAATTCGAACATCGACCTGCACTTTGCGGATACACCAGAACATGAATTGTTCCCGACGAATTCTGTTGGTAAGGTCAATACTTACCTGACGGTCGAGAAGTATGAGATCAAGACATTGAATGCTGCAATCTCTGGCACGAAGCTTCTGATAACAGGTACAACGTCCGGCTCGAAGACCGGTGATCCTGTATATGTTGCAGTTTACAAGGATGCAGAGAAGATTGCTTCAGGACTCTTCAGCGCAGGAAGCGACCAGTCACATTCATTCAGCGGTGAGATCAGCATTGCAGGTCACGGAATAACTAATCCTTCACAGATCAGAGTTTATGCTTCCGACCGTGAAGACGGAGTTATGGTAACCGGCACTGTTGAGGTTGCTGTAGTTGTCGCAGGCTACAACATAAGAATTGACGGTTATGTCGGAGTAAGTTACTGGTTAATGCTGAGTTCTGCTGTTGAAGAGTTGGAACCTTCAGTTACATTTACTTATGACAGCCAGGTAAATGAGCTGAAGTCCCAGACGGTTGCTTTTGCAGACAGTTCTGTTGTAACAGTCGGTAATGTTTCTTACAGAGTTTATTCCTGCAAAGTAGCTTCGCCTGAAATGACATGCCCTATCAGTGCGACGCTTACTTATGGAAACACATCCGTAGCTTTAGAGACCAGAATTGCACGTCAGATCGTTAAGAACTATGCGGATAATCAGGGTAATTCTGAACTCCTCAAAGGCCTTGCAAGAAAGATCCTGAATTACGGTTACTATTCACAGAAGTATTTCAGGCCGGATCTTACTCTTAACAATGAGGATGATGCAGGTCTTGATCCGATTCCGTCCAACCTTGAAGGTCCTGCAATACCGCAGCAGCTTCCTGAGGGAATTCAGTATTCCTCCACAGGTGTAGTCTTCAATTCAGGCAACAAGATCAAGTTCTATTTCACCATAGACAGCGGGGTTACGCCTGTGATCACGCTTGATGGCGAGAATGCGAATCTTGTTGCATCTGGTCAAAGATACTATGTTTATCTCGATCAGATCAGCATCGCGGAGCTTGGCCGCAATATAGTTGTCAGCATTAACGGAGAATGCACATTTACTTATTCCGTACTGAACTATATTGCACTTGTTCGTGATAGTGATAAAGTAGATGAGGACGCGAAAAAAGTTGTTCAGGCTTTGTATATGTATTACCTGGTCGCTGAAGCCTACGGGACAAGTACGGAGGCATGATCTATGGAAGCTAAGACAACATATGAAGAAGTAAAGATTGAAGTGGTGTCATTCGATACGGAAGATGTAATCGTCACCAGCTATGAGATAGAAGTGTAATGAAACTTAAGTCAGACTTTATCACACATAATTCTGCAGACGAATCCTATCTCGTGCCTACATCAGGTGCGGATTTTTCGGGAATCGTAAAAGGCAATAAGACGCTCGGTGCGATCGTTGACCTTCTCAAGGAGGAGACAACGAGAGACCAGGTCGTTGCGGCAATGAAAGAACGTTTTGAGGCACCAGAGGGAGCGATCGAGAGAGACGTTGACCGCGTTATCTCAGAACTCCAAAAGATAGGCGCACTCGAATGAGAGTATTGGTATACTAATAGAAACAAAACAAACGGGACTGTCTTAGGGCAGTCTCCGTTTTTTATGGGGACTTATGCTGACCAACAAATATGAGTTTGCAGGAAAGATCGTCGAAGTGAATTCGCTTAACGAAGCGGTTCACAAATACTGCGCTGCATACCTGTCAGATGCCCCTGCCGATTTTTCGGTCACTACCACGCAGGAAGATATCGAATATGAGAGGAATCGCTCGGAGATCCCGGGGTGTCCTGACGGCTATCTTGAAGAACTTGCTGTCTACCGTAAGATCTCAGAGAAGATGCCTTCATACGACACGGTTCTTTTCCACGGGTCTGTTGTAGCTGTGGACGGCGAAGCCTACCTGTTTATGGCTGCATCCGGTACCGGCAAATCCACGCACGTCGCGCTGTGGCGCAAGCTCTTTGGAGAGCGTGCGGTCATGGTCAATGACGACAAGCCGCTGCTTCACATCGGTGATACGGTAACTGCCTGCGGAACGCCTTACGACGGCAAGCATAAGCTCTCTAACAGGATCGCAGTTCCTCTGAAGGCGATATGCATTCTGGAACGTGCTGATAAGAATACGATCGTTCCGGTTACGAAGAATGAAGCGTACACGATGCTGTTGCAGCAGGTGTACCGTCCGAACGATGTTTTCGCGCTGCAAAAGACTCTTGAATTAATTGATAAAATGGCAGACAGGGTCGGGCTCTTCAGGCTCGGCTGCAACATGGATATTGAAGCAGCAAAGGTCGCCTACGACGGGATGAACAGACATGGCTAATTTTGAAGACGAACTTGCGAAAACCGGGAAGCTGGTCTATACGACCGTCGGCATCAGCATGAGGCCCCTGATAAAGCAGGACCGGGATATCTCGATCATCGAAAAACCTAAGGGACGCCTTAAGAAATACGATGTCGCTTTGTATAAGCGTCCCAACGGCCAGTACGTTCTGCACCGCGTCGTAAAGGTTCTGGAGGACGGCTACGTTATCTTAGGCGATAACTGTGCTTCAAAAGAATACAATATCAAGGATTCACAGATATTAGGCGTTCTGACTTCGCTTGTCCGCGCCGGCAAAGAGGTCGATCTTAACAGCTTCGGCTACAAGCTCTATGTCCGTGCCAGATACGCCCACTATCCCGTGCGTGTTATAATTTTCAGGATCAAGAGATTCTTAAGAAAACTGATAAAGAGATGAACGACAGCACTATCAAATGGCTATATAAAGTTCCTGCGGGGAAGAAGTTCTACATCCTCGCACTTACCATCGTCCAGTGTCTAAGCGGCGCGAGCGGTGTTTTATATGCCGTGTTCCTCAGAGACATCGTCAACAACGCTGTTGACAGGAACATGGACGGCTTTATCCGCAGTGCTGTATGTATCGTCATTCTCATTTTGTTCCAGCTCACATTGTCAGCTGTATCAAGATGGCTGTCGGAACTGTCGCGCTCGACATTTGAGAACATCTTCAAGGAAAGGCTCATGCATAACATCCTCCGCAAGGATTTCGCGCGTGTAAACGCGGTCCATTCCGGTGAGTGGCTGAACCGTCTTACAAGTGACACTACCGTCGTCGCAAACAACTATACGGAGATCATTCCGGGCTTTGCGGGTATGGCGGTAAAGATGCTCTCGGCGCTCATAATGCTCATCGTTCTCGACACCCGGTTTGCCCTGATTGTAATACCTCTTGGAGTCGTTCTTGGAATCCTTACTTTCGCGTTCAGAAAGAGCATGAAGAAATTCCATAAGAGGGTACAGGAGAAGGACGGTGCTCTTCGTGTATTCCTGCAGGAGCGGATTGGAAGCCTTACGGTGATCCGTTCATTTGCAGCTGAAGACCAGACTGAAGAAGAGGAGCGTTCTAAGGCAGGCGAGCATAAGAAAGCGAGAATGAGAAGGACCGCTTTCTCGAATGTATGTAATTTCGGATTCGGCGCTGCGATGAACGGCATGTATATCTTCGGAATAATCTACTGCGCATACGGTATTTTTACAGGCACGATCCAGTACGGAACTCTGACAGCGATCGCACAGCTCATAACTCAGATCCAGTCACCGTTTGCCAATATCACAGGTTATCTGCCGCGCTGGTACCAGATGCTCGCAAGTGCCGAGCGTCTCATGGAGATTGAGAAGTTTGATGACGATATCGTTGAGGCTTCCGAGACCAGTGAAGCCGTCTGCAGATTCTACCGTGATTCATTTGCCGGCATCGGCCTCGAAAATGCCGGCTACACATACTATCCTGCTTCAGGTAAAGTGGACGGCGTGATAAAGGACAACATGCCTGAAGCTGTATCCGGTCTTAACCTCTCGATTGCCAAGGGTGAGTACGTGGCATTCACCGGCCACAGCGGCTGTGGCAAATCGACTGCACTGATGCTTCTCATGGGAATCTATAAGCCTGATTCCGGAATGCGTTATGTAGAGTTTAAGGATGGAACTCGAAAAGAACTGACTCCGGCATGGCACCGCCTGTTTGCTTATGTGCCCCAGGGCAATAAGCTCATGAGCGGAACAGTACGTGAGATAGTCAGCTTCGCGGACAAGTCAGGCAGCAGCGATGACGAGCGGATTAATAAGGCTCTGAAGATCGCCTGCGCAGATGAATTTATCTCCGAACTCGAAAACGGTATCGACACAGTTCTTGGCGAACGCGGAACAGGTCTTTCCGAAGGCCAGATGCAGAGGATCGCGATCGCTCGTGCGATCTTCTCAGGATCACCAATCCTTGTTCTCGACGAAGCTACGAGCGCATTAGATGACCAGACCGAGAAAAAGCTCCTTGAGAACCTGCGCGCTCTGACGGACAAGACGGTCATTATCGTTACTCACCGCGCCGCCGCTTTGGAGATCTGTGACAGGAAGATAGATTTCTGATTCTGTTATTAAATCTGTTGATATTAAAAGCCCCGTTCTGAATTGAACGGGGCTTGTCAGTTACATTATCTGAATCTGTCAGAGCTGGTCAGCAGGAACGAACGGCAGTTCGATTACGCCATCGCCTGTGGTCTCTGTGGGCTTAGTTGTAGGCGCCGCTGTAGGCTTTGCAGTAGGTGTGGGCTTAGGAGTATTTGTAGCCTTGTTTCCACTGCCTGAACCTGATCCTGATCCGCTGCCTGAATCTGCAGCTGTAGTTGTTGTCGTAGTGGTGCCGTCATCAGGTGATATGACAACTTCGCCGTCTTCTGTAGTCATCGGGGGTTCTGTTTCTGATTCAGCCGTTGTAGTTGTCGTGGCATCAGCAGCAGTTGTTGTGGTGGTAGTGGTGTCAGTCGGCACCAATACTTCTTTGCTGCTGCAGCCGCGGACGATCAGTGCGATCACCAGAGTGAGAACGAGAACGCCTGCAACGATAGAAAGTATGATTGTAAGTCTTTTTTTATCCATGAGTGAATAATACCCTTAAAGTCGTTTTACTGCAAATTTTTTTCGAACACTGTTGGTGGAATATGATTATTTCATTACTTTTTGAAATGTAATAAAAATTTTCGGAAAAGTAGTAGTAGAATACGAGAAATAACTTAACAAGGTGTTTCGGTTATGGAAGATTATTCTTACGATCACAGCAATGAAAGCGAACTGAGCCACACCACACTGCTCGATTATCTTAACGAAGAAGCTGAGCTCGACAGAGTCGACTTCGAAGCCTTAATGGAAGAGATAAGAGTCAGCTGATAAAGCGGCCGGCATACGCAGCGATTTTGATATACAGGGGCTAATAGCCCCTTTTTTATAGGCATTGAAAAGGGGAAATGACAGTCCTGAGGTGCTTTCCGGGAGACCACACCCCGAAAATAAAGGGAAATTACCGTCTTTGATTCTTACTTGCTTTTTGCTTTATTTTATTATCTGTAAGCCTATATCAACTGCACAATCGTCCGGGGAGAAAATAATGCAAATCCCGACTTACATATTGGTGCGGGAGTTCTCATAATAGAAGTGTAAGAAAAATTTTAGTAATCGGGGACTGCTGAAAACAGTGGGATCGCCGGGATTTAGGAGGTTTCTTATGCTAAAGGATTTCGTAAAGGCAGAAAAGCCGGAAGATGAAGAGCTTGCCCAAAGAATAGAGGATGAGAGGGCGAAGCTTTTCGCGGCCCAGATGAAGATAAAAGAGGCAGGACTCCCCGTAATGGTTATTTTCGAGGGGTGGGGCGCGGCAGGAAAAGGCAGCGTCCTGGGAAAGATCATTAAGAATATCGACCCGAGATTTTTCAGGGTCAAGACTTTCCCGAAGCCGACGAAGGAGGAACTCAGGTATCCGTTCCTGTACCGCTACATGAAGGAGATTCCTGAGAAGGGCAAGTTCGCATTCTATGACACCTTCTGGATGGAGGAGATCACGGATGCCAAAGTTGAGGATTATCTTGACGACGAAGAATATGAAGAGATGATCGATTCTATCAACAAGACGGAAAGGACCCTTGTTGATAACGGATATCTTGTAATGAAGTTCTTCTTCCAGATCAGTAAGAAGGAGCAGAAGGAGCGACTCGATAAGCTCCTGGATGACAAGGACACGAAGTGGCGTGTCGACAAGGGCGACCTTTATGAGAACAAGCACTACGATGACTGCCTTGAGGTTTACGACCAGTATCTGAAGGATACGAATAACCCGACGGCACCGTGGTACATCATCGACAGTAAGGATAAGAAGTTTGCCGAGCTCCAGGTCCTGGAATTCCTGAATCAGGGGATCGAGACGGCTCTGAAGAACCAGAATACGGCAGCGCCGATCCTGCAGAATGTTTTCCCGCTCAAGAAGACTCCGCTCCTTAAGGAGATCGATCTTAAGGATAAGACGCTGACTGATGAGGAGTATGAGGAGAAGCTCGATAAGCTCCAGGATGAGTTAAGAGATCTTCACAACAAGCTTTACAGGAAGAAGATTCCGGTCATCATCTGCTATGAGGGATGGGACGCGGCAGGCAAGGGCGGCAACATCAAGCGGATCACGGGTGCGCTCGATCCGAGAGGATTTGAGGTGCTTCCTATCGCAAGCCCTGAGCCTCACGAGAAGAACAGGCACTTCCTGTGGAGATTCTGGACAAGGCTTCCAAGGACCGGCCACATTGCGATCTTCGACCGTACCTGGTACGGCAGAGTCATGGTAGAAAGGATCGAAGGCTTCTGCTCTGAGAACGACTGGCAGAGAGCATATAACGAGATCAACGAGTTCGAGAAGGAGCTCACTGACTGGGGCGCAGTCGTCATAAAGTTCTGGGTTCAGATCGACAAGAAGACTCAGCTCAAGCGCTTTAAGGAGCGCCAGGCAAATCCGGAGAAGCAGTGGAAGATCACTGATGAGGACTGGCGCAACCGCGAGAAGTGGGACAAGTACGAGACAGCGATAGATGAGATGATCAAGAAGACTTCGACTGAGTTCGTGCCATGGTACATCCTCGAGTCCGTTGACAAGAAGTATGCGCGCATCAAGGCCCTTGAGATCGTAATAGACAGGATCAAGGAAGCGTGCGAAAAGGGCAGCAAGGACTGAGACTAAGACGCCGGTGCGGCGGATTATCACAAAACGAAAATCATAAGGAATGCCTGCGGGGAACTTTTTATGGGTCCGCAGGCATTTTAACTGCTCAAAAAACGGGGGCAAAATGTAGGCAAAGTCAAACGAACACCGCGAAATAGAGCGTTTTTTGTCGAATTTGTCTACCACACACTTGGCTTACCCGTGCTAAAATAAAAACTGTTAGTATATACCATAATTCGAAAATTACAAATACTTTTTCGCGAATTTTATAAATATTTTTTAGAAATTCCAAGAAAGGCAGGTTCGTATGGGCTTTAAGATTGGCGACAATATCGTTTATGCCGGCAGCGGCGTTTGTCAGATAGACGACATCAAAGACATCAGTTTTTTCAAAGAGAAACCTCAGAAATACTATGTTCTGAAGCCTCTCTTTGTAGCAAGATCCCAGTATGTATACGTGCCGCTCGATAATGAGGCTCAGGTAAGCCGCATCAGGCCTGTTGCTTCTAAGAAGGAGGCTATTGCTCTGATCGATAAGCTTCCGATCGATAACTGCCGTTGGATCGAAGACCGTAATGAGCGCAAGGCTACATTTACGGACATCATCGTTAACGGCAGCAGGGAAGATATAGTCGGACTGATCTATCTCATCAACAGACACGCAGAGAAGCTCGCCAAGGAGGGCAAGCACCTGAACGCGCAGGACGAGCGTGCGCTGATCGATGCCAGGAACAGGATGAACAACGAGATCGCAGTTGCGCTGAACATGGAGCCGGACGGCGTTGCCTACATGATCCATGAGAAGACGGGACTGGAAGACTTCGCATAAAGAACGTTGAAGACGGAGAAACCTAGTAAATTGGTATTAGTTATTGCAATATGCAAAAAGGTGTGATTTAATAACCGCAGTTTTGATTTAAGGAGATTCCTTATGAAGACTGCGGTTTTCTTTTATGCGTATAGCTATTACTACTACTTTAGGGAGAAGAACTAAAGCGGCTTTTGCATTGCGCCTAAGAGAACCAAAGATATGATTTGATTTGAATAACGCTGCAGGGTACGCTAAAAGCCCCGCAGCGTTTTTTATTCAAGTTAAATCAGTGAACATAATGGAATCCGAACCCGAATAGTAAGGAGAAAAATAAAATGATTGCAGTACTGAAGAACACGGCAACAAGAGAACAGATCGCAAGCCTCATTTCATGGTTTGAGGATAAGGGCCTTAAGGTCAATGAGTCCAAGGGTGAATATTGTACCGTATTAGGCCTTATCGGCGATACTTCAACAGTAGATATCGATATGCTCCAGGGTCTGGATATCATTGAGAAGGTTACAAGAGTATCTGAGACATTCAAGAAGGCGAACAGAAAGTTCCATCCTGAGGATACGATCGTTGATGTCTCCGGAGTTAAGATCGGCGGAGGCAATTTTGCAGTTATTGCCGGCCCCTGCTCAGTAGAGAGCGAAGAGCAGATCATGAACGCTGCAAGAGCTGTTAAGGCTGCAGGCGCTACGATCCTCAGAGGCGGCGCTTTCAAGCCCAGAACATCACCTTACGATTTCCAGGGCCTTCATGAGGAAGGTATCAGACTTCTGCTTGAAGCTAAGAAGGAGACAGGTCTTCCCATCTGCTCCGAGATCATGAGCCCTGAGCAGATCCCGGTTTTCGAAGATGTCGATTTCCTTCAGGTCGGTGCAAGAAACATGCAGAACTTCGACCTTCTTAAAGCACTTGGTAAGACAGGCAAGCCGGTTCTTTTGAAGCGTGGCCTTTCAGCTACCATAAAGGAGCTTCTGATGAGTGCCGAGTACATCATGAGCGAGGGCAACCCTAACGTTATCCTCTGCGAGAGAGGCATCAGAACATATGAGACTTACACGAGAAATACTTTCGACGTAAGTGCTATCTCAGTATTAAAGCAGATCACACACCTTCCTGTCGTAGGTGACCCTTCACATGCAACAGGAAAGTCCAATCTCATAAAGCCTATGTCCATGGCAGCGGTAGTTTCCGGTGCGGACGCGCTCGAGATCGAAGTTCACTGCAATCCCGAGAAGGCCCTCTCCGATGCAGCTCAGCAGCTTACACCTGCACAGTTCGGAGAAGTAATGGAAGCAATTGCAAAAGCAAGAAGCATTCTGTAATCAATAGGACGCTGATATCCATGTCAGCGTCTTTTTTATAAGTTCGAAAAGGAAGTGTATTCAAAATGAAGATGACAGTCGGTGTAGTCGGATTAGGCCTTATCGGAGCCTCTTTCGCAAAGGCATACAAGAGTGATGAGGAAGCTGTAGTTTACGGTTGGAACCGTACGAAGAGCATTACGCAGATGGCTAAGATGCAGGGAATCATTGATGAGGAACTGACAGACGAGAATCTGGGCAAGTGCGATCTCGTTATCCTCTCGCTCTATCCTGAAGCAAGCATCAACTGGATGGAAGAGCATAAGGAACACTTTAACAAGGAAGGCATGATAATTGACGCATGCGGCACAAAGAGACTCGTTTGCGAGAAGTGCTTTAAGATCGCTGAAGAGAACGGCCTTCTTTTCGTCGGATGCCATCCGATGGCAGGAACGAAATTCTCAGGCATGACTTATGCGAGATCCGACATGTTCTTCGGCGCGCCGATGGTAGTTGTGCCGCCGAGATTCGATGATATGTTCCTGCTCGACAGAGTAAAGAAACTCCTTTCGCCCTGCGGTTTTGGCAGTTATCACTTATCACATGCCGATGAGCACGATAAGATGATCGCCTTCACTTCGCAGATGGCACACCTCGTATCAAACGCATATATCAAGAGCCCTTCGGCAAGGAACCACAAGGGGTTCTCTGCAGGTTCATACAAGGACATGACGAGAGTCGCATGGCTTAATCCTACGATGTGGACACAGCTCTTTCTGGAGAACAAGGACAATCTTATTTTCGAGATCGACCATCTTCAGGAGGAACTTGCCAAATACAGGAAGGCTTTGGTTGACGACGATTTTGACGGCCTCCGCGACTTGCTCGATGAAGGCAGAAAGATAAAAGAAGAGGTCGACGGCATATGAGAACAGTCCGCGTAAATGCAGCTTCAAAAAGCTACGACGTTCTTATCGGAAAGAATGCGGTAACGGTGCTTGGCGAGCAGGCAAAAAAGCTCTGCCCGGGCGCTTTAAAGGCACTGGTCGTATCTGAGACAAATGTTGCACCGCTCTATCTGGGCGCGGTTAAAGAGCAGCTTGAAGGCGCAGGTTTTGAGGTCACCGTTTATGTTTTCGAGGCCGGCGAACAGAATAAGAATATCAATGAGATCGCCGGAATGTGGAACCGGATGGCAGAAGCAGGATTTACGAGAACTGACTTCGTGGTAGGCTTGGGAGGCGGCGTAACGACCGATATGGCAGGTTTTGCGGCTTCGACGTTCCTTCGCGGCATCAAGGTCATCCAGCTTCCCACATCTCTCCTTGCGATGGTCGATGCATCAGTCGGCGGCAAGACCGGAATCGACATTCCGATGGGCAAGAACCAGGTAGGCGCTTTCTGGCAGCCGTCACTCGTACTGGAAGATACATCATTCTTGAAGACTCTCCCTGATGAGGTATTCACCGAAGGTATGGGCGAAGTTACCAAGCATGCGTTCATCATGGACTTAAAGCTCCTCGAAAAGCTTGAGGAAGCTGCAGGTGACATAAGATCTGACGAGGATCTTCTGGAAGAGATCGTTTACATGAACGTGTCCGACAAGGCAAGCGTCGTAGGCGAGGATGAGACTGATAACGGCAGACGCCAGACCCTGAATTACGGTCACACCGTAGGCCACGTTATAGAACGCGACAGCGGCTTTACCAAGCCTCACGGAATCTGTGTAGCAAAGGGTATGGGCATCGTTATGGATGCATGTGTCAGAGCAGGGACATTAACTCCGGAAGATGCAAAGAGAATGAAGGATCTTTTGGCTCTTTACAGGCTCCCGGTAAGTGATGACATTACACCTGAGGCAATCGTGGAAGGTGCCATGAACGATAAAAAGAAACGCGGCGATACTTTATCGGTTATACTTGTAAATAAGATCGGTCAGGCCGAGATCAAGAAGATGAATAAAGAGGAGTTCCTGAAGTTTTTATCAGTATGAAAATAGCTTGCAGAAATCTTAATCTTGATATCAAAGCTCCTCTGTCAAAGTCTGTTTATCACAGGGAGCTCATCGTCAACTTCATGCTCGGCGCACGCGGAGAATATCTTAATGATTCCGGAAACGATAACGACGATATCAGAGCTACAAAATCGTGCCTGCGCGCTCTCGAAAACTGTGATTCAGAAGAACTGATACTTAACTGCAGCGAGAGCGGATCGACGCTCCGTTTCATGATCCCCACAGCTCTTGCAGCCAAGTCTTCAGGCGTAAAAAAGCTTATCTTCAAGACGCGAGGAAGACTTATCGAAAGGCCCATAAAAGAGCTTGCCGACTGCCTTGCACCATTTGGTGTTGTTATCACAAAGAATGCGGAAGCAAACGAGATCTCGGTTACAGGTGATATCAGGCCCGGAAGATTCGTTATCGACGGAAGCGTCTCATCGCAGTATATCTCCGGCCTTCTGATGGCGCTCTCATGCTTTGATGAAGAGTCAGTTATAGAAGTTACGGGCGGGATTGCTTCGATCCACTATATCGAGCTTACCGTGGGCGCTCTTGCCAAATACGGAATCAATATCGTTAAAGAAGGCGACACATATAAGGTGCCTGCAAAAACTGTAAATGAAGTGCCTGACGGCAACTTTGAAGTCGAAGGTGACTGGAGCAACGGAGCATTCCTCCTCTGCCTCGGAAGCCTTATCCATGGCGGTTCAGCCAAGATATCCGGACTTAATACAGAGTCTGTTCAGGGCGACCGTGAGATACTTCATTTCCTAAAGCTTGCAGGCGTGACTTTCCTTAATGAGGGCGATACGTTCTTTGTTCAGGACAGCCATACAAATACAGTCAGAAAGATCCTCGAGATGGACTGCAGCGACATTCCGGACATTGTTCCTTATATGGCAGTCACAGGTGCGTTCAGGGCGGAAAAAACAGTGCTTACGGGAATCAAGCGCTTGAGGATAAAAGAGTCCGACAGGGCGAAGGCGATCACGGAAATGTTATCTGCGATAGGCGGAAATGTAACGCTCGAAGAGGACACTATTACGATAGAATATATAGATAAGACCGCTTCTGATATAAGACTTACTTCATCGGGCGATCACAGAATGGCGATGGCGGCAGTGCTTTGCGCGGCAGCCACCGGCAGGGATATAGAATTAGATAACATCGATTGTCTTGATAAATCTTTTCCTGAGTTCAGGAAGATAGTGCAAAAGGAGTTGATCCTAGAATGAATTCGAGCAGTACATACCAGGGTGATGCCCTCGACATAATGATCTACGGCGAGTCTCACAGCGAGGCGATCGGCGTTTATATCAACGGACTTCCTGAAGACGTTGTTCCGGATACTGTAAAGACTGCCGCTTTCATGGCAAGAAGAGCACCCGGAAAGAATGCATGGTCAACGCCCAGGAAAGAAGCCGATGAAGTTATTTTCGAGCGCAACGGATCGATGCTCCACGGATACATCATCAACACAAATACAAAGCCCAAGGATTATGCGTCCATCATGAACTGCCCGAGGCCTTCACACGCTGATTATGCGGCAAGGCTCATCTACGGCGACGAAGCTTCGAAGTCCGGCGGCGGTATCTTCTCCGGACGCATGACCGCGCCTCTTTGCATTGCAGGCTCCATCGCTTTGCAGGAGCTTAATAAGAGAGGCGTTCAGATCAGCGCCCACTTGAAGAAGGTCGCAGGCGTCACAGACGATTCTTATTTCGATCACGGCGTTAACGACGAGGGCTTCAGGAACAGGCTTGCAGTCGTTGAGAACAAGGATTTCCCTGTTGTTGACGATTCAAAGGGTGACCTCATGAAGGAGAAGATCGAGCAGGCCAGGATGGACGGCGACTCTGTAGGCGGCGTCATCGAGTGCGTTATCTACGGTTATCCGGAAGGTATCGGAGGTCCTATCTTCGACGGTATCGAAGCAAAGCTTGCGCAGATCCTTTATGCGATTCCCGCAGTTAAGGGCGTTGAGTTCGGAAACGGCTTCGAAGGCTCTGATCTCAGGGGTTCTGAGAATAACGATGCATTCACTTTTGACGACGACGGCAAACTCGTTTTGAAGACAAATCACAGCGGAGGCATCCAGGGCGGAATAAG
>Ga0310697_10002663_pt1 | contig 18689 bp, 22 predicted proteins | sample 172DNAGHGlowgp2_FD_203883 | JGI IMG/M metagenome (GOLD analysis project Ga0310697, IMG submission 203883) | Sheep rumen microbial communities from Palmerston North, Manawatu-Wanganui, New Zealand - 1728 DNA GHGlow gp2 (v2) (version 2) | ecosystem: Host-associated > Mammals > Digestive system >... | reverse complement strand
GCTCCCAAGTCCTTCAACTTGCAGGCCGAGTAGTAGAAGGTTCCGCCATACGCGCAGATGTCATCCACCATGAGGATGTTCTTGCCCTTGAGGTCGTCGTAGCCAGCGATGTCGATTCCCAGAATCTTGCCCGTCTTCCAATCGCGCTTCTTGATGCCAAACGCCACAGGAAGTCCAAGTGGGGCGAGAATGTCGCTATACCGCTTGCAGGCTCCCTCGTCCGGGAAGAAGATAACGTCAATCTTGCTCAGCGAGGTCTGGAGAATGCGCTTGACATCTCCATACACGCATTCAAAGTCCACATACACGCGGTCAAACAACGCCTCGCTTACCGTGCTATGGGGATTGGTGATGCGAACCTCCTCAAATCCAAGCCAGTTGATTACTTCTGCGAAGTATTTGAGGGTGAAAACTTCCTCGCTGTTCTTCACCCTGTCCATTCGGGCGTTGGGAACATATGGAAGGTTAAGCCAGACCTTGCATCCCCTGTTCTTGAGATGCTTCGTCAAGGCAATCAACTGGAACAACTCATCATCGCTGTCGTAAAGCCAGGTGATGGTGTATTCGTCACGCCTCGGGTCAAACTTCAGAAGTTTCGTTCCATCGGGAAATGCCGTGGGCTTCAGAATCTCCTCTTCGGGAGCAATGTTGCTTTCAATCCTTATCATGGTTTTTGCCTTTCTTGGGTTGTTGAGAACAGTATACCAAATCAGATTCCTGTTGTCAACCACCACTGTGGATTTTTCAGATAATCTCAATCTGGCACATTTTCATGGTCAGAAGGGCTGCTTCGTTAGTTTCGGGAGTCACGCCCGCCACGCAATCCTTGCGAACTGTGATTTTGCTGTTGGGGAAGTTGGCACGTAGCATGAGCGCGTTGCTTACAACGCAGATGTCTGTGCAGAACCCAATGATGGTGAACTCGTAATCTGTGGGGAATGTCTTGATGTTGTCCCAAGTGAGAGTTGCCGCAAGTCTGTTTGCAAGCCAGGTCGAGCCAAACGTGGGCTTTTCGTAGATTTCTGCGTTCTGGATTGCCTTGGTTCTCTTTACTTCGTCTGGCATGTGCCATCCATCGGTTCCCCTTATGCAGTGAGGTACAGGAAGGTTCTTTCCCTCAAGGGTTTCAAGGTAGTCCTTTTCGTGGGTGTCCATCGTCACATGGACTTCATCAAACTTCTCGTTCTTCAGCAGTTTGACGATGTTAGGCAGTTGCGCAATCGCCGCCTCGTTTCTCAATGCGCCTGTGATGAAGTCGTTCTGGACATCAATCACAATCAGTATCTTTTTCGTAGCCATTTTGGAAATTCCTCCAATGTTCTGGTTTTGTTGTTTACCCCCACCACAATCCCGTGGCAGGCGTTCACAGACAATTATACCACATTTGGTGGGAAAAGTAAATGGGTATTGAAAAAAAAAATATCCATGCCAGAACGACATGGATATTTTCTGGGTGGTGATGTCTGCCTATGCGTCTGTCAGACCATTTCAGTCACTATGCTCAAGAACTGCTTTTGGTTGAGGTTGAAGTCGCTCTTCTTGAGAATCACGTTGGAATAGGTTCTTGTGGCGTAGTTTTCGTATGAGGTCTCGTATTGATCCTTCGTGGTTTTGTCAAAGTCCATCCACCCATTTCCACCATCTGGGACATCATCGAATAGTGGTTCCTGGTCTTGGATTGGGGTGTCGTCGAATATGTCTGGAGAAAGCGTTTCTGGGGCCGGTGGAACGAATGGATGATGGCAACCACATTCGCAATCTGTTGGTCTCAGGAATGGTGGTATCACGCCATTGTTGTTGAATTCCTCTATTGTGCCGGAACTTGGAAGACAGACATATTCAACGGAATCATCGTCAGTTCTCTTGAAGCATGGCATGTTGATTGTGAGGATTCTGGTGGGGGAACCTTCAGTCTCTGGAATCTCTATGCTCTTCACCAACTCCCCATCTTCGTCCAGAACCTCAAGCCTTGCTATTCTCCTTGTCCTTGGACATTTCACAAGAAGTGGGAACTTGCTTGCCAACTCGTCCTTTCCATCCGCAGAACACAGCCTTGGGCAGGTTTTACCTTCCATCTCGGCGTTTTCGTTGCTTGTGAATGGAATGAAGTTGACGTATGTTTCGTATGGGGTCAATCCAATGAAGTTGTCTATCGTGGAATCTGGGAACCTCCACACGTAGTTGAACACAGGCAATTCTCCAGTGTACATGAACACGTCTTGGAAATCGTAGTCAACGTCCAAGATTCCATTCTTGAGGGTAATCACCGCGGGTATTCCATCATCGTCAAGCAGCATGAATCTGTGCGCGTACAGATCGTTCGTTTCAAGCTCGCAAGTCTTTACCCTTCCAGAGTTGATGGAGCCAGCAACCTTCAGTTGCTCGGTGGCGAAGAATCTTGTCCAGTCCCAGAATCTCTTGAGTGCGTTTACAACCCAAGATTGCGTTGCCACAACATTTGACGAGGTGCTGTTGCCACCAATTGACGAGGTTGTGCTGTCTGTTTCGTTGCCTGTGTCTTGAGCAGGAAGTCTTTTCTTTGTCTTGAATGCCATTGTATTTTCCTCTTTGTTGAAGGATAAGTTTCACATTCTATTTACCAAGAAAGGCGATCAAAGGTAAATACCAGCATCATGAAATGGAAAGAGATATACATTGAAAGTGCTGTTGACCTTGACGACCTTGTTCTGAACATCGTTGACGATGAATTCGCCGAGGAGGGCGTTGGCAAGTTGATTTCATTTGCAGTCCTTGCTGGAATGTTGGGTTCCGCTGGGATAGTGGAGGGTGCCGAGTTGGACAGGAACATGGAGAAGTTCGTTCGTGGAAGCCTCAAGGCAAAGGCAACACTCGTAATCCCCGGAAAGCCAGTCACGATAACAAAGAGCGAGTTGAGGGACATCGTGGAGAAGTCAAAGAAGGATCAGGCTGAGAAGAGGGTTGGGGAATGGAAGGAGGCAGATGCAATCAACGTTGTTGCAAGGACACTTTACATGGAGGCAAGGGGAGAAGGATCAACTGGATTGAACATGGTGATGACGGTGATTTGGAACAGAAGCAGTGGGGACAAGGAGGAATTCGCCCCAGAGTGCCTGAGATACAAGCAGTTTTCTTGCTGGAACAAGGTACCGGCTTCCCAGAAGACCCCAAGTGGATATTCAATTCAGTTTCCAAAAGGCGCGTTCAGTGGGGGAGAAGACGCTGTGGCATGGAACAGATGTCAAGACCTGGCAAGGAGCATGTTTGACGGAAGATTCACTCCTGCGAATTCCGTATGGAACGCATACTACAACCCCGCAAAGGCAAATCCAGACTGGAAAGACCAATTGACTGGGAAACAGACCATTGGACATCACATAGTTGGAAGGTTGAAGGACGTTGCCCAACACGCAAAGAATACGCAAAGGGCAAAGGCGAAGAAAAATGGAACACAGGCAACCCAAGTTGCATCAGTCAAGACCAAGAACTACACGGTGAAGGATGGAGAGTCGCTTTGGAGCATCGCAGGAAAGAAGATGTCAAAGGTTGAGCAAATCAAGAAACTGAATGGCTTGAAGTCAGATACCATCTATCCAGGTCAGACGTTGAAGATTCCCACCTAATAAAGCAAAAATGGACTGGAGAAATCCAGTCCATTTGATTGTCCATTATATGAATATTGGCATTAAAGACGGCCATTGCTTATATTCTGATAAATCGCCATGGTCAATTGAGCCAGTTTTGGTTCATTCACGGAATTTATGATTCTGTCAGCAACATCTTCGGTGCAATTGTCAGCAATGCCACGAAGAATGTCTCCCAATATCCAGATTATTGAATCTGGGTCGTTATCCCCAATTTCTCTCAACTCAGCTTCTGCCTCATCAGGATCCATTGAGGTTCTTTCATTGAACTTCTTGCCAAACTTCTTGGATTCCGTGTATGCGTTGTCCATTTCGTCTCTGTCCAACTCTGCAATATAGTCGTCAAAGTCCCTACTGAACTGATTGAGGAATACATTAAACATCTCAATTACCTTATCTTCTCCGCGAAATAGATATGGGTAGGTAATTTGTTCATCTGCTGTTATGGATATCCCCCATCCTGAAAGACCAGTGTCGACATATAATGTCAGAACTCGTCCTCCACCTATGCTAGAGAAGCTATCATCTCTCCCCGCCTTCAATGTGATTTCAATTCTATATCCACCAATCTTATATTCTTCTGAAACGCTAGGAATATCCCACTCGTCCAGCATCTTGCGCATACTCCTCATCTTTGACAAGACCTTTTTGGATAGTTTTTGTATTTCTGGATTTTTGGTGAACCCCTCTGGATCATGATGCTCCTTGAACATCAGAACTTTGCCCTTGTTGGTCTTGAATATCTTGCCAGACTCGCTGACATATTCCAGTTCACCATATTTGTCCTTGAAGTATCTGGACTTGTTGAACTGTTCCTTCGTTATGTTTAGTTTCTTCATTTTAGTTTTCATCATTGTAGATGTATTTACATCATTTGATTCCATTTTCTTCCTTGGGTGGATACTTTGGTGGTTCTGGCATCACGCTTGGTATTTTTGGGGGTTCTGGTTTTGCATTATTGGGCTTGTTGTTCCCATTTTCCAGTTCCGAACCACTTGGATCCACTTCTGGCTTTGGTGGTTTTGGTGGAAGTGGAGGAGGTGGTGGCTTCACAGGAACTGGTGGTGGTTCAGGTGGAACTACAATTGGCGGCTTTGGCGGAACAGGTGGACGCAATGGCATTCTCTGTGGGTAGAGGTGGTTCGGCTTCACGTCCAATGGAATCTGCCCCTTTGGTGGCTTTGGTGGCTTTTCGTCGTCATCCACGTTTTCCAGTGAATCCAGCGACTTGTTCAACTCGTCAATCTCGTATTCAAGAAAGTCCTTCTTGTCCTTCTTGAACCTGTTCTTGACTATCTGACCAATTGCCCCATTCGGCTTCTTCTGAACCTTGATTCCCAGATAGGCGCAAATCTTGAGAACCTTGCCTATTCCAAGGTTCAGAATGTCAACTGTCCTTCCAAGCGATTCCTTCAACTTGGGATCGTCAACCTTCACCACAACAAGGGGCAGAACCCTTGTGAGGGATGTCATCATGTCCAACATGCCCTGGACAAGTCCAGTAACCTTTGGCATCTTGGCGAAAAACGCTATTATCTTGTTCATTTCCTCTTCGTCCTCCTCGAAGTCCAGTGTTGAATCCAGCAATCCAATGTCAGTGCTGTCAATATCGAAATCGTCGTCATCGTCAAGGTCCGAGTCCGAGGATATAATCTCGATATCCTCATCGTCCTCTGTCTCCTTTGGCTCGAACACCTTGAAGTAGAACTCCCTTGCCGTCTTTGCGTATATGCTTCTTTTTTCCTCTGGGTATTTCGTCAAGTCAATTATTTCCGGATAGAACTTGCATTCGTCCATGAGGTAGTATTTCTTGCAAAGGAAGTTCAAATCGTCTTGGAACCACAACGTCCTTCGGCAAAGGTCAATTCCTCCCTCTGCTGGAACTCCAGGGTTCAACTTGTCCTTGTCCCACGATGTTTCTGAAGGAAGAATGGTTTCTTGTGGAGCGGCCATCCTTGGAAATTGCGCCCCAGAAGGTGGAAGTATCACCTTTGGTGGAACATGAATCCTATCTTCTTTCCCCTTCAACGCCGACAAGTCCACGTCCCATAGCATGTTGTACAGTTGTTGCGTCCCTCCATCTATTGGGTTCTCTATGTGGAACCGCTTCTCCACAAGCAGCATTATCTTCTCGCCTTTCTTGAGGCACATGTCGAGGCACTTGAAGAACGATTGGTGTATGGTGTCCATGTAGTTCCTCAGATGGAGCCTGTCTCGGTAGAACATGCAAGTTGGGGAGACTGGGATTGCGAAATATGGCAACTTGTGTTGGCGAGTGAACTTGTAGCAATTCATCATGAATGGAAGAAAGTAGAACTTCGATCTGTCCTTCCAGTTTTCCCCCAAGATGTCCCTTACCGTGAGGGTGCTTATGCAGGGTCTTTCGGCGAAGGTTCTTTTCTTGCGCTTGACCTCCCGTTCCCAAATCTCCCAGTCTTCCTTGGAGAGCATTGGCTATCCCTCAAAGAACTCGTTGTAGTAAATCTGTTTTTCCTTGTCTGCCATACAGATGCTATTTACCATTGTTGGCACACATAAGGTAAATAATGTCTGATTGCATATACTGGGTTCTTTGTTTTAAGATGTTTCCTTGTAAATACATACGAATTATCCATATTGGAACGAGGAAACAAACTATGGCTTCAAAGAAGAAATATGTTGCTGTTGACAATGAAAACATTGTTCAAGAAACAATGAACTTTGATTCAGGGAACTTGAAGGTTGAAACTGAACACAATACGTACAAGGACATCAACAAGGTATTCATAAAGGGCATTAGGATTAATGGTGGGGCAGAAGTTTTCAGAGTGGGCGATGATGGCATTGTTGACCTTCAGATTAGTGGGAGCGTGGAACCAGAACCTACCAGTGAGAAGGTATATTTGGTGTATTATGGATCGTCTGAAATCAAGTCCCCAGAGCAGATAAGCGACATCACTGGAACTCAGGTTGTTGAGTTCTTCTCCTTGGATGAACTTCCTGGAGATTTCAGTGTTGTGGACGCGAGACAGATTCTTACGTTTGCCGTGGACAATCCAAGCAAAACCCTTTCGGCAAAGACCCAATACGGTCTTCCATATGGAATAAACAAGGTCAGTGTTGGTGGAAGTCCAATAACCAAGACCATTGGGGGAAAGATCTACTCCGTGTGGCAGATAGAAGAGGATAGAAGGTTCACCGACAAAGTAAATTTCTTTTGGTCATAATAAACTATGAGGTAAATCGTCATGTCTGAAGACAACAACAACACAACAATCCCATCAGATCCAATTGTTGAGGATCTCAAGGACAAGATAAATTCAAAACCATCATGGACAACACCCTGTACATTTGACAGAATAAACAGGATGCCCATAGATTCAAAGCAGTGCTTTGACACGTATGATGACTTGATAGAGTATGTCACTGATCCGGAAACAACGTCCTTTCCTGGAATGTTTGTGGCAGTGATAAACAGAAACGATCCAAGAAAGGGAGCATATGTTCTGACGACATCTGAAGAAGGAGAGTTGTTCCCACTGAAATTGGGAACCGTGAGTTCAATTGTGATTCGTGGCGACAAACCAGATGGGGAAGATGAAATTCCGGAGATTGAGGCAAAGGTTGATCCTCAGACCGGAAAGGCGACCATTGACATAGACGAAGTTCAGTTTGGCAATATTGAAGTTGACTAGTTGACCATTGATGGCATGGACATACATGACCTCATTCCAAAGATGTCCGTATTCAAGGATATTGAAGATATTCCAGAAGACGAAAACACCTTGGACGATACCGCGAGGAAGTTGAACCAGATAATATCTGGATTGAGGCAGATTGCTCGGAGCCAACCTTTTATGGTTCAGGCGCAAGACGAGGAACCTGAAATTGAGAACGATGGAGAATAATGGCAACATCCATGAAAACGACATTTAACGAAAGAAGAAGAGGTTGATATGAAAAGCATTTTTAAGACAACAGTTGGACTTGCGATTTTTCTTTCCATCTCCATCGTATCATCAACAAGCCAGGGCGCAACTCCTCCACCGGGAAAACAGTTCTTTGGAAAGGTGAAGAGCAACGAGTACGTTGTGACGCAGGAGGTGGACAAGGCGTTCACTGAATGGCTATCTGGACATAACAACATTGAGATTGGTGGAGACACCACGTCGTCAATGCAAAAAGGAGTTGCCATTGGCGTCCCTGCATTGAATTCGTACCAAGATGGTGACTTCACCTATTCCATTGCGGGGAATGGCACGAACTACTATTGGAGGCAAGACTACTTGGGAAAAGTCCAGGCCGCAAGAGAGTCTGTGGCAATTGGCGATTCCGCGCAGGCAAGACATCCAGTGTCGGTGGCAATCGGTGATCAGGCAATTGTTGGAGCGCTGCACACGGACTACGCGAATGACTATGGCGTTGTTGTTGACAAGATGGTTGTGACAAAGAGAGTTGCTGGGGAAACCACCACTTTCACCACAAACATATTTAAAAACGCAATCACCAATTGGTACAATGGAGGATAGTACGAAAGACTTCCCGAAAGGGATTCTGGATGGACTCAAATTGGAAGTCCAGTAACAACAACGGAAGCTGGTTCAACCAACACTGTATACACCTACCAGACAAAAACCTCTGGCTTGTTGAGAGACATTTCCTACCTTGATTCAGACGAGTGGGCGTACTACAACAGAAACATCTATGGTGGACAGGGAGATGTCCCCCTCATTGACGCATACTATGGTGTTGCCATTGGTTCCCGCTCCTACGTGTTTGGATACCATGGCGTTGCCCTTGGACACTACTCACATGTGTCAAGGCCGTGGGGCATGGCAATTGGATCCGAGGCGCATGTGTACTCCGAGGGGGCGCAGGGAATTGGCTTTGATGTTGACATCGCGACGAACGCCCCATACTCGCTTGCAGTTGGCGCATATGGCACAGTCACCCCAGGGATGACAAACGCAATCGTGGTTGGAGTTCCATAGATTAAGATGAAGGATGGCATCATGTCGGTGACGAAACGTCCAACTGCGGTGAAGAACAACTCAATCAACTTCGCATACAATGGCAATGGAATCCAGGACTTCTTCCTTGACGGGGTTTCCCTCCAGGACAGACTTGCACGCGAGGTCAAGGTTGTGGGAAACACCAAGGAAGGGACAAAGCCAGACGAGGTTGACCAGGCAATAAGGGCAATAGGAAACATCCCAGACGATGAAGACCCTCTAGTGTTCTATTCTAGTGATGGTGGGATATACTTCTTTACAAAGGGATACGAGGAGGATTCTGAGGCGAACATGGGCGACATATCCAAAATCTTCATCAATGGCAAGCCCCTTTCCGAGATAATAGAAGGAAGTTCCTCCCATGATGCTGACTTCGCGGCATACAAAACCACAGTTTCCAATGCGGCAGAAAGGGCAATGGCAGACGTAAATGCCGCGAGAAACATGACAGATGTAAAGACAGCATTGACGAACTTTTTCAACACTATCAAGCAATAACGAGGATAAGCAATGAACATCAAGAAAGCAATAGCATTGACATTGACCATGGTTTCCGCCACGATTTTCGCTGGTGGACTATACATAGTGGCGAACTCAGACTTCAACACGCCAAGTCTTGTGTTCAAGATGAATGTCCAGACAGCAGAACCAAGAGAGGTTCTAAGAGGAAACGAGAGTTCCTTGATGGTGAAGATTGACGATGGCACGATTCTGACGAACATAGTGAACCAGCCACTTTACCACGCATTCTCAAGGACAGGTGAACATGTCATAAAGGTGTATTCAAGTTCGCGGAATACTACAGTGAGACTTCCATCTGACGCAGCCACAGAGGTTCCGAAACTTCGTCCACTAAAGTTAGGAAAATACAAGCAACTTCTTGTCGCGCCACCTTGCACAAACTCTCCAACTTTGAAAACAGTCTTCATCCCAGAAGGTGCTGATAGAATCTAGTCTGAATCATACAGGAATTCGTACAATCTAAGCAAGGCCGTGCTTCCAAGCACCATGATATGGATTGACGGATATGGTTTCAGAGGATGCTCCAACCTTGTTGATGTGGTACTCAACAATGGACTTGAAAGAATTGGAGGAAACTCGTTCGAGAACTGCACAGGGCTTCAGAATTTGGTTATTCCTGACAGCGTGACAAACATTGGGGTGCTTGCGTTCTGCAACTGCACAAACTTGAATTCCATAAAGATAAGTTCAGGCGTGAAAACCCTTAGAAAGCAATTGCTCTACAATGCCAAAAACCTTGAACATATTGAATTCAGTCCAGAACTTGAAAACATTAACGATTATGTGTTCTACCACAACGACAAGATGAAGGAGTTCAATATTCCATCTTCCGTGACAAACATCGGAAGCTTCGCGTTCCAGTCATGCATCCTATTGGGCAAGGTGACAATGGGAAATCCCGAAATTGGAGCCAGCGCGTTTGCTGGATGCAACGCAATCACGAACATCGTGTCAACAATGCCAGTGCAGAAGGCTCAAGACAACGCGAAGAATGTGTGGAAAGTCAGGTCTGGATGCGTGATAAACTGCTCTGATGGAGATTTCACAGTTCCCTGATTCAAGTTGATGAGGAAAAACCATGAAAGGCTCTTTGCTCATATCTTCCACTATGATGGTTGGGATTGCGTTCGCAACCCCATTGCAGAACATCAGTCTTGACTCTGACATAGACACAAGGGCTGTTGAGGACGCCGCCAAGGTCATCTCCTACACGAACGAAATTGGCATAATAGGAGTTGTGTCCACTGGATTGAGGGAAATCCTTCCAGACAGACTGCACGATATGAACGGCATAGTGTTTGACGTGTACGAGGATGGCAAGGTGATGTTCTACTTCAACGACCCACTAGCAGACGTAAACCCCCTTGACAAGATAATGTTGAACGACAAGACCCTCAATCAGGAAATCAACGACAGGTTCATGTTCAACCCATTGTTCGGGAAGAAACTTGCCATCATAGGGGATTCCCAGAGTTGCACCCCATCAAAGGACAAGTGCTATGCTGGGTTGATTGCCAAGCGGAACCACATGGAGTACGTGAACAAGGGAATCGGTGGAACCAAACTCGCTGCTCCAGTGACAATTTCTGGACAGGTCGTGCCTGCAATAATTGACTCCTACACCAACGACATCCCTGTTGACGCGGACTTCATTCTCATTCAAGCTGGTTACAATGACACGTTCAACAGGTCTGTTCCAGACGATTCCCTTGACAGAAGCACTTTCAAGGGATGCTGGAACCTTCTTCTCACAGACCTCAAGACAAGATACCCAAACGCAACATGTGGAGTCATGCTCCCATACAGTTGGATAACCTCAAGGGTTGAACGGGTTGAGTGGATGAAGACAAGATGCGACAAGTATGGATACGAGTATTTCGACCAGACCCCACTGTTCACCACGAACCAAGTTCAGTACTTTTCCGAGGGAGTGGCGTTTGCAGTCCACCTGTCAAACATAGGGGCTAGGAAGGTCAGTTACCCAATTGAGCAATGGATGAAGACGACAATGAACATCTACAACGACAATCTGTACAAATGAACAAATCTCAAAGAGGCAAAATGCAATGAGCATGAAAAAACTAATGACAATCGTGGTTGCCACAATTAGCATGGCAACATTCGCAAAGGGCATATACTTCGTGTCCGGAGGGGATTTCAGGGATTGTCACATCAAATACCATGTGACTTCCGAAACTCCTAACGAAACATTGGAAATAACCCCAACCCAGTTGCGCGTTCTTGGCGTGTATTCCAATAGACAGCAGTTCAACTTTCCATGGTCAGTAAAGTGCAATGGTGAAGAAACAACGTTTCTTGGAACTGACTGCATTGGACAGGCTGCTTCCGGAGTTGGACTTCCTGGCGCAGAAGTAAATGGCGCGTCAGTTGAGGGTGGAGCAACGAACGTGTTTCCACTCACTATGACCCTTCCTGAGCCAGCAACAAGACTGGTGAAGATATACGACAGCGCATACAACATCTACAACCTCCAGTTCAAGGCAAATCCGGCAATCACCTCAATATATGTTGATTGGCGCGATTCGCCAGTAGCCCCCTTGACAAGCATGATGCTGAACATCGCCTACATGTCAAACCTCGTCAATGTGGTATGGGGGAATCCATCTGGGCTTACAACCACAATCCAGGGATACCAGTTTATCAGACTTCTCAAACTAGATAACTTCCAGATTCTTAATCCACAGCAGTTCACGGCGATTGGACAAGGTGCGATGAACGAACTGAACATGACCAACGATCTTGTGTTCGTCAATGTCACGAACATCCAGAAGCAGGCTTGCAGAAACAACCCCAACATCCACTATGTGAGCATTCCAAACATCCAATTCATGGGGGAACAATCGTTTAACAATGGGGCAATTGGACTTGGAACCACCCAAAGCAACAACCTTGGACTCCATAGATTGAGGATTGGGGACAAGTTGAATTCAATGGGGACAAACTGTTTCTACGGACACGAGAACCTGAAGACAATAGAGTTCGTAACATCCCAGGAGGACTGGATAGCAGCATGGAACAACCATGCCATTCTCCCCCTTCTGTTCGGAACGGTTACAGCTTCTGAAACTACAGGAGAGGCTGACTTCCAGCCAGATAGCGAAAAAGCAACTCCACCATCCTCTCTGACAACAAGCACAAGGTGGCCGAAGTATGTGAGGAAGTTGATTCTTATAAGACCATAAATTTCAACGAGGTAAGCAAATGAACATCAAGAAAACAATAACAACAACGGTCTTGGCGTTGACCATGACAACGTTCGCAGGTGGACTGTATTTCGTCTCAGGTGGCGACTTCAGACAGTGCAACTTCAAGTACGTCTTGAGAACCACCGAGCCAAATCAGACAATCACAATCACGCCAAAGAGAGTGTTTCCATTGTCGAACTACGGAAATGCTGCATATGCTGGGCCGTGGAGCGTGAAGACCCATGGGGAGGAGTTCAACTTCGGCAAATACGACACAATCATGTCTAGTGGAGTCCAGTTGGGACCGTATGGAGTTGAAGTCCAGCCACTTCAATACACCTTCCCTGAGCCAGGAGACCACCTTGTGAAGATATATGACGAATTGGGAAACATCTACCAGATGTATTTTCTTTACGACCCAAATTTGGTGTCCGCATACATTGACTGGTCAAAACAGCCATCGGCGTCGAAATTCTCGGCTGACATCATGTTCAATATAGAGTGTCCAAACCTGAAAAAGGCATATGTGAAATTCCCGTATGTTGGCACGGAGAAGAGGAAAATGGGCTACATGTTCAACAATCTGACGAACATTGACGAACTCGTTGTACTTGGAACAGAAAGGTTTATCACGCTTGACAGCAGTTTCAGACAAAACAACATGACAAATGGACTTGAGTTCCTGAACGCCACGACTTTGACGAATGGCTGTTTTCAATATTCCCCAAGGCTATCCTATCTCAGTTTGCCAAATGTGCAGAGAATACATGGGCAATGTGCGAACCTGGCAAGGGATACACAGTAGAACGGTCTGCTTGGGAATACCATAATCAGCAACAATTGGGGGCTGAAGACCTTGAGGATTGGGGACACGGTGCAATTCATTGGGCAAAACAGCTTCTGGAGGCAGTTGAACCTCAAGACGATTGAATTCGTTACAGACGAAGAGGATTGGATAGGGACATGGAACGAAAACATTTTGTTGCAGCAGTTCTTTGGAAAGGCTACAGCAATTGAAGGGAATAACGACGAGGCTTCTCTTGCAAGGTTGCCATATAGCCAGATTCCAAATTCTGTATTCACAGTGAGTACAGAACTTCCTGCACCAACAACGCTTAAACTCATCAGAAGAACAAATCCATGAAAAGAAAACTGACATATCTCATGATTGCCGTTTGCCTGATGGCAATGGCAGTCAACTTCGAGAACATCAAGTTCTCGCAGAACATTGACATTCACGCAATTGACATGGTGAACAATGCAGTCACCGGAACCAATGGCGTTGTGTCCGTGAAGACACCCGACACTGACTTCAGTGGTATTCCCGAGGAAAAAATTAAGTCAGCCAATGGCATAACGTTTGACATCTACGAGGATGGGGAACTGAGGTTTTTCTTTGACGACACAGACGATCAAAGAGAGCCAATGGACAGAATCTTCATCAATGGGAAGAAGATGTCCCAGGAAATCCAAGAGAGGATTGACGCAGGAATAGCTGAAAACAACGCATAGATGGCAACCATAACCCCACCGGGCGTGACAAACATAGTCAATGAAATGACATCAAATCCATTGTGGGGCAAGAAACTGGCAGTCATTGGAGACTCCCTCACATGCACACCCTCAAAGGAGCAATCGTACAGTGCATTCATCGCGAGGCGCAACAACATGGTTCTTGTGAACAATGGGCGTGGTGGAGAGAAGTTGTGCAATGACAGGACAAACGCGCTTGGTCAGGTGACGAACATCAGCACAATCAAGTCATATACCAACGACATCCCAGTTGACGCAGACTTCATTCTGGTTCAGATTGGCACGAACGATGCTGGGGATTATTGGGCGAAAGACGAGGCGCAGAACACGCCCGATACAGACATGACCACGAACACCTTCAAGGGATGCTTCAACAATCTTCTGATTGGACTCAAGACCTATTATCCAAACGCCAAACTTGGCATAATCTTACCCCATCGCTGGGCAACGAATGTTGGCACAAACAGCGAAGACGTCCTGTCAACGGGAGCGCATAGCAGAGTGGCTGATTGGGAGAAGAAACAATGCCACAGGTTCAACATCCCAGTATTTGATCCAACCGTGGACACAAGAATGGTTCTATGGAATTCAAAGACATTCTACACAAACGGCACTGACATAACTTCTCAGGTAATTCAAGATTCAGCCCTTGACTGGTATGAGCAAGTCAAGCGCAGGATTGGAACTTCATAGAACGAATACAAGGCAAATGGCTATTGGAGTTTCCAGTCACCCTATTTCCTTGATGGAATACACATGTCGGAGAAAGGAAACTTGTTGATGTCCTTCTTCTACGAGAACTGGATGAAGACGGTTTTGATTGCAAACTAAAAACACTATAACCCCAAAGAGAGGTAAACAGACAATGAACATGAAAAAACTAATTACACTTGCTGCAATGGCAACAACAGTTCTTGCCATTGGAGCTGGCACGTTTGAAAGCATTCCTTTCAATCAGCCAACATTCTCGGACGCCGACCCACTCGGCGTGACCGCAATCACAACGGCACAAAGCACAGCAGCCGAGGCGAAGACCACTGCGACAGAGGCAAAGCAAAAGGCTACTGCACTTGAAACCACAATCGCAGAGACAGTCCAGAAGGGACAGCTCACGAACGATGTTGTCATAATTGGAAACGCCAAGGGAGCGAATGGAGCCGGGATGGAAAGCACTACAACTTCAATCGTGTTCGCGGTGAACAAGGACATTGACGAACTCGACGCGGCAAATGGCGAAATTCTGTTCTCAGCCGACAAGGTGAGGTTTGACGTTGGACTGAACTCAATTCTGTTTGGCAACCAGACGCTCAATGACTTGATTGAAGCAGCTGGAAGTGGTGGAGAACTCAACGTCATTGAAGGAATTACAACAAATGGAGTGAATGTTTTGCCTGTGGACAAGATTGTGGCACTCACAATCCCTGCTCCTGGCGACGCGAACTTGATTGAATCAATCACAACAAATGGAGTTGCAACCACCATCACTGACAAGACTGTGAACATTGTAATTCCTGCTCCCGGTGACGCAAATGTGATTGAGACAGTGAAAGTGAATGGAATTGCACTCACACCCAACAACAAGGAAGTTGACATAACGGTTCCATCTGTCGATGGAAAACTGGATGCAACAAATGGCGTTGCATATTCTGACTTGAAGGTATATCCAATGCCATCTGGAATAGTTGGACAGTCTCATACAATCATAACCCACGAATCAATCAGCATTGGCGATACGGTTGAATACAAGGAAAATGAGATAACCCATAATGGGGAGTCCTACGAGTTTGGTTCGGACACGAATGGAATAGCTCGTCTGAAGGATGTCACAACGGCAGTTGGCAATCTGACCATCACCACAGCAAAGGTCACTGATCTGGATTCCTACAAGAATCCAACGATAAGCGCAGCTGCTGCTCAGGCAATCAACGACATCAACAACGCGCAGGACATCGCAACAATCAAGTCAACTCTGACCAACTTCTTGCAGCAGTTCGTGATTCAGAATCCCTAATCTGGCAATTGAACCAATGGGTAAATTCAAGCCACATCCGAAAGGGTGTGGCTATTTTGTCAGTAGTTGTTCCTGGAAAGGATGTTGATGTTCTTGTTGACAACCCTTATCCTTTTCTTCAACTCCTCTTCCGTGTTGGTGTAGAGGACTGGGTACATGAATGGCTCAAGTCCTATGTGTCCTGTCTTTACTTGAAGATCGTCCCCAAGGTTTATCAAGGAAGTGTTGGTGGCGAAGGTTGCCATTGAGATTCCATGCGTGTATATTGGATTTTCTTCGTATTTTTCTTGATATACCGTGTATATGTCCGAGACGGCTGGAATTTTCTCCATTATCAGGTTCAATATATCGTTGGTGTTGAACGACCCAAATCCAACCATTCCATTCTTCACCGAGAAGAAGTACGTCAAAAGGGAGCATATGCGCTCCACAACCTCATACGAGGAAATCGAGTAGTCATCGTTGATTCTGACTTCAAGCCAAGAAGCATCGTAGTATTCGTCTTCCTTTGTTTCGTCCCTGATTGTGGGAACTGTCGTATTTCCATTTTGCGCGAGGAACTGTCTTCCCGAATCTTCATCCACGCTTGATATTTCACATCTTATGGGTATTGCGGGCAACAACACTGGCTCGTGGCAGAGATCCTTTATGTCAATCATCATTGACTTGCATCTTTGAATCATCTGGTCGTAGTTGATGTCAGACACGTCCTCGAAATTGGTTATGTACCAGATGTAGACGTTGTTCGAGTCCACGGCGTCAGACAATGCCGCTCCCCCATACTTGGTGAACCTTGCAGGATTGAGGTAGTATCTGGAGTTCCCATTATGCTTCTTCACGCCAAGTTGGTTCAACCATCTGTAGAATGTTGACGCATATTCCCAGTTGTTCATCACCTTCACCTGGTTGAACATCCCCGAAATCTGTGGTTCGTTCATGATGTAGAACTCGTAGTCTTCCTTGGTGACTAGCCGGTTGTTCATCTTGAACCAATGTGGAGCGCGTTCCCTGATTTCCTCCACGTCCTCTTCCTTGAGAGCTGACGTGGAACTTGTAAGAACTCGGCATTCGATGTTTTCCACGGCTTGCGCCCCATTTCCAAACAGATTATCGTACAATTTCTGGTCAATGCCCAACATGGCTGGTCCATGCTTGAACGTCAACGTCTCTCCATCTGGTTGAACGCCACCATCCATTCCCTGCGTCTCAAGGTAGAATATGTGCAGTTGCGAATTGGGGGTAAGTTTCCTTGTTGTTATGCCATCTCCAAACTTGAGGACAATCTGCTTGATTTCGTTCAATTCCACGTTGAACACAAGGGTTTCCGACTCAACCACGCCATTGTAGAGGAAACTGTGCGTTCTGTCGGTATCGTTGATGTTTGGAAGTCCCTTGAACAATCCCATGTTTGTTGGGTGGTATATGTTTATCGTTGGATTGTTTTCGTCTGTTCCTTCGATAACCTCCACTGCGAAAATGTGCGCGGTCGCCGCGTACTTCTGCTCGTCAAGTTCGCTTCTCACCATTGGCATCACGAAAGTCTCGAAGTCTGAGCCATTTGGCGTGAACACTGTCTGGTAGTGCTTCCAGATTCCATTGTGGAGGACAATATCGTAAGGTTGTTCCTAGTCCAAGTTCTTTGGAATTACGCATCCGGTGAAATGGTATGGAGAGTAGGAGTAGTATTTTCCAGAACTTGTCTGAACCATGGAGAATGGTGGTATCTCCACATTGCTATCGTAGTTCTGTTGAACAAGTTTCCCAGCGTTGTCTATTCTGAACATCGCGGTGGAAGGGGTTATTCCCTTCGCGTTGTATCCAAGGAGTTTCGCTATTCTCACTATGTTCTCGTAGTATTGCGATTGGCTGAACATTGATTCGGAAGCTGCGTGGTTCAGTTGGTACGAGAGGGTCTGGTACATGGTTGCCACCAAGTCAACAAGAATGGACAAGTTTGAACCAGGATACACTTGGTTTCTTGTTGTTGGGTCTTCAGTCAACTTCCGTATAATCAGGTCTCGCATCTGATATGCGTTGAATGTGGCATATTTTATCGGAAAGTCTTGTGAAAGGGTGACGTTCTCCTTCGAGAAACGCTTTTCATCGTCATATTTCGTCTTTAGAACACTCATTTGGATTTTCCTTGGCAAATTGTCCTTGAGTATTTACCATTTGTGAAAAGCAAAATATTTTTGGGAAAAAGTTGTTGAAATGCCACAGTTTTTGCATCTATTTTCGTAAATATATGTAGCATCAAGAAATGAAAGTTGGTTCAAGATGAAAGTTTCAGAGACAACAAAGAAGGTATATGATGGCGTGTCCAACATACTCAATCAACATGGGCAAGGTCTGTCAAAGGCTCAAGCCTATGCGATAGAAAGCATGTTGGAGACGATAGAGGAGTCTACGGAGAAACGTTGTTGCGAGCAAACAAGGCAGATTCTGGCCAAGAAGGATATTCTCATGAAGGAGATGTCTGAAAAGACGCAGATTGGCGCAGATGAAGCTACCGTGAGGAAGATTGACAAGATGGTGGAAAGCAGGATAAGCAAGTTGAAGAAAGAACTTCCACAGGTCTTGGATTATGCCAGAATGAAGAAACTTTCAGATTGCGTTGAGACAATCAAGGAGTGCGTTGGCTATGCTTCTGACGATCAAGTTGAGAAGGTTGCTTCTGAATCGGCGAAGATGTTGAAGTCAACAAAGGCACTTGTTGAGACGCAAGCAAAGACAATTTCTGAGAAGAGTGCCTCGTTGGGCGAAAGCGTGAAGAAGATAAGGGAACTTCAAGCCAAGATACAAC
>Ga0310697_10002662_pt1 | contig 18698 bp, 14 predicted proteins | sample 172DNAGHGlowgp2_FD_203883 | JGI IMG/M metagenome (GOLD analysis project Ga0310697, IMG submission 203883) | Sheep rumen microbial communities from Palmerston North, Manawatu-Wanganui, New Zealand - 1728 DNA GHGlow gp2 (v2) (version 2) | ecosystem: Host-associated > Mammals > Digestive system >... | reverse complement strand
TGAAGGATATTTCGGAGACATCGCCAGTAAAGGATATTTCGGAGACATCGCCAGTTCCCGGTTTGGCATTTTCTTTGTCTTTCTTGCACGAAGTGGCGAAAACCACTCCCATCAAGGCCACCGCCAACAGCGGCAGTACGATTTTAAAAATTGACTTTTTCATATTTGTAAAATTTTGATATTTAATAACTTATTTGTTTCCATCTTTAGAATCTCCCTATTGTGATACCGAATTTTAAGGGATATACGTCGGGTGAGTCTTTGAACAGCGGCACAGTGGAAGTCTGCACAAACAGCTTTACGAGGTTCCACATACCCACCGAAAGCCGGATGTCGCATTTGAACAGGTTCAGGTCGGCAGCCACATCTCTTCTAAGAGAGAGATAAGGGTCATATTTCTCACTCATAGTGCATTTGAAACCTGTGTTTGAGGATGTGTAGTTGATGCCTGGAATCACTGCCATCGAAGCGGTAAACCATTTATGCTTGTATTTCAGGGTTATTGGCAATGTTACATATCTTGTTACCAACGAAAGACTTTTAATATAATATCTTTCGGAAAGGTCACTTTGACACAAAAGCGGGGTAATACCATCGTCAAAATCATTAACGTCTGTAGTGATTTCGTCAAAATCAAAGTTAAAAACATCCGATTCATAGCCGAGGGCAACGTTGAGATACCACGCATCGCGCAGGATATTGAGCTGGTAGCCCACACTCAGCTGGTACGACGTGGGAGTGGTGCTAATGCCGTATCCCGCAGGCAACCGCTCCAAGGGATTGAACGGGCTTCCGCTCCAGTTGTTGAATGCCCACGAAAAATCGACAGTCCAGTGCTTGTTGCCGGTAATCGTTTCCACGGGGTCGCTGTAGCTGGTGCCGAGACTCACGTTGGGCGTGTACTGTATGTTGTTTCCCGACACGGTACGTGCGTAGATGGAGCTTTCGTTTCTGGAATAGAGGCACACGGTGTCGCCCGAAATCTCTTTCGGTTTCAGTTTCACCACGGCGTTGTTGAACGACCACACTTTCAAGTTGTTGACCGATGTTGTTTTGTCGGACTCCCTGCCGATTTTCACCTTGCTGTCGTCGCAGGCCAGAATCTTTATGGCACTTTTGCCGTTTGGATGGACTGTTCCTTCGGAGTGGTCGCAGAAAATAAGCTCTGCGGCCTTGGCGGAATCCAGCTGCACGGTGATGTAGAACGTCTGCCGTATGTCGTCGCGTTCGCCGATAAAAAGGGTGTCGCCCCTTACGGTGAAATAGTCGTCGTACGCCTTGTCGGCAAGTGGCTCGCCTGCAACGACTTGGTTGCGCACCGTCACCTCGTTGCCGAAACAGATTGTTGCCTCGGCCCAGTTTTTGAGGCACACGCGGGTTATGCCGCCGATGGTCGTTGTTGTACCTTGCATCGGTTGTTGCGCCAAAGCAGTGGCAAAAGCCAGAATTACCGCTGTCAAAACAATAATTTTTTTCATGTCGTTATATATTCGTTTTACTTTTTTCGTGTTTATATAGTTGGATGGGATTTTGTCTTTGGTTTTTCAGTGTTTTCGGAGATATAGGGTTCTTTTTCGGGTTGTTGTTTGGGCTTTTCCTGCTTGAAAAAGCCTTTTATCCTCTCCTTAATCCGTATGGCAATGCTTTGTGTAACCTTCTCCACTCCGTCGTAAATGTCTTTGTCGCCGGAGGCACTTACAATGCCGTTGTCTTGTGCCGAATAGCTTTTAAAGTATTCGTCATTTTGTTCAGCGCTCACTCGCTCGGCGTAAAAGGTTATAGCTTTGGGTGTTGCAATAGGTTCCTCCGCTGGCTGTTCCGACACCACCGTCGACGGTTGTTGACTTTCTTCCGCAACAAGTGCAGGCTCGGCAGAGGCGGGTTCGGTGGCAGGGGCTGTGGACTGTGGGGTAATAGCCGGGGTTGCAGTGGCGTAATGGATTGGTTTTACAGTATTTCGAGTTGGCGGCACGGCAGTTTCCGAAGGATGCTCGTCGGCAGGGACAACGGATAGTGAATCGGTTGGCGTTGTTGCGGTTGCAACAACTTGGTTGTCGGTGGTTTTTGCGTTACGTGTCAAAAAGAAAGCTCCCACGGCCAAAAGCAGGGCTATGCTTGCGGCAACGGCTATTTTGGCGTAGGTGGGGAACAAGATGATATGGTTTCGTTTTAGGTTTTCTTTGTGGGGAAATACGACTTTGTCCCTGTCGTACGCCTCGATTTTTAGGTCGGGGTCGTAGAGCGAGAGCAACTCCTGCATTTCGGGACGCTGTTGCAGGAACGCCTCCACATCCTTGCGTTCGTCGGCGGTGAGCAGTCCCTCCGCATAGCGGAACAGGTAAAGTTCGTAGTTTTGGTCGTTTATGTTCATAATATCTCGTTTTCGGTTTTAAAAGTCATCTTTGTCTATTTGTTTCCGCATTGCCACCCTTGCCCTGAAGAGGTACACCTGCACCTGTTGTTCGCTGATATTCAGCACTTCGGCAATTTCCTTGTAGCTGTAGCCGTCGATGTCGCGGAGCTGGAGAATGGCTTTCTGAGTTTCGGACAGTCGCTGCATGGCTTGATCCAAGGCTTTTCGTAGGTCGTCGTTTTCGCAGGGGCGGCATTCGTTTTCTTGAACAGGCAGGTCGTGCAGTTTAAGTTCGGCGGTTTTCCTTCTCCGCAAGGTCATCATCAGCTGACGGTAGGTTACTGATAGTAGGAACGACTTGCCTTTTTCGAACTGAACGTTGTCCAGATTTTTCCACAGTGCGGCGTAAGCCTCCTGCACTGCGTCCTGACAGTCGGGCACGTTGCTGTGGCAATGCAGGGCGAAGTAATAGACTTCGTCCGACCAAAGTTCCACGCATTGGTTGTACTCCGTTTTTGTCAAGAGATTCCGAATTTATGTTCAGTCAATATATAATTGCAAAAGTACGGAAAATATTACACTTTGCGGAAAATTTTTTTGACTGCTTTAATTAAGTAAAGGTCGCGTCTCTCCGAGACGCTGTTTTCAGTAGGTTTGTCTTTACCCCCACACTGCATGCCGGAGCATTCTCCGCTTCGCTATCAAAAGAACCACTGGCTCTTTTTTCATGTGGGGTTATTAAGAGTTAGCCCCTCCAGGGCATTTTGGCGTTGACGCTCTTTTAGTTATTAAGAGAATTCCCCTACGGGGAAAGGATTGAAAGATTGTCCTATTTTCAGACTTTCAAATTATCAGAACATCCAAGAAAAAAATTCTTAACTCTTAACTGTCACCGAGTTCCGAACTTGATTGCCACCCAGTCCTGACGGCTCTCGTAGTGGTCGAAATCGAGTCCCGAGGCTTCGGCTTTGGCGCGGAGGGAGGGTATGTCGTGTTCGTAGAAACCGCTCAGCAGCAGGGTGCCGCCGGGGGCAAAGCGGTAGAGTTCCTCGGAGGTGTAGCCTTCAGGGTGGGTGGTCTCCCTGCGCTGCAGGCTGCAGCCAATGCCGTACTGCTCGTTCACGTTGGTGCCGTCGCATATCTTCAGCTCTCTCGCCACCCAGCGGCGGCTGTGGTACACATTGGAAATGGCTGGTTTTTCAGTTGGATTCATGTATGGAACTGGTGTTCAGATTTATAGCCTAAAATTTGTCCATTACATCAACTCTTAGCCAAGAATCCGCAATTGAATCAGCCGCCTCTTTTGTAATATAATCTGTAGTAAAGAAATATAGACCTTTATACTTTTTTGAGACTAATTTTACTGCGTGCTCGTAGGTGCATCTCCATTGATGCATATAATAATCATATCTTATATATAAGATCTCGCTAACAGGTCCGTCAATAGTATTGTACAAACAGGGGCTATAATATACATCAATTTCTTCCAATAAAAAGCTATCACAATATACTATCTCTTTATGGTGGGGATATTTGCCTTCTATCGGAGGGGTCCAAATATCACTTGACAAACGTTTTCCCGTTGTATTGTAAGTCCCTTCATAAATACCCGAGTAATAACAATCATGACCACATGTCCAATTATCATTTATTGCAGTTAGTTTAAGTTCATTATTACTTAAGCAATTACATCCACTTTCTTTGGGTGTTGAGAAATTGCATGAAACCAAAAAAAATATCACTAATAAAAATATATAATTAATCGTTTTCATCTTCATCGTATGATTAGTTAACACTGAATGATTCTGTCCATTTCCATGTTTGTCGGAGATTGCCACCTAAACGAATTCCCACCCCTCTTTTTTTACTTGGAATAATACCATCATGACTCCCATTACCATCATTGTCTTTTCGTAAGTGGGTAGCAGATTCCCAACTAGAGGTATTCTTGACTTCAAAATTCAAAATAAATTCTCCATCATTTTTTCCAGGAGTAATGGGGACTTCTAATTTTACATTATTTCTGATTTCATAGTCATTTTATCCGATTTTTTGCGAAGTCCGTTGAACAAAAGCGAACAAAACGACACTGCAAAGTTACGATTTTATTTCCTATCTAACAAGTTTTTTCCTGTTTTTTTTATCGCATGGAGGGGGGGTAATTAGTTGGCAATTAACAATTAGTAATTGGTTAAGGCATTAAGATGAGATGTTCCTTACAGGAAGAATTGTCCGATTTTCAGACATTCAGATTATCTGAACATCCAAAAATCATTACTAATTACTAACTACTAATTATCAATTAGTTCTGAATTTAACTGCCACCCAGTCCTGACGGCTCTCGTAGTGGTCGAAAGCGAGTCCCGAGGCTTCAGCTTTGGCGCGGATGGCGGGGATGTCGTGTTCGTAGAAACCGCTGAGGAGCAGGGTACCGCCTGGGGCGAGCACGGCAGTGTAGCAGTGCATGTCGCGGAGCAGTATGTTGCGGTTGATGTTGGCCACCACCACGTCGAAATGCTTGTCGGGGGTGAGCATGGCGGCGTCGCCGAGGAGGGGGTGTATGTGTTTGCAGCCGTTGTTGCCGATATTTTCGAGGGCGTTGCGATAGGCCCATTCGTCGTTATCGATGGCTTCCACGTAGGCGGCACCGCGTTTTTCGGCAAAAATGGAAAGCACTGCGGTGCCACTGCCCATGTCGAGCACCCTCTTGTCGACAAGTGGCTCGTTGTTAAGCAGTTGCAACATCATGTAAGTGGTGGGATGGTGGGCAGTGCCAAACGACATTTTGGGTTCTATAAGTATGTTGTATTCGGCGTTTGGATTAGGCTGGTGGAAAGGTGCGTAAATCCAGCAGAAATTGTCCACCATCACGGGCTGGTGCGCTTTCTCCCATGCTGCGTTCCAGTCCTGGTCGGGAAAGGTGCTGATGGTGTAAGTAGCTGTGCATCCCCCTACCGAAGCTATCACCTGTTTCAGTATTTCTTCATCGAACTGGTTTGCAGGGATATAGGCCAGAAGTCCGGTATCCGTTTCCACAAAACTGTCGTAGCCGGCATCGCCAAGCTCGGCCATTATTATCTCCGAAAAGGGGTCTTTCGGATTTATTTCAAGTTTTATTTCTGCGTACTCCATAAAAAATTTTTACAAAAAAAGAGTGGAAAAGCTGTCTTCTCCACTCAATAACGTTATAAATTACAATTAGTTGTTGGTTTTTGTCTCTTTGAGGATGACGTCGTGAGCGCCGCCTTCGATGATGCTTGTCGACGAAACGAGGGTTATCTTGGCCGTTTCTTTGAATTTTTCTATCGATATGGCTCCGCAGCTGCACATGGTGGATTTTATCTTGCCCAATGTTATGTCGAGGTTGTCTTTCAGCTTGCCGGCATAAGGCACGTAGCTGTCCACGCCTTCTTCGAATTTCATGCCCGTTTTGCCGCCCATGTCGTAGCGTTGCCAGTTGCGAGCGCGGTTTGAACCTTCGCCCCAGTACTCCTTAACGTAGTTACCGCCGATGAGGAGTTTTTTTGTAGGACTTTCGTCGAAACGAGCGAAATAGCGTCCCATCATCAGAAAATCGGCACCCATGGCAAGGGCGAGCGACATGTGGTAGTCCTGCACAATGCCGCCGTCGGAGCAGATGGGGATATAAACGCCTGTGCGCTGGAAATATTCGTCGCGGGCTTTGGCCACTTCTATCAGTGCTGTTGCCTGGCCGCGGCCTATGCCTTTCTGTTCGCGGGTTATGCAGATGGAGCCGCCGCCAATACCCACTTTTATAAAATCGGCTCCGGCTTCGGCCAGATACATAAATCCGTCGCGGTCCACAATGTTGCCGGCTCCCACTTTCACGCTGTCGCCGTAGTTCTGGCGTATGTATTTTATAGTGTCGGCCTGATATTCCGAAAAACCGTCGCTGGAGTCGATGCAGAGCACGTCAACACCGGCGTCGATGAGCTTGGGCACGCGTTCGGCGTAGTCGCGCGAGTTGATGCCGGCTCCCACCAGCAGACGTTTGTGCTCGTCGAGCAGTTCGTTGGGGTTATCCTTATGGTTGTCGTAATCCTTGCGGAAAACAAAATATTTCAGACGTTGCACGTCGTCGATAATGGGCAGGGCGTTTATCTTGTTGTCCCAAATAATGTCGTTAGCTTCGTCGAGGTTGATGCCTTCCTTGCCCACCACCAGTTTTTCGAAAGGAGTCATTATGTCCTTGATTTTGGTGTCGAGGGGAGTGCGCGACGGGCGGTAGTCGCGGCTGGTAACCAATCCCAGCAGTTTGCCGTTGGCAGTGCCGTCGTGGGTTATGCCTATGGTGGAAAAACCGGTGCGTTCTTTCAGTTCAACTACATCGGCAAGGGTTTGTTCGGGGGTTAGGTTGGCGTCGCTCACCACAAAACCGGCTTTGTGTTTCTTCACCTTACGCACCATCTCGGCCTGGCTTTCGATGCTCTGCGAGCCGAAGATGAACGACAGTCCGCCGTTTTTCGCCAGAGCGATGGCCATGTTGGAGTCCGACACCGACTGCATTATGGCCGAAACGAAGGGTATGTTGAGCGATATTTTAGGAGTTTCGCCTTTGCGGAATTTCACCAGCGGTGTGCGCAACGAAACCGCGTCGGGATTGCAGTCGCGGGTGGTAAGTCCGGGAATCAAAAGGTATTCGTTGAAGGTTCTTGAAATGTCTTCGATGATGTGTGCCATAATTCTTACGTTTTTAAAATATTGCCAAACAATTACTTACTTTATTTCTTACATCTAATGCAATTATGCAAATATACGTTTTTTTTTCGATTTTTCGTTAAACGTTGCCTTTCACCGCATTTTGGAACTCCGCCTGTGCCTTCTCCACCTCGCTGCGGAGCAGTGTCTGCAACGGTTCCGAAAGGTTGTTTTCGGTGCAGAAATCGGAGAGTGCCGCCATGTCGTAAGTGCCGTCGAAATCCTGCAAAAGCAGCGGTGTGCCGCCATTGGCGCAGAAACGCCGTTTCATCATTGCCAAAGCCGCGTTCACCTCGCTTATGGTGCCCACGCACTCGAAAGGCTTGGTAGGAGCCAGCCCGCGCAACTCGTCGAGGTAGGGACGCATGGCAGGCTCGTCGAGCAGGTTCTTGCCAAAGATGCGTTCCATCACTGCTGGCTCGATAAATGGCGACAGAATGATGTAGGCGAACAAGCATTTAGGGCAGTTGCAGCACCAGATATTCTGTTTGCTGCCCGCATTACAGCTGCGGAACACGTTGAAATACTGTGCATTTTGCGCAAACAGCATAGCTATCTGCAATTCGGCGAGGGGCCGCAAAAAACTGAAATAGTTGAAACTGCCCGACACATAGCTTTTTACATATTGCCTAAAATCATTCTCAAATTCGAGGCTTTTGGAGTACTGGTGGTTTACCGAAGTGCCTATCACTGTGGCCTCGTTGGCGCTGTTTTCGTTGCTAAGGGCGATGCTGCCGTAGCCCGTAAGTGCCGACGCCAACAGGGTGTAGAACGCCAGCATGGCGGAGAAAGGCGTATGGCCGTTGAGGTAGCCTTGGGCGTTGAGCTCCAGCAGTCGCGGATGTATGGTGCGGCGTATCTCTAACACCTCGTCGGGGGCGAAACCTGCTATGCGGGCGCACTCGGTGGTGGCACCGCGGGGGTTTATTATCAGCGGACGGAAAGCTGTCCCTGCCTTGCGCAGCACCTCGAGGGTTACCACCGAGTCCTTGCCGCCGCCTATGGGGACGAGGTATTTATCGGTATCGGTGTAGAAATCAACGGGGCGCAGGGCGTTGTCGCTTTCGCAGACTATCTCCATAAAATCCTCCTGCGTGGCGGTGATGCCGTTGATGTAGAAAAACTCGCCCAATCCATTGAAATACAGCTTTTTCCAAAACTCCAACTGCTGTTGCCCCATGGCGAAGGGTTTTATCACCACCTTGGGCGAACACACGCATTTCCAATAGCTTACCAGCTCTATCATGCCCATCTGGAACACCAGAGTGTCGTACTGCCGTTGCGACAGCCGTCCGAAATCGACGAACGAGCGGTTGGGGATCAGCATCTCCGGCTCGAAAACGATGTCGCTGCCAGCGGTGAAACGATGGCGGACAAGCAGTCCGCGGTCGGTTACGGAGTGGTGGAACGACTCGTAACAGAAGGTGGGGTACTGCTGACGCAGCTGGCGGTATTTCTCACTATTGGACATTCTTGTTTTTATAAAAAAGGGCGTCCTTTCGGATGCCCTTATATTTCAGTCTAAAAAATCTTTTTTATTTCAGAGTGAAGTTTGCCTTGCCCACTTCGTTGCCAGCGTTGTAAACGGTAACGGTGTAAACGCCGGGCTCGAGGTTTGTGGCGTTGGATTTTCTCCAAATCATGGAGAAGTTGCGTCCCTGACCGTAGAATTCCACATCCTGTTCGCAGGTGTAGAGCATGTCAACGCCGTCCATGTCGAAAGCTTTGGGTTCGTCGCCGAGGTTGGTGATGAGGTTGTTGCCTTTGGTTATGCGGGCATAGAAAGTCTTTGTGCCGGGGTCAACAACGGTGTTGGGCAGTATTTTGCCGGAGATGTTCACACGCTCAACGGCAGTGGCTTTGTTGGTAGTTTTGAATTTGTTGCTCTTGCCGCATTTTTTCTTTTCAGGATTGGCTGTGAGGTCGTTGATGAGCAGTGTGCGGGCGGCAACGAGTTTCTGGTTAAGTTCCGAAATTTCGTTGTTTTGGTTGGAGATTGTGCCGTTGGCGGTCTCGAGGTCGGACTGCATTTTTTCGTTTTCCTCTCTCAGACGACGGTTTTCGGCTTTCAGAGCTTCGATTTCGTCGCTCAGTTCGTCGCATCTTTTCTGCAGTTCGGCAATCTGGTTTTTCAGTTTTCGGTTGGAAACACCACCGCCGTTGCCACCGCTGATGCCGTTGCGAATCTGGGTTGCCTGAACATTGATAATGCTGTCTTTTGTCCTGATTTCGGCAGCCTTCTGTTCGTCCACGTTCTGCAGGTCTTCAAAATCGGCTTTCTTTTGGTTATAAGCCTTCATAATGCTGTCGTATTGCGACTGCAAAGTGGCCATTTCTTCCTTAGAACCACCGTTACACGAAATCATTCCTGTGGCGATAAATGCTACTGCTGCCAAGGATACAAACAATTTTTTCAGTTTCATGATAATTTTATTTTTTTATTTTCTATAAATGTTTTATTTTTGCAAAATCGATTTGCAAAGATACTATTTTTTTTTGAAATGAAAATAAAACTTATCAACGACTTACGGGGGATATTTTTTCCTGACAGCTGTGTGTGTTGTGGCGACACTCTTTTAAGCTCTGAAAATCAGATTTGTACCGACTGTGTTTTGGGACTTCCGTTCACCGATTTTTCTCCAGTGAAGGAGAATCCCGTTGAAAAAATTTTCTGGGGAAAGGTTCAGATAGAAGCGGCCACCGCTCTCCTGTCGTTTTCAAAGAAAGGCAGTGTGCAGAGAATTTTGCACAGCATCAAGTACAAGGACAACAAGGAGCTGGGCGTGTATATGGGCCGACAGCTCGGCACCGCCCTCGCCGAAAGCCACCGTTTCGACGACGTGGACTGCCTTGTGCCGGTGCCGCTGCACCCAAAGAAACTCAAAAAACGCGGCTACAACCAGAGCGAGATGATAGCCCGCGGCATAGCGCAGAAATTCGACAAACCCATAGTAGCCAACGTACTGATACGCACCGAATTTACTCAGACTCAGACCAAGAAAAGCCGTTTCAGCCGCTGGGAGAACGTCAGCGAGAAATTCGCCCTCGCCGAAACCGACACCTTCGCAGGAAAACACATACTCCTTGTGGACGACGTTATTACCACCGGCGCCACGCTGGAATCCTGCGCCCGAGCCGTGCTTCAGGCCCAAGACGCCAAGGTGAGCGTGGCGGGACTGGCCTTCGCCGGACACTGAAACAGTTGAAAATTGAGAGTTGAAAGTTGAAAATTAGTGGTCAGTATTCAGTAATCAGGGGTCAGTAATTAGTTTGCAGTTAAACATCTTCACACCTTAACGCCTTAACATCTTAACATCACAACAATGAGCAACGTAAAAATCACCGCCATACGCAAGGCCTGCTACGACGACCTGTCGGCCTTGTACGAAAACCCGATAGAACACACCTGCGACGTGTGCGAGGGACAGACATGGATCTCCATCGACGGACAGAAACCCGAAGGCCTGTGCGACAGCGCCTGGCAGTCGATGCAGTGGTTCGTGGAAGAGCTGGCCGCCGGACGCGGCAATTTCTACGACGGCTGGATGAAAAACCCCTACAGCGCCATGATAAGCTGCAACGACGGCTTCCGACCAGTGAGCTTTCTTCTCGAACGAATTGAAAATTGAGAGTTGAAAATTGAAATTGATTTAGATATTCAGACTTTCTGATGTTCAGATAATCGGAAAATCTGTCAATCTGAAAATCTTCAAAGTGGCGGCACTTCGACAGGCTCAGTGACCGCACCCGCCACATCGCCAACGAACTAAATTCCGAAATCTGAAATCCGAAATCCGAATTAAAAAAAATCGTATCTTTGCACCAAATTATCCACCAACGGAAAACAATATGAAAAAGTCCCTCATCCTCGCCGTCAGTGCCGTTTTAGCGATAGCGGCCGCCGTTTTTTCGGGTAACGCAACCGCCCAAAAGACAGATTATTCCACCCTGTGGAAGACCGTCAACAACAACCTCAACAATAACCTGCCGGAATCGGCGGAGAAAACCCTTAACACCATCGAACAGAAGGCCATTAAGGAGAAAAAACAGAATCAGCAGCTGAAAGCCATCGTTTACATGCAACGGGTTTTCAAACTAAAAAACGACGACGACGAAAACTACATCCCCACGACGATAGCCTACGCCGAATCGAAACTGGGACAGCTCGACGTCACACACAAAGCCCTGCTCCACTCCGAGATTGCCGCCGCTTACGCCACCTACCTCGACAATAACAGATGGCGTATCCGGAACAACAAGCCTATCGAAGGCGACATAAGCAAGGTGGAGATGAAATACTGGGACAAAGCCACTCTCCAAGCACGCATCAACTACCACTACGACGAGGCTCTGAAAGACGTGGATGCCCTGAAAAACGCCAAAACCACCGACTATACCGAGATTTATAAAGACAGAACTCTGAAAAACAAGAATTTTCAGCAACACCTCGACTACGAGGCCACGTTGTTCGAATTCCTGTTCCACCGTGCCGCCAATTACTACAAAGAGGTGGCCACTGCCGACGACACCGAGGGCGACACCAACCTGTGGTGGCTTCCCGCCAAGGACTTTGCCAACGCCGACCTCGGAAACTACGACAACCCACTCACCAAATGTCTGAAAATTTTCCAACAGCTTATTGCCTACAACCTCGAGCAGGGCAAAAAGGATGTGCTGCTCTACAACGACGTACGACGCTACGAGTTTGTCAACGGCATTCTGAAGAACGAAAGCCGCTATATCTCCGCCCTCGAACGCCTGAAAGCCGAAAACAGCGATAACCCGCTCTCCACCGAAATCAGCTACAGCATAGCCTATTCCCTTTGCAAACAAATCATCAACAACAAGGACGACAGCGCCTACCACGACAACTACCGCAAAGCAATAGCCATCTGCGACGAGGCCATAGCCAAATTCCCGACCTCGTTCGGTGCCAAACTATGCAGAAGTTTGAAAGAAATGATAGAAACTCCGACGGTGGAAATTGATATTTACAACGTGCAACTGCCCGGCGAGCCCATTCCCGCCATGCTTACATACCGCAACATCACCAAACCATACTACAAAATTATCAAAGTAACTGATAAAGACGAGAAAAGACTTGCCAATCTAAGCGGCGACAAATTTATACAAGAGCTGAAAAACATGCCAGCCGTAGTGGAAAAGGAGCTCTCGCTTCCCGCCGAGACCGACTACTGCGAGCACAGCACCCTCATAGCCCTGCCGCCCTTGGAGAAAGGCTTATACTACATTGTTGCAAGCACCGAAAAGGGTACTTTATTCAGCAAGGATAACTACTCCTTTACTTCGTTCCAAGTATCGGGACTTGCATATATCTGCGACGAACAAGTGGGGAAAAAGGTCATTACCACCCTCGACCGCAAGACGGGAAAACCCGTTGGGGGCGTAACCGTGGAACTACAGACCGAAAGATATGATTACAAATCAAATTCTTACAAAAAAAATATTATCGCCACTGCCATTACCGACGCCAAAGGAAAAGCAGTGATAAACCACAAGGATGTCAAGGATGAAGGATGGGGTATGTCAATCGACCTGCGCAAAGGCGACGACAAACTGCTTAATAGCAAGGGAAATAGTTTCCGTCCAGACAATACCGAATCCATTGGACATTTCTCATCCGTAATTTTCACCGACAGGGCTATCTACCGTCCCGGACAAACCGTTCAGTACCACGGTGTGGTTGGGTTCGTAAAAGACGGATATAAAGATTTGGCAGTCAATTACAACGACACTATCGTTTTTTTAGACGCCAATTACCAGAGAATAGCCTCTACTCCTTTCACCACCGACGAATACGGCTCGTTCAGCGGCTCTTTCGTCATCCCCACCGACAGAATGAACGGCAGATATTCACTTGAGATAAGAAAAACTCCCGAAGGGAAGGATATCCGTGTGGAGGAATACAAACGTCCCACCTTCGAGGTGACTTTCGAAAAACCTAAGGAGCAATACAAACTGGGGCAGGACGTTACCGTGCACGGCGATGTGAAAGCCCTTGCCGGTTTCGGTTTGGACGATGTGGAATACAGTTACCGTGTGGAACGCAAGACCTATTTCCCATGGAAATGTTTTTGGTGGAACTACCCCGATGTAGCCATAGTGGGCGATCAGGTGGCTCACGGCAAAGCCCGCACCGACGAAAACGGCAAGTTCGACATCACCTTCAACCTCAAGCCCGGGCGCAACATCGACAAAAAGCTGCAGCCGCTTTTCTCATACGAGATAGAGGTTACGGCCACCAACCGCCAGGGCGAGACACGCACCGGAACCTACACCATACGTGCCGGATACAACGAGATAGCCATCGGCACCGACTTGCCTCCGGAAATAGAAATAAACGACCTCGGCAAATACAAAATAAGCGTGAGCAACCTCAGCTACCAGCCGGCCAAAAGCCGTATCTCGCGCAAAATTTACCGCTACAACGACGAGCGCAAGATAAGCTATTTCGCCACAATGGACGCAAGAACGAACCTCGACCGCCAGATGCTTTCCGACAAGGAGATGGACGAGCTGTTCCCCTTCTACAGTTTCTACGACAAAACGGAAAAGACTTTGGTAGATGATACGGAGATTTTTGTGGACGATAGCGCCGCTTTCTACGACGGCAAAACGCTGAAACCCGGCAAATACATTGTTGAGCTTCGCAGCCTTGACGATCCATTGGCCGTGGCCTCAAAAGAGTTCGTGGTTTACGACGGCGGCAGCAAAACCATGCCTTTCACCACAATGATTTGGGCGAAAACCGACAAATACACTGCACAACCCGGCGAGAAGATAAAACTTTACATCGGCAGCTCCGCCAACGACGTGGAAGTTTTGGTGCGGCTGATGAACGAACATGGTGTGCATCTCGAAAAGAAAATAACCCTTAGCAACAGCGTGCAGACAATCTCCTACACCGTTGAAGAACAAGACCGTGGCTCTCTGACGTGGGAGATGGTTTTGGTGAAAGAAAACGCCAACATCAAAGAAACAAAATACGTAATGGTACCTTTCGACAACTACCAGCTTAACGTAAAACTCGCCACCATGCGCGACAAACTGAGTCCCGGTGCCGAAGAGACCTGGGAGGTAAAGGTGTGCGACTACAAAAACAATCCAGCCAAAGCCGCACTGCTTGCAGGCATGTACGACGCCTCGCTGGACATGTTCGCCCAAAACATCTGGTATCTGAATCTTAAGCCATCTATAAGAAGTTTCAATCCTTATTTCTCCACCGACAAGCACAAAGTCATAAAACTTTCTACTAATTATTTCAATTCGAGAGATATCATATTATTATATCATGTGCTTTTCAACTACAGCATGCCCTCCGACTGGCCGTTCTTCGATTTCGCTTACATAAGCCCCGCTCTATATAGAGACTCGGATGGTGCTATTGATCTCGGGGTTGTTGCCGATGATATGGTATTGGAGGTGGAGGATGAAGCGGAGCTCGAAACCGTCATAGTAACTACCCACCGTGACCACCTTATCGACAAAGGAAGTCCCGAGGGGGGAAAACGTATGTCCGCGAAAGAAATGGCACCGAAGTCCGCCGTATCCGGAATAGTGGTTGACGACGATTATTCCCTAGCTCCCGAGCCCCCCAAGCCCGCCATGCGCGAGAATTTCAACGAAACGGCTTTCTTCTTCCCCAACCTGCGCACCGACGACGACGGCAGCGCCACCTTCAGTTTCACCATGCCCGACGCCCTCACACGCTGGCGTCTTATGCTCCTTGCCTACAACAAAGGACTTCAAACGGGTAGCAACGAATACAATTTCACCACGTCGAAACCCATGATGATAATGTCCGACCTGCCGCGCTATATGTACGCCGGCGACACGCTGTGGCTTGTGGCCAACGTCGTCAACACCGGCGACGAGGCCGTTACGCCCACCGCCAGACTCGAAATCTTCGACGCCGCCACCATGCATCCCGTAAACCTGCTACTCTCGCCCGCCGACATTGCCATGGAGCAGATTATGCCCGACCGCAGCAAGGAGGTACGCTGGCAGGTGGCCGCCAAACACGACCTCAGCCTCTTGGCGTTCCGTTTCACCGCCTATGCAGACAATTTCAGCGATGCGGAGCAGCGACTGATGCCGGTGCTCAACAGCGAAGTGTTTATGACACAGACACTTCCCATTACGGTAAAGGCCGAAACGGAGCAGACCTTGGATTTCGACGCCATAGCCAACCCAGCCTCCAACGAACGCGACTACAGCCTTACACTCAACTTCAGCACCAACCCCGTGTGGTACGCCGTGCAGTCGCTGCCCTACCTTGCCAACACCAAGACCGACCGCGCCGAAAACGCTTTCTACGTGTTCTACGCCAACACCCTTGCGTCGCACATAGCAAGCAAAATCCCCAACCTGCTCGGTTATATCAAAAAATGGCAGATAGAGACGCCCGACGCACTGCTTTCGCAACTGGAGAAAGACCAAGAGCTGAAGGCGATAATGCTGCAGGAAACGCCGTGGGTGCTCGAGACCAAAAGCGAGAGCGAACAACGCAGCCGCATAGCCGCACTTTTCGACCTCAAAACCATCGAACGACAGCAGAGCAACGCACTGAAACTCCTATCCGACAAGCAGAAATACAACGGCGGCTGGCCGTGGATTGAAGGCATGCCCGAAAGTCCCTACATCACCACCTACATACTGAAAGGTTTCGGCAAGCTGAAAACCATGGGTGCATGGGAGTCGCTGGACAAAGATGGAAAGGACAATGCGAAAGACATCTGCGAGAGAGCCGTGCGTTTCCTCGAACACGAGGTGGCGGAGAGTTACCGTTATATGAAAAAACACAGCAACGGCAAGGACTGGCCCATTGGCTCCACCACTCTCGCCGAGCTATACGCCCTCAGTTTCTTCGACGCAAAGAACTCCGACAATGACTTCGCCACTGCCAAGAAGTACTACCTCGGCAGTCTGGCCAAGGAGTGGACTTCGTTCAATTTCAACCAACGCTCGCAGGCCGCGGTGCTGCTTTGGCGCAACGGCAAAAAGGACATCGCCAAGCTGATGATTCAGTCGTTTAAAGAGTGCGCCCAAAAGAACGAGCAGACGGGCATGTACTGGCCTAAGAAATACTTCAGTTTCGAGTCGCACATTGCCACCCATGCCAACATAATGGCCGCCTTTGCGGAGATCGACAACGACGATGCCATGCTCGACCAGCTGCGGGTGTGGCTGCTTACACAGAAACAGACCAACCGCTGGGAGAACTGCGCCTCCACCGCCGACGCCATCTACGCCCTGCTTATGCGCGGCAGCGACTGGCTCGACGAGGGCAAGGAGGTAACACTGCGTTTCGGCAACACCCCCGTAAGCACCGACGGCGGAGTGGCAGGCACGGGCTTTGTGCAACGCCGCTGGAACGCCGACGATGTGACGCCGGAAATGCGACACCTTACGGTGAACAACCCCACCAAACACCTTGTGTGGGGCGGACTGTTCCGGCAGTATTTCGTCCCCGCGGACGAGGTAAAGAGCGACGAGTCGGGATTTACCATCCGTCGCGAGCTGTTTGTGGAAAAGGTTACAGAGAAAGGCAAAGTGCTTGTGCCTTCGACAGGCTCAGGCACCGCGCCTATCAAAGTCGGCGACAAGGTTACGGTGAAAATCACTTTCACCAGCGAGCAGGACATGAGTTTTGTGTTTGTGAAAGACTTACGTGCGGCGGGCTTCGAGCCTACCGAGCAGGTTTCGCGCTACCGCTACAACGACGGCATGAGCTACTACCAGTCCAACACCGACACGGATATGGAGTTCTTTATAGAGTTCCTGCCCAAAGGCACGCACCAGCTGGAATACAGCATGTTCGTCACCAAGGAAGGCCTTCTGAACAACGGCTACGCACTCATCCAGAGCCAGTACGCACCCGAGTTCAGCGCCTACTCCAACGGGATGAAGGTGAGAGTTGGAAATTGAAAATTGAAAATTTATCGCCGATAGAACACATTTATAGACAGTAAACCTCAATTAACCAATATCTTACAAGATTATTCAAAACAAATTATGCAAAATGAATAATTTGATTTAAATAAAAACCGACATGAACAAAAATGTCTTTAGTCTTTTTATTACGGCTTTGATGGTGATTTTTTGCAATGTGCTCCAGGCGCAGGGGCATATTGTCGGACACGTTTGGACGCCAGACCAAGGAGTGTTCAAAGGCGCATTGATAACGTTGTTGAATGCAGAGGATTCTACCTATGTATGTTCGACAACAAGCGTTGAAGATGGAGAATTCACATTAACAGTCCCCAATATTTCCGACAAAAAAGAATACTTGTTGAGTATAACCGCAAACGGGTATTGGGAAAGACAGATATATATTGATACAGACTTCGTTAGGTCGATTGTTTTAGCATACAAACTTGAACATTTTCCAAACATCCCTCTATCTATCAAACTGGTTCCCTTAGGACAGCCCTTCCCCGATGAGGAAGAAAACAAAGGTCACTTAGCTGGTATAATTATTGACACATATAGCGAAAAAACGCTAAACGGAGCTAAAGTTACTTTGTTTAAAGAGGAGGATTCTTCGTATGTATGCTCCGTTACAAGCGACGAAAACGGGGAGTTTGGATTGTCAATACCGCTATTCGACCCAAAAGATAGGCATCGGTACCTTATTTTACATTATTTGCACATCGAGGCGGAAGGTTATAAAACGTTCAACATTCGTGTGGATTGTAGCATGATTTTAGAATTTCAATCCAGCCTGCCACATCATCCCACTACTTTTAGGATGACACCAAATAAAAATGAAACTCCAGAGAAAACAATAAGATAACCCACAAAAAAAACAACTGTATGACAAAAGAAGAACTATTGCTAAAACTGTCAGAAATAGATCCGAAAAGGGCTTGAAAATGATTAAATAACATAAACGCTATTGCTATGAAACAATTATTCACCAACAACAAGCAGGAGTACCCGCCCATACATACGGGAAATACAAAAAAAATATTTGCCACTAAGGCTTTGCTATGCATAGCTCTGCTGTTTTCAAGTCATTATATGCTTGGACAGAAAGCCTCGACAAACTTTCAGGATTTCTACAAAAGGTTCGAAACAGATTGTAACTATCAGCAGTCGCATGTCGCCCTTCCGATTACATCCGTCGTACTGAACGACATTGACATAAACGACAATGAAATATTCGACACTCTGACAATTGACGAATGGAAATGCGAAAAAAACTTCTCCTCTTTTGAAAAGACTTTCGAGAGCGTCTCGAAAAATGTTTGGCGCGTTGTGTACGGCATTCCGGAAACTGGTTTCAGAGTGGAGTATTATTTTGTGTTGAAAAAGGACGAATGGTATCTGAACCGAATAGTTGACCTAAGTTTATAAGACACACTGCTTTATATGGAACAACAACCTATCCTAAACGAGCATAACAAACAGGAGTACCCGCCGTTGCATACGGCGGAAAAGAAAACATCTTTAATAAGAAGGGGTATAGTATATTTACTTCTATCGTTGATTGCCACTAATGCATCTGCCCAAGACAGGATGTTCCCGTCAAAAGTATATGCCGGTGAAATGCTTCGAGGATATGAAACAGCGTTATTTGACTACTTTAACATTAGCAAGGCTA